>OLFW01001470.1_pt1 | contig 13500 bp, 7 predicted proteins | sample 1605351 | NCBI WGS metagenome assembly OLFW01 (sample SAMEA3888918, study PRJEB22519) | human gut metagenome | biome: human gut; feature: human-associated habitat; material: faeces | place: Denmark | collected 2010 | reverse complement strand
CCTTTGTCGCCGCGCCCCGTCCCATGGTGCTCTGCTTTGAACGGAGGAAGTCGCGCGGGACGCGCCTTTCCAAGAGCGTTTGGGAGGAGGGAGTCTGAGGGGAAGGCCCGCTTGTTACCGCAGGCAAAAGGGGCCCTTCCTCCTCAACATATGTTTGCCTTAGGCCAGCACTTCCATGGTGGCCTGGGCGATCTGCAGTTCCTCGTTGGTGGGGATGATGAGGACCTTGATCTTGCTGTCGGGGGTGGAGATGGTGCGGGCACCGGGCTTGCGGGTGCCGTTTTCTTCCAGGTTCAGGCGCACGCCCAGTTCTTCCAGGCCTTCGCAGACCTTGGCGCGGACGATGTCGTCGTTTTCACCGATACCGGCGGTGAAGACCAGGGCATCGACCTTGCCGCCCAGCAGGAAGAAGTAGGCGCCCAGGGTCTTCTTGATGCTGCGGACCAGCATGTTGAGGGCCAGTTCGGCCTTCTTGTTGCCGTTTTCCACTTCCTTGTGCACGTCACGCATGTCGGTGAAGCCGCACAGGCCCAGCAGACCGGACTTCTTGTTCATCAGGGTGTCCATTTCCTCGGGGGTCAGGCCCTTCTTTTCCATGATGAAGGGGACGATGGCCGGGTCGATGGAACCGCAGCGGGTGCCCATGATGAGGCCTTCCAGAGGGGTGAGGCCCATGCTGGTATCAAAGCACTTGCCGTCTTTCACACAGCTCATGGAAGAGCCGTTGCCCAGGTGCATGGTGATGGAGCGCAGCTCGGACTGGGGCTTGCCCAGGTATTCGGCGGTCTTCTTGGCGATGTACTTGTGAGAGGTGCCGTGGAAGCCGTAGCGGCGGATGTGCATCTCTTCGTAGATCTCGTAGGGCAGGCCGTACATGTAGGCTTCCTGCGGCATGGCCATGCCGAATTCGGTGTCGAACACGGCCACGTTGGGCACGCCGGGGAAGAGCTTTTCGGCCACTTCGATGCCCATGAGGTTGGCGGGGTTGTGCAGGGGGCCCAGGGGGAAGCAGTCACGGATGATCTGCTTCACGTTTTCGTCCACCTTCACGGTCTCGGTGATGGATTCGCCGCCGTGCAGCACGCGGTGGCCGATGGCGTAGATCTCGCTCTTGTCCTTGATGACGCCCTTTTCAGCGTCGGTCAGCAGGGCGATGACCATTTCCATGGCTTCCACGTGGGTGGGGAAGGCGCTTTCGCGTACGATCTTTTCTTCGTGGTCGGTGTCGGGGGCGATCTTGTGGGTCAGCTTGCCCATGCCCTGGCCGATGCGTTCGGCCAGACCGGAAGCCAGGACGGTCTCGGTGTCCATTTCCAGCAGCTGATATTTGCAGGAGGAAGAGCCAGCGTTGATAACCAGTACTTTCATGAGGATCCTCGTCAGGGGGGAATGGAGGGACGGAGCCTAGGCTCCGTCCCTGATATGGTGGTTGCGGACAGGATGCCGGGCGAGCCGGCGCTGGTCCGTACTACTTCTGCTTTTCGGCAGCGGCCTGGATGGCGGTGATGGCCACGGTATTCACGATATCGGGCACGGTGCAGCCGCGGGACAGGTCGTTGACGGGCTTGTTGAGGCCCTGCAGGACAGGACCGATAGCCACGGCCTCAGCGGCACGCTGCACAGCCTTGTAGGTGTTGTTGCCGGTGTTGAGGTCGGGGAAGATGAAGACGGTCGCCTTGCCGGCCACCTTGCTGTTGGGCAGCTTGGTCTTGGCCACGGTGGGATCGATGGCGGCGTCGTACTGCAGGGGGCCTTCCAGGGAGAGCTCGGGAGCCTTTTCCTTGGCCAGGGCCGTGGCTTCCACCACCACATCCACGTCGGCACCCTTGCCGGACGTACCGGTGGAGTAGGAGAGCATGGCCACGCGGGGATCGATGCCGAAGACCTTGGCGGTATCGGCGGAGGCCACGGCGATCTCGGCCAGCTGCTGGGAGGTGGGGTTGGGGTTGACGGCGCAGTCACCGAAGACCAGCACGCGGTCCTTGAGGCACATCAGGAAGACCGAGGAGACCACGGAGTAGCCGGGCTTGGTCTTGATGAACTCGAAGGCGGGACGGATGGTGTGGGCGGTGGTGTTCACGGCACCGGAGACCATGCCGTCAGCGTCGTCCTTCTTGACCATCATGGTGGCGTAGTAGGTGGCGTCGCTCATGACGTCGCGGGCGCGTTCGATGGTCACGCCCTTGGCCTTGCGCAGTTCGGCGTAGGTGGCGGCGTAGTCTTCGAACTTGGGCGAGGTGGCGGGATCGATGATGGTGGCCTTGCTGATGTCGAGGGGCAGTTCGCGGGCCAGCTTGTTGATCTTGTCCTCATTGCCCAGCAGGATGATGTCGGCCACTTCGCGGCGCAGCAGGATGTCGGTGGCCTGCAGGATGCGGGGTTCCTCGCCTTCGGCCAGGACGATACGCATCTTGTTGGCCTTGGCGCGCTCGATGAGGTTCAGTTCGAACATCATGGGCGTCATACGGCCGGGTTTGGTCATGTTCAGGCGGGCGCTGATCTCCTTGCCGTTGACGTAGTGGTCATACAGGCCCAGCACGGTGTTGATCTTGCGGGTATCGGTGGGCTCGATGAGGCCGTAGATCTCCTGCAGGGACATGAAGGCCTTGGAGGTGTGCTGGTCGGTCAGCAGCACGGGCAGGGGAGCACCGGTCCAGCCTTCGATGAGGCTGCTCACTTCGGCGCTGGGACGGATGCCGCCGGTCAGCAGCACGCCGGCGATGTCGGGCTTGCTGGAGGACAGGCGGGAGGCGATGGAGGCCAGCAGGATGTCGGTGCGGTCGCCGGGGGTCACGATGAGCTGGTCCTTGGCCAGGTAGCCCAGGAAGTTGTCCACGTGCATGGCGGCGATGAGGTAGTCGCCCACCAGGGCGTCGAGGTGGGCCTCGCCGGAGAGCACTTCGGCGTTCAGGCCCTTCTGCAGGTCACGCATGGTGGCGCGGCCCAGGGCGGGCTCGTCCGGGATGGCGTAGACCAGGCCGGGCTTGTCGTCGGCGGCAAAGATATCGCTCAGGTCGTCGGCTTCGGCGCGGGTCAGGCTGGAGCGGTTGACGATGGTGGCGATGACGTCCAGGGAGTAGGGGGCCATGGAGTCGCGGGTCACCAGCAGGGAGTCGCGCACTTCTTCGGCGCTCTTGCCTTCACCGCTGGTGATAAGCATCACGGGGCAGCCCAGGTTGGAGGCGATCTCGGCGTTCAGTTCGAATTCGAAGACCGGGTCCTTGCCCAGGAAGTCGGTGCCCACGCAGAGCACGAAGTCGTGGCGGCTCTGGAGTTCCTTGAACTTCTGGATGATGTTCTCGATGACCAGGTTGCGGTCGCCCTGATTGATGATGGTGCGCACTTCCTGGTAGGTGTAGGCGAAGGTGTCGCAGTAGTCCTGCTTGAGCTTGAAGTGTTCCAGCAGCAGGTTGATGTCCGGGGCGCGGTCATCCAGCTGGGGTTCATTGATGATGGGGCGGAAAATGGCCACATCCTGCATGTTGCGGCTCAGGATGGACATGGTGCCCAGGGCGATGGCGCGCTTGCCGGTGCGCGGGCCCGTGGCGGTAAGGTATAGGGCGCGATGCATGGTTTCCTCCAGGACGGGGCGCTGGCCCCGGTGAATCGATGCCGTTATGTTTGAAGTTTCGCGAGCCGGAAACTTCCAAAGCGCGGGTTGGCTGATGGCGCGCTGCGCGCCGCGGCCCGCAGGCCGCTGCCCTTGCGGGCGGAAATATGGTGTTGCGCCATGCGGGTCTGCCGTCCCGGCATGGGCGCGTCCTTGCCGGCGGGGCCGGAGGACGCAGGGGCTCGACCCGCGCTCCAGATAATGGGGGCGCGGCCGTTGCGGCCGCGCCCCTTCATTTATTCAGCGTATGCCGGCTTAGTTTTCGCTGCCGGGATGGGGCAGGCTGGCCAGCTGCTTGTACAGAGCGTGACGCTCGTTGTAGGCCTTGTCCAGTTCAGCCTTGAGCTGCTTGGACACTTCGGGATCCTTCTTGTCCAGAGCGGCGAAACGGGTTTCGCCGGCCAGGAAGGCCTGCAGTTCGCCGTTGGGATCCTTGGTGTAGTCCAGCTGGAAGGGATTCTTGCCTTCCTTGGCCAGTTCGGGGTTGAAGCGGTACAGGGGCCAGTAGCCGGTCTGCACGGCCAGCTTTTCTTCTTCCTGGCTCTTGCCCATGCCCTTGCGGATACCCTGGTTGATGCAGGGAGCGTAGGCGATGATCAGCGAGGGGCCCTTGTAGGCTTCGGCTTCGCGGAAGGCCTTGAGCACCTGCTGTTTGTCGGCGCCCATGGCGATGGAGGCCACGTACACATAGCCGTAGCTCATGGCCATGCGGCCCAGGTCCTTCTTGCCGATGCGCTTGCCGGCAGCGGCGAACTGAGCGATGGCGCCCAGAGGAGTGGACTTGGAGGCCTGACCGCCGGTGTTGGAGTACACTTCGGTATCCATCACCAGGACGTTGATGTCGTCGCCGGAAGCCAGGACGTGGTCCAGACCGCCGAAGCCGATGTCGTAGGCCCAGCCGTCACCACCGAAGATCCACACGCTCTTCTTGGTGAAGAGGTCGCCCATATCCCACAGCTTGTGGGCCAGAGCGTGGTTGGCTTCGGACAGGCTGTCCAGGTTGTCCAGGATCTCTTCGCCGAACTTGCGGGAGCCTTCGGCGTCGTCCATGTTGTCCAGCCAGCCCTGCAGGGAGGCCTTCAGTTCGTCGTCGATGCCTTCGGTGGCCAGGGCTTCCTTCACAGCCAGGGCCAGGGCGCCGCGGCGCTGCTTGTAGCCCAGACCGATACCGCAGCCGAATTCGGCGGCGTCTTCAAAGAGGCTGTTGCCCCAGGCGGGACCGAAGCCGTCCTTGTTGGTGGTGTAGGGCGTGGTGGGGGAAGAGGCGCCCCAGATGGAGGAGCAACCGGTGGCGTTGGCGATCAGCATGCGTTCGCCGAACAGCTGGGTGAGCACCTTGACGTAGGGGGTTTCACCGCAGCCGGCGCAGGCGCCGGAGAACTCATGCAGGGGCTGCTGCAGCTGGGAACCCTTGACGGTGTCGCGAGCCATCAGGTCGTCCTTGATGGAGACGTTGGCTTCGGCGAAGGCCAGGTTGGCCACCTGGGCGTCGATCTGGGTATCCAGGGGCTTCATGGACAGGGCGCGCTTTTCAGGCTTGGTGGGGCAGACTTCCACGCAGGAGCCGCAGCCCAGGCAGTCTTCAGCGTACACCTGCATGCGGAACTTCATGCCGGTCAGTTCCTTGCCCTTGGCAGGCACGGTCACGAAGCTTTCGGGAGCGCCGGCCAGTTCTTCGTCATTGGCGACCACGGGGCGGATGGCGGCGTGGGGGCACACGAAGGAGCACTGGCAGCACTGGATGCAGTTGTCGGCCACCCATTCGGGCACGTTGATGGCCACACCGCGCTTTTCACAGGCAGCGGTGCCCAGGGGCATGATGCCGGCGGGTTCCATGGCGGACACGGGCAGCTTGTCGCCGCGCTGGGCCAGGATGGGACGCACCACACCGGCGATGTACTCGTCGTCGCCGCAATGGCAGACTTCGGCACCTTCGGTGGCGTCAGCCCAGGATTCGGGGTACTTGATTTCGACCAGGGCGTCCATGCCCTTGTCCACGGCGGCGATGTTCATGTTGACGATCTTGTCGCCCTTCATGCCGTAGGTCTTCTTGATGGATTCCTTCAGCAGGGCCACGGCCTTGTCGAAGTCGATCACGTTGGCCAGCTTGAAGAAAGCGGTCTGCATGATCATGTTGATGCGGCCGCCCAGACCCACTTCCTGGGCCACGGCAACGGCGTCAACGTTGAAGAACTTCAGGTGCTTGCGGGCAATGGTGCGCTTCATGGAAGCAGGCAGGTGCTTTTCCATGTCTTCCAGCGACCAGTTGGAGTTCAGCACGAAGGTACCGCCGTCCTTGATGCCGTCCAGGATGTCGTACTGGGTGACATAGGCGGCCTTGTGGCAGGCGATGTAGTCGGCCTGGGTGATGAGGTAGGACGACTGGATGGGGCTCTTGCCGAAGCGCAGGTGGGACACGGTGAAGCCACCGGACTTCTTGGAGTCGTAAGCGAAGTAGGCCTGAGCGTACATGTCGGTGTTGTCACCGATGATCTTGACGGCCTGCTTGTTGGCACCCACGGTACCGTCGGCGCCCAGACCGAAGAACTTGCACTGCACGGTGCCGGCGGGCACGGTGTCGATCTCTTCTTCAACGTCGAGGCTCAGGTTGGTCACGTCGTCGTTGATGCCCACGGTGAAGTGGTTCTTGGGAGCCAGGCCCAGCATGTTGTCGAACACGGCCTTGGCCATACCGGGGGTGAAGTCCTTGGAGCCCAGACCGTAACGGCCGCCCACGATGGTGGGAGCTTCGCCCTTTTCCATGAAGGCGGTGCACACGTCCTGGTACAGGGGCTCGCCCAGGGAACCGGGTTCCTTGGTGCGGTCGAGGACGGTGATGGTGGTGGCGGTGGCGGGGATGGCCTGCAGCAGGTGTTCGGCCGAGAAGGGACGGAACAGATGCACTTTCACCAGACCCACGCGCTGGCCGCGTTCGTTCAGATAGTTGACGGTTTCCTGGATGACTTCACAGGAGGAACCCATGCTGATGATCACGCGGTCGGCTTCGGGATGGCCCACGTAGTCGAACAGGCGATGCTTGCGGCCGGTGATGGCGGCCACTTTCTTCATGTTTTCCAGCACGATGCCGGGCACGGCATCATAGTACAGGTTGCTGGCTTCGCGGTTCTGGAAGAAGATGTCGGGGTTCTGGGCGGTACCGCGGATATGGGGATGTTCCGGGTTCATGGCATTGGCGCGGAACTCTTCGACCTTGTCCCAGGGAACCAGCTTGCGGATGTCTTCGTAATCGATGGTCTCGATCTTCTGCACTTCGTGAGAGGTACGGAAACCGTCGAAGAAGTGGCAGAAGGGCACGCTGGCGTCAAGGGCGGACAGGTGGGCGACCAGGGCCATGTCCATGCATTCCTGCACCGAAGAGGAGCAGAGGAAGGCAAAGCCGGTCTGACGGCAGGCCATGACGTCCTGATGGTCACCGAAGATGGACAGAGCGTGGGAAGCCAGGGCACGGGCCGAAACATGGAAGACGCCGGGCAGCAGTTCGCCGGCGATCTTGTACATGTTGGGGATCATGAGCAGCAGGCCCTGGGAAGCGGTGTAGGTGCTGGTCAGAGAACCGGCGGCCAGCATACCGTGCACGGCACCGGCGGCACCGGCTTCGGACTGCATTTCACGCACGGTCACGGTCTGGCCCATCAGGTTCTTGCAACCCTTGGCGGCCATTTCGTCCATGACTTCGCCCATGACGGACGAAGGGGTAATGGGGTAAATGGCAGCCGTGTCCGACAGAGCGTAGGCAATATACGCGGTGGCGTTATTGCCGTCCATGGTTTTCATTTTCGCCATCTGTTCCTCCTTGCGCGTCTATCTTGGCGCGCATGTTTTTCCGGAATGGACACACCGGCAAGCGGTGGTCTTGTGCAAACAGAGAGGATCCATCGCATCATGCCGTGGCATGAGGCCGGAGCGGCCCGGGCGGAAGAAGCCCGAAAAAACGGCCGGGACCGTGCCTGTTCGCAATGGATGAGCCCTACCACAAAATTGTTTGTTTGAACAGTCTAATGTGGTCAGGCTGTGAAAAAAAATGCGCAGGCATTTTTATAAGAGAAACAAAGGAGTTAGGAAGATTTTGGGCCGCTGTGGCCCCGCAGGACGCGTGACCACCGCCTTTGTCTCTCTTCAGGCTGCCTACTAAAAAGGGCGACAAAAGGCAACTACGGAAAATCCCATGAAATGTGTCATGTGATCATAGCCTGCAAATCGGCGCCGCGCAAGGCTTTGAAGGCGCTTTCCGGCAGGCGGGGACGGCAGGCCGGGCAGGGGCAAAACATGTGCCGGAACGACCGGGACAGGGCCGGGGGGAAGGCGGACGATCCGGGGGCGGACCGCACCGGAGACAGGCCGGAAAAGCGAGGCAAAGGGCAGACGCGGCAAAGCCCTCTACCGACCTGCACGGACGCCCGGGCCGCGCTCCCCCGGGGCAGCGCCCGTCCGCCGGGACGCGGGAGGGCAGGCCATGAAAAAAAGGGGCCCCCTGACGGGAGCCCCTTGGAGAGGTCACAAGGACGGGCAGCTAGATCTTGCCGCCGGTCTTGAGCACGGCCTGCATGCCACCGGCGGCGTTGACCACGTCGGTGATGCCGTTGCGGGCCAGGATCAGCACGCTGTCATAGGCGCGCAGACCCGTGTTGCAGATGATGGCCACAGGACGGTCCTTGGGCACTTCGTTGACGCGGCTGGGCATCTCTTCCAGAGAGATGGAGTGCCATTCGGGATGGACGGCCTGCACGGCCTGACCGGCCTTGGCGGGACGGGCGTCGATGAAGAAGATGTTGTTCTCGGCGCGCTTTTCCCACAGCGCCATAAACTCTTCGGAGGTAATGGGCTTCACACGGCCGGCCAGCACGTTGTCGGCCACGTTGGCCACCACGTTGACCACGTCCATGGCGGAGGCGAAAGGCGGCGCGTAGGAGATCTCCAGGTTGGAGATGTCTTCCACGGTGGGCTTGCCGTACTGCAGCACGGCGGCCACGGCGTCGATGCGGGCCTTGAGGGCGTCACCGGCGGTGCAGGCGCCCTGGATGCCCAGCACGCGGCGGTCGCTCTTGTCCACCACCAGTTCCAGGCTCATCATGTTCTTTTCGGGATAGAAGTGGGCGCGGTCCAGCTGTTCCACGGCCACGGAGATGGCGTCATAGCCTTCCTTGCGGGCGCGTTCCACGGTGAGACCGGCGCCGCAGAAGGACATGTCGAACAGTTTCACGGCCCAGGTGCCCACGAAGCCGGGGAAGCTGGCGTCGCCGCCGGCCAGGTTGGTGCCGATGACGCGGCCCTGGCGGTTGGCCATGCTGCCCAGGGGCAGGTAGCCCAGCTTGCCGGTGATGAGGTTCTTGATGGCCACGCAGTCACCGCCGGCGTAGATGTCGGGGTCGCTGGTCTGCATCTTTTCATTGACCACGATGGCGCCGAAGGGGGCCACTTCCAGGCCGGCGTCCTTGGCCAGCTGGCCGTTGGGCAGGAAGCCGGCGGCAAAGATCACCAGCTGGGCGGGCAGTTCGCGCTTGTCGGTGATGACCTTGCACACGGCGCCGTCCTTGCCTTCCAGCTTGACGACCTTTTCGGAGGTGTAGACGGACAGGCCGTGGGCCTCGCAGTCGTGGGCGGCCATCTTGCCCATGTTGTGGGAGAGCACGCCGGGCAGCATCTGGTCCATCATTTCCACCACGCTGACCTTGACGCCCCACATGTCGGACAGGGCCACGGCGGCTTCCAGACCGATGAAACCGCCGCCCACGATGACGGCTTCGTTGACCTGGCCGTGTTCGCAGGCTTTGCGGATGACGTCGGCGGCTTCCAGACGGGTGAGGGTCAGGACGTTCTTGAGGTCATGGCCTTCCACCGGAGGCATGCGCGGGGTGGCGCCGGTGGCCAGCACCAGCTTGTCGTAGGGCAGCTTTTCTTCCTCGCCGGTGACCACGTTGCGCACCAGCAGGGTCTTGGCGGCGCGGTCGATGGCCATGGCGCGGGTCTGGTTGCGCACGGTGATGCCTTTCATGGTACGGAAGAATTCGGGGTCACGCACGGTGTGGTAGGGCGTGGCGCGCAGGTCGTCGAGGTTGTTGACCTCGCCGGACACATAATAGGGGATGCCGCAGCCGCCGTAGGAGATGAAGAGGTTTTCATCCACCAGGGTGATCTCGGCGTCGGGCATCAGGCGCTTGCAGCGGCAGGCAGCCTTGGGACCCAGGGCAACGCCGCCGATAACCAGGATTTTCTGTGCCATGATAGACTCTCCTTGTAGAGCATTTGGCGTTTGAAACGCCGGGCGTCTCAAACTTTGTGCCGTCCGGGGACGAGGTCTCTCGCCCGGACACGGGCGGCCGCGGGCGCGGTCGCCGGAGCATGACGCTGTTGTTGGTCGGGCCTCGGGCGGCGACCTTGCGGCCACCGGACAGGGACAGGCAGCCTGTCCCTAACGGCCCCGGTACTGCCGGGCGTCTCCCACCCGGACGGTGATCTTTTCCCTGTCCATGAACTCCAGCAGGGCGATGAGGTACTTGCGCGAGAGGCCCAGGATCTCCTTGAGGCCGCCCACGTCCAGATCCTCGTGGTCACCGAACCACTGGCGCACCTTGTCCAGGATCTCTTCCACGGCCTCGTTGCTGTAGTACAGGCCGTCCTTGACGCGCACCAGCTTCTTCTGCTCGCAGAGCAGGCGCAGGACGGGCGTCGCCTCCTTGCTGGTCACGCCCAGTTCCTCGAGCACGTCCTTGAGGTTGGGCGGGGTCAGGCCCGCACTGACATGGGCCTCCAGCAGCTTGCGGCTCAGCCCCTCCTGGTCGGAAGCCAGCGTGACCTTGTGGCTGGCCAGGCGCAGGCCGTCGCCTTCGGCCACCAGCAGGCCCTTTTTCTGGGCCGCTTCCAGCACGCGGGCCACCAGACGCTGGGGCAGCTTGTCGCCCCAGCCGGCGCACAGGGCACCGCTGGGCAGCGAGGGCTTGAGCGGGTTCTTGGCGTGCAGGGCGGCGGCCCTGTCCAGACAGGCGCGGATCAGGGCTTCGAAATGCAGGCTGGCGATCCACATGCGGCCTTCCTTGTGCCAGCAGATGGCCTCGCCCTGGGAAGAAAGCTGGACCAGCTGCTTTTGCAGGGCCGCGGCGCTCTGGCCGGTGAGGACCTGCAGCTGGCTGTGGCTGGCGACCGCGCTGCCGCTGAGGCTCAGGGCCGCCCTGGTGAGGTCGAGGCCGGAGTGGGCCGTGATGTATTCGGGGGCGGCCAGTTCGGGCAGACGGGCCAGCAGGTCGAGCTTGTTCTGGAAATCCGGGTCCTTGCGGCGCAGCAGGGGCGGCAGGGGGCTGACGATGGTGCCGCCGGCCACGGTGCGCAGGGGCGAATAGGCGCGCAGCACGCAATGGTCGCCGAAGACCCCCACCATATCATGGGAGAAGCGCAGCTCGGCCAGGCAGGAATCGCCGGGGGCCAGGCGGTCACGGTCGAAGAAGACCACCCGGGCCGCGCATTCCTGCGTGGCGTGGTGGAAGTGGACCTCGGTGCGCTGGCGCAGGGGGCGCGGCGCGGACTTGAGGCACTGCAGGCGCACCAGCCAGCGGCGGGAGGAGAAAAGCGTGTCGGGACGGCACAGGGTGTTGCCGCGATGGATGTCCGTCACTTCCAGGCCCTGGACGTTGACGGCGCAGCGTTCGCCGGCGCGGACCATCTCTACGCTGCTGCCGTGGCGCTGCAGGCTGCGGGCGCGGGTGGGCAGGGCGCCGGGCATGAAGCAGAGCTCGTCCCCTTCGCTGACCGCGCCGGAGATGACCGTGCCTGTGATGACCGTGCCATGCCCCTTGAGGGTGAACACGCGGTCCACCGGCAGGCGGAAGACATCGGAGCCGTGCCGGGGCGGCAGGCTGCTGGCGCAAGCCAGGATGTGTTCGCGCAGGGCCGGGATGCCCTGGCCCGTGCTGGACGAGACGGGGAAGATGGGGGCGCCTTCCAGGAAGGTGCCCTGCAGGAAGGCGCGCACGTCTTCCTGGACCAGCTCCAGCCAGTCCGCGTCCACCATGTCCACCTTGGTCAGGGCCACGAAACCGTGCCGGATGCCCAGCAGGGAGCAGATCTCCAGATGTTCGCGGGTCTGGGGCATGACGCCTTCGTCGGCGGCGATGACCAGCATGACGAAGTCCACACCGGCGGCACCGGCCACCATATTCTTGACGAAACGTTCATGGCCGGGCACGTCCACGATGCCCAGGCGCTCGCCGCCCGGCATGGGGACCCAGGCGAAGCCCAGTTCGATGGTGATGCCGCGCCGCTTCTCTTCTTCCAGACGGTCACAGTCGATGCCCGTCAGCGCGCGGACCAAAGATGTCTTGCCGTGGTCGATGTGACCGGCGGTACCCAGGATCAGAGCCATTCTACCCCCAGAAAAAACACAGGCGCCCCGCCGGAAACGCCTTGCGGCGGCCCGGTGAGCGGGGGCTGTCCCGTGTGCGGAACTGGTTTTCAGTGTACGCCAGAGAGCGGGGCTTTGCAAACGGCTGCGGCGGACGACCGGAGAAGTTTCATGGCTCCAGCGCTCTGGTGAAAAATATCACAATAATGGCCGGGTCGTGATACCGATCAAAAATAATCATCAAATCCAGACTATTATAACCGGCGTTGAGCCCAGGCCCTGTTTGCCGAAAGGTGCACCCTGCCGGCAAACAAATACAAGAAAAAAATAAGGGGAATGTCCGAAGGGCCCTGGCTGAGGCAGGAAGGGCAGCACCGCGAGGGCCGGGAACGGGAGAAAAGTTTTTTTGCCGCGCGTCACGTACGGCAAAGCCTTTTGTTCACAAGACAGCATGGCTCGCGGGGGCACGTCGTGGCGCCCCCGCGGGCATCCTTTTAATCGGGCAACTGTTCCAGCCAGTGCTGGGTGGCGTCGATGAGCTTGCGGGGGGTGGAGGCCCCGGCGGTGAGGCCCACGCGCTTCTTGCCGGCAAAGTCTTCGGCCCGCAGTTCTTCGGCCTGTTCTATATGATAGGTGCTGATGCCGCTCTGGGCGGCCAGGTCGGCCAGACGGCGGGTGTTGCCGCTCTGGCGGCCGCCCACCACCACCATGGCATCCACCTGGGCGGCGATGCTGCGGGCCTCTTCCTGACGCTCGCGGGTGGCGTCACAGATGGTGGCCAGGACCTTGAGCCGGGGCAGCCGTTCACGCAGTTCCTTTTCCAGCTGCTCGAAGACGGAGCGGTCCTGGGTGGTCTGGGAGGCCAGCACATAGGAGCGTTCCGGGTCCACATGCAGGGCGGCCAGTTCGTCTCGGCTTCCGAACACATGGGCCGGGCCGTGGGCATAGGAGACGAGGCCGCGCACTTCGGGATGGTCGGCCTCACCGAAGAGCAGCAGCTCCGCACCGTCGCGGGTGGCACGTTCGATGGCCAGCTGGGCGCGCTTGACCTTGGGGCAGGTGGCGTCCACCACGTCGGCGCCGGTGGCCCGGACAGCTTCTTCCACCTGACGGGTGATGCCGTGGGCACGGATGAGGACCCTGTCCGCGGCATCGAGCTGGGAAGGATCCTGGGCGCAGAAAACCCCCAGGGCCTCATAATCGGCCAGCACCTGCGGGTTGTGGATGATTTCTCCCAGGGTGTACAGCTTTGGCGATTCGGTGCGGCAGCTTTCTTCCAGCTGCCGGTAAACGGTATCGACAGCGCGGCGCACGCCGAAGCAGAAGCCGGCTGTTTTGGCAACGGTAACAGGCATGGAAACCCATCCTTTCTGTGTGATTTTATTGGTCGCTCTCCTGCTTGGGTAACAGGGCGCAGGCAAAGACCGAAATCAAAAAGAGCGCGCCGAGCAGGAAAAACACAAGGTCGGTCGTCAGGCGGCTGAGCGCAGAGGAGCCAAGCAGGAAAAGGATTTCGGTCAGGCGGGAAACCATGCTG
>OLFW01001465.1_pt1 | contig 13564 bp, 7 predicted proteins | sample 1605351 | NCBI WGS metagenome assembly OLFW01 (sample SAMEA3888918, study PRJEB22519) | human gut metagenome | biome: human gut; feature: human-associated habitat; material: faeces | place: Denmark | collected 2010 | reverse complement strand
TTCAATTTCAAAAATCATTTGTAATATGAAAAAAGCTCTCATTTCTCCTTTAGAAAGAATCTTCAATATTTCATCCCTTGATTGTTTAATATCTTCACCAGTTTGTTTCTTATATACAAAAGATAGTTTAGGAGTCTCCTGTTTCAAAATAATATCTTCTTGATTATCTATTCTAGCCTTAAATGGAACATAAAAACGAGCATTGAATAAATCTACAATATTTTTCCATTTTTCATGTTCCTGACGAGCCTCATGTATGATATTCATTAAATCTTCTTTATTTGATGAATATTGTTTATACAAATCTTCCAAGACCCTTCTAGTTTCCACATCCGAAAAATAGCCAAGAAGTACTTTCTTTTTAAAAACTTCATATTCTTGTAATTCTCCAAGAATAGTCATATTGTCTTTTATACATTCTTTAAATGCACGAAGTTCTGCATTAGAGTCAAGTTTCTCTAGTATTTTAGTAAAAGTAGCTTGTAATTTTTCATCGCTTTCTACTGTGTTTATCTCTTCTAATATTCTTTCATTTAGCTGCGAAAAAGACTCAATATTACTATTATCTTTAAGTTGTAACTTATGATTCACTTTAAAGAAAGAGCCATCTTTTAATCCATTACTAAGAGTTTTTGCTTGATATGTTCCGAAAGTAGTCTTACCATCTGTTGATATATGAAAGAATTGAGATTTAGTTAACAATTCATTATAACGTTGTACAAACAGATTCAATGATGTCATATTTTTCTCTATAAAATCCTTCACAGCACCTTTTTTATCGAAGATATCATTGAACTTTATTTGATACAAAGGATAATCCGCATTATTTATTTTATCCCATAATATATCAAGGATGTCATATATACTAGAATTTTCTTTTTCGGCAAACACACTCACCAATTCTGTTTCACAATCTGTACTTTGAGATATCTTTTTATATTGCTTGATAAAATTATTTTTTGCCCCACTAATTATTTTTATTATGGTATCGTATCTCTTCTTCAAGTCTGTACTAGCCAAAAAAGTAGTTACACTTTGTGCAGCGTCAAATGTCATATCATCAGGATTAGCAACAAATATATTTTCAGGTTTTAAAACAGCCCCAGATTCTAAAGTTATATTTGATTTTACAGGTAAATCCTTGTGCAATCTATCACAAATAGTTTCTTCCAATCCTTTTCTTTTATTACTTTCCGCACGTTGACTAAGTATTTGTAAAGTTTTAGCAAATGATGTTTTCATTGTACCGTTTGGTGCATATATCATTACTGTATTACATGTCTTAAAATCTATTGTTTCTTTAAATTTTGATATACCAAAACAATTTTCAAAGTCAAAATTTAGCTGTTTCATTTTTTTTGTATTTCTAAGTTAATAAATATATCTATGGTAAAGACTATTCTTTTGTCTTATAATTATATAGCCAAAGTTATAAAATATATTAATAGATTAATATTCTATTTCCATATTAATCACAATTGGACTTTAAATTGTAACTTTTTAAGTCTTAAAAGTCCAATTCTCTCAATAATTATAAACACAGTATTCCGGTTTATCAAACCCAAATCACAATTGTGTTGTACATTTCTTACCTGAAAATCTTGGTTAATACATTTGTCACAAAATCAATCAATATCTGAAATGATACAGACTCCGGTTATAGTGACATTCGCCAATCAGAAGGGAGGTGTGGGAAAGACTACCCTTTGCATCACCTTTGCCAACTATCTGGTGACAAAAGGTGCAAGGGTTGTGGTGATAGACTGTGACTTCCAGCACTCCATCATGAAATGCCGTAAGGCTGACATCAGAAACACACTTGCCGCCCGGCGGCAGAAGTATTATCAGAAACAAACAAATTGATCATGAAGCAAAGTACAGTTAAAGCCCCTCAAACCATAGCAGCCCTTATCATGGCCGTGCTTGCGTTAGCCCTGCTGGCGGCATGTCCGGCTTATGCCACGGGCAACTATTCGTTCAAGCGCATTGACAACACCTTCGGGCTGTCGTCGAGCAACGTAAAGTGTGTGGCCGAAGACAGCTACGGATTTATATGGCTCGGCACGAAGAACGGACTGCACCGCTACGACGGCCTCGACATGCGCAGGCTTAACTGCTTTGACCACAAAAAGAAGCAGGGCAACAACAACATTGCGGCCCTGTATGAAGACGAACGCAAGATGATGTGGGTGGGAACAGACCGCGGTGTGTATCTTTACAACCCGAAGACCGACACGTTCAGCTTTATTGACCGTAAGGACAGGCGCAACGGCAAGTATCCCGACAACTGGGTGCAGACCATCGACGGCGACGGCAAGGGCAACGTGTGGGTGCTTCTGCCCGACCTCGGCGTGTTTCATTATCACGGACAGAGCGTCGACTATTATTCAGTAACGCCGATAAAGGACAACCTGAAAGAAAAGTTCCCGTCTAACATCTGTGTCGACGACAACGGCGACGTGTGGGTAACCACGGCAAGCGCCGGAATATACAAGTTTGACAAGCGTGCCAGAAGGTTTGTAAGGGTGGTGGCCGCCGACGGACAGGACATGGAGGGCGTGATGTTCACCACCGTGGTTGAAGACACCGACGGCTCGCTCATCTTTGCGTCTACCAACGGCTATCTGTTTCGATACAATCCTGTGCATAACACATTCTCTAAAATAAACTTCTCGGCAGAAGGCAAGATATACATGCGCTGCATGCAGTGCTTTGAAGACGAAATATGGATAGGAACACAGCACGGACTGTATATCCTCAACAAATATGACAACACCGAGACCGTGCTGCACGAAGATCCGCTCAACAAGTTCAGCCTGTCTGACGACATAATCTACTGTCTCTACGAGAGCAGGAGCGGCGACGTGTGGATAGGCACGTCTTTCGGCGGAGTGAACTACACATCAAGAAACAAGTTTTACTTTAAGGTGTTCGGCCTGTGGTCGGGGCTTACCGGAAGGGTGGTCAACGGACTTACGCAGAGCGCCGACAACCGCATATGGATAGGAACGGAGGACAGGGGGCTGTTCTCGCTCAATCCGTCAACTAACATAATATCTGCAATCAGTGACATAACGGCAGCACAGAAGACGGTGCTGCTGCTTACAGCATTCAACGGCAGCGTCTATGCCGGATTCTCGCGCGGCGGACTGCTGCGTGTCGACGGCAGCGGCAGGGTGTCAACCGTGCTTAACATCAAGGAGAAGGACAACAGCGTGTATTCATATCTCAAGGACAGCCGCGGCAACGAGTGGGTGGGGCTACGCGCTCTACCGCCGCGATGCCGGACAGAAAGACTTCAGGCACGTCAACGAAACCGGCTATGACTGGATATTCAATCTCTTTGAGGCTCACGACGGCACTGTATGGATAGGCACCATGGGCAACGGCGTATGGAGATACACGCCGTCTACGGGCAAATACAAGAGATACGTGTCGGGCGAGACATCGCGCAGCGGGCTGCGCTCCAACAGCATAAGCTCGTTTATGGAAGACAGCCGCGGCAACGTGTGGGTGTCTACCGACCGCGGCGGAATAAGCCGCTATAACAAGAAAGAAGACAACTTCACGTCGTTCGGAATAGAGGAGGGACTGCCCGACGACGTGGCGTACAACATACTTGAGGACAACAACGGCAACCTGTGGTTCGGCACCAACAAGGGCCTCGTGAAGTTTAATCCCGACACAAGGGCCGTGAGAGTGTTCACCGTGAAAGACGGACTGCCCAACAACCAGTTTAACTACAACTCGGCCATCAAGGCCAACGACGGTCTGTTCTACTTTGGAAGCATAGGCGGAATAATAGCCTTCAACCCCGACAAGGAAGACAACCAGACCATGCAGTCGTCGCTGTACTTCACTCAGCTGAGGATACTTAACGAGGAAGTTACCGTAGACACGAAGAACTCGCCGCTGAAGGAGAACATCATGTTCACCAGACGCCTCACCCTGCCTTACGACATGGCAACATTCTCGCTGAGGGTGGTGTCGCCTAGCTTCGGCGTTACCAGCGGCAGCATGTACAGCTACAAGCTCGAGCCCGTCAACTCAGAATGGATAAGCATGTCGGGCAACCAGATATCGTTTGCCAACCTGCCTCCGGGCACATACAACCTGTGCGTAAAGGTTGACACACACGGACAGACCATAACCAAAAGTCTTGAGATAGTGATAACTCCGCCATGGTACAGTTCTAAATGGGCCTATCTGGCATACATTATACTTATCGTGGCCGGAGTTATGCTGTGGTTTGTGCTCTACCGCAACCACAAGGAGAAGCAGCTGCGCGAGCGCCAGCACCTCTTTGCCGTGAACAAGGAGAAGGAGCTGTATCAGAACAAGGTGAACTTCTTTACCGAAGTGGCCCACGAGATACGCACGCCGCTGACGCTGATCGACGCGCCGCTCGAGGCCATAGAGGAGATAGGGATAAACAATAGCCGCGTGCAGCACTATCTGAAAGTTACGCGGCAGAACACCAAGCGGCTGCTCAACCTTACGGGCCAGCTGCTCGACTTCCAGAAGATCGACTCCAACAGGCTCACGTTCAAATATGAGAACGTAGACATAAGCGCGCTGGTGAACGAGACCATTGACCGCTTTGAGCCTGCCATGACGCTGAAGGACAAGGAGCTGATAAGAAACGTTGCCGACGAGCCCGTGATAGTTTCTACCGACAGGGAGGCCGTCATCAAGATTCTGAGCAACCTGCTTAACAACGCCCTGAAGTATGCTCGCCGCAGGGTGAAGGTGTCGCTCACTACAGACGACAGCAACTTCATAATAAAGGTTACGAGCGACGGCGACAAGATATCAGACAGCGAGAAGAAGCTAATCTTCAAGCGCTTCTACCAGATAGACAAGTCGAACAGCGGCGAGAACGGCGTGGGCATAGGCCTTCCGCTTTCGCTTTCGCTCGCATCGCTGCTGGGCGGAAGTCTTGAGCTGGCCGACGACGGCAGCGACGGCAACACCTTTGTGGCCATACTGCCGCAGAACAAGGAGGGCATAAAGCACAACAACAAGCTGACCGTTGACACGTCTGACTATCTGCTCGAGGAGGAAACCAACCAGGCAAAGGAGAACACAGGCGGATACACCGTGCTGATAGTTGAGGACAACGACAACATGCGCGAGTTTCTGGCCGAGCAGGCCAACATGTCGTTCACGATAGAGACGGCGCGCAACGGCAAGGAGGCTCTCGAGAAGCTGGCCGGCAGCCATATCGACCTGATAGTGTCTGACGTGATGATGCCCGAGATGGACGGCTTCAGCCTGTGCAAGGCAGTCAAGGCAGACATCAACCTGTCGCACATACCAATAGTGTTCATCACCGCCAAGAACGACCTCGAGAGCAAGATAAAGGGACTGCAGCTCGGTGCCGAGGCATATATAGAGAAGCCCTTCTCGGTGAAGTTCTTCCGCCAGCTCATACGTTCGCTGCTCGACAACAGGCGGCGCGAGCGCGAGTCGTTCTCCAAAAAGCCCTTCTTCAACATGGACAACATGCACATGACGAAGGCCGACGAGGAGTTTATGAACAAGGTCATAAAGATTATAGAGGACAACGTGGGCGAAGACAACTTCAACGTGGAGTGCATGGCCGACATCCTGTGCATGAGCCACTCGAGCCTGCTGCGCAAGATAAAGTCGGTGTTCAACATGTCGCCCGTTGAGCTTATCAGGCTCATCAAGCTGAAGAAGGCCGCCGAGCTCATACAGGAGGGCAAGCATCTCATAGGCGACATCTGCTATATGGTGGGCATATCGTCGCCGTCGTATTTCAGCAAGCTGTTCTTCAAGCAGTTTGGCATAAGCCCGAAGGACTTTGAGAAGCAGTGCAGGGAGAAGCAGGGCAACGGCTGAGCACCATAAAAAAACGGACAGACCAGGATTGTTGCGGCAACGGCATGTGTGCCGGCACCGTGGCCCGTGCCATGACCGCGAAGATGATAAGGACAAAATGTTTTAACCTATGAAAACAAGCAATTTCAGACGCATTGCGGCAGCTGCTGCCGTGGCCTTGTGTGCCGCCGGAGCAGACGCAAAGGTGGTGCTGCCTCACTTTGTTACCGACAGCATGGTGGTTCAGCAGCAGAGCCTCTGGACCATAACGGGCAGGAGCAGCGGCAGCAGGGTGAAGGTCAGGGCCTCGTGGAGCAGGCATGCCCTGACGGCTAAGGTGATGAGCGACGGCACGTTCAGCATCAGGCTGGCCACGCCCAAGGCCGGAGGACCCTACACGATAACCTTCGACGACGGCGACAGGACCACGCTGCGCGACATCTATTCGGGCGAGGTGTGGCTCTGCTCGGGGCAGTCGAACATGGAGATGCCCGTGGGCGGCTGGGGAAAGGTGATGAACTACTGGCACGAGATAATGTCGGCCAATCATCCCGAAGTGAGATTCTTGCAGATAAGCAAGCAGCGCAGCTTTGTGATGAATCTCACTTCGGGATGATTGGCCGACACCGACGTGAACATGGGCGGCTGGCGCACGTGCACGCCGGAGACCGTTGAGAACTTCTCGTCGGTGGCATACTTCTATGCCCGCGAGATGTCAAGGCGCCTGGGCGTCCATGTGGGCGTGATAGACTGCACCTGGGGCGGCACGCCGGCCGAGGCTTGGAGCAGCTATGCAGGCGTCAGCTCGGTTGAGGGATTTGAGAACGAGACAGGCATGATGGCCGACAACGGCTTCGACAAGGACAGGATAAAGGCCGAATATGAGCGCCGCGTGGCCGAGTGGGTGAGCATGGCCACGGAGGGTGTGGCCGACAGCGGCGGCAAGGTGTGCCTGCCAGCCGACGGCAGTCTGCCCGTGATGCCCGTTCCGGGGCAGTGGGAAAGCTCAGCCCTGCCCGGATTCAACGGCATTGTGCTGATGCAGCGCGAGATCGACATACCTGCCGGATGGGCAGGAAAGCCCGTAGAGCTGCACCTCGGAGCCATAGACGACGAAGACGTTACCTACTTTAACGGAACAAAGATAGCCGAAGGCTCGGGCTACAACGTGGAGCGCACCTACACCGTTCCGGCAGAGCTGGTGAAGGGCGGCAAGGCTCTGATAACCATAAGGGTTACCGACTTTGAGGGCGAGGGCGGCATCTGCGGCAGCGCTTCAGACCTGTTTGCACGGCAGGGCGACAGCCGCCTGCCGCTCGACGGCAACTGGGCATACAAGGTGGCTGCCGACTTCGGCAAGCTGCCGCGGCGTCCTGTGTCGGCCGAGAGCGCGTCTTTCCCCACGGTGCTGTACAACGCCATGCTCTATCCGCTGCGGCAGTTGCCCATAAAGGGCGTGCTGTGGTATCAGGGCTGCGCCAACGTGGGGCGTGCCGCCCAGTATGGGCCGCTGTTCCGCCGGCTTATATCCGACTGGCGCCGCCTGTGGGGCAACGACAGCCTGCCGTTCTACTTTGTTCAGCTGGCGGCATATCTTAAGCCCGTGCAGGTGCAGCCCGACTCTGAGTGGGCGGCGCTGCGGCAGGCACAGGCAGGCGCGCTGAGCCTTGACGGCACGGCCATGGTGGTTACGACAGACATAGGCGACAGCACCGACATACATCCGAAAAACAAGCAGGAGGTGGCGCGCAGGCTGTCGCTCGTGGCCCTCCGGCGCGCCTACGGCTTCAGCGACATAACCGACAGGGCGCCCGCCCTGAGCAGCTGCGAGATAAAGGGCAGCGAGGCAGTGCTGAGGTTTGACGGCGACGTGGTTACCAGAGGCGAGGCTCCGCGAGGCTTCATAGTGCTGACCGACAAGGGGCAGTGGGCTGCGCCCGAAGCCGTGAAGACCGACGCGCGCACCATAAGGATAACCGCAGGCGGAAACATAGTGGCCGTGAGATACAACTGGGCCGACTATCCCTGCGGCAACCTGTTCGGGCCGACGGGGCTGCCCGTGGCTCTGTTTGAGGCAGGCTCACGCTGACCGTGAGACCCTGCGCACAGGAAAATCAGGACATTAAGGACATAAATATTTTTAACTAATAAAACACAGTAAAGACATGAAAATCGTAACAAAACTATTCGTGGCACTGGGCCTGCTGGCATTTGTCTGCAAGGCCGGCGCCAAAGAACAGATTGTGGTAGAGACCGGCAGCACGAGCCTCGTGTTCACCGTGGGCGACAACGGCCGGCTGTACCAGAGCTACTTCGGCAAGCGCCTTACGGACAAGAGCGAGTATGCCATGCTGCCGCAGGGCAAGGAGGCATACATGACACACGGCATGGAAGACTACTTTGAGCCTGCGCTCCACATAACGCGCTCTGACGGCAACCCGTCGACGCTGCTGAAATACAAGAGGCACGAGACAAAGGCATGCGACGGCGGCACGGAGACCGTGATATATCTTGCCGACCCCGTGTATGCCGACGAGGTGGCAATGCACTTTGTGGCCTACGCCAAGGAAGACGTGTTTAAGGCGTGGACCGAGATATTCAACAGGGAGAAGTCGGCCATAACGCTCGAGAAGTATGCCTCGTCAATGCTCCACATGTATGCGCCGAAATATTACCTGACACAGTATAACGGCGACTGGGCCACCGAGGCGGGCAGCCACACGCAGGAGCTTTACTTCGGCAAGAAGGTGATAGACACCAAGCTGGGAGCGCGCGCCGACATGTTCTGCCAGCCCTTCTTCCAGCTGTCGCTCGGCAGCAAGGCCACTGAGAGAGAGGGCGAGGTGCTGGTGGGCACGCTGGCATGGACGGGCAACTTCAGGTTTACGTTCGAGGTTGACAACCTTGGCGGCCTGCGCGTGATAAGCGGCATCAACCCCTATGCGTCGCAGTACACCGTGGCAAAGAACAAGAGCTTCAGGACTCCTGAGTTTATCTTCACCCTGAGCCAGAGCGGAACAGGACACGCCAGCCGCAACCTGCACGACTGGGCACGCAAGTATCAGATAAAGGACGGACAGGGCGACCGCATGACGCTGCTGAACAACTGGGAGGCTACTTACTTCGACTTCGACGAGAACAAGCTGCTCTCGCTCATCGGCGAGGCCAAGGAGCTGGGCGTTGACATGTTCCTGCTCGACGACGGATGGTTCGGCAACAAATACAAGCGCCACAGCGACACGCAGGCACTGGGCGACTGGGAGGTTACGGCCGACAAGCTGCCCAACGGCATAGGACGACTGACGGAGGAGGCCAAGAAGCAGGGCGTGAAGTTCGGCCTGTGGATAGAGCCTGAGATGGTTAGCCCCAAGTCGGAGCTGTATGAGAAGCACAAGGACTGGGTGATAACGCTGCCTAACCGCGAGGAGTATTACTTCAGAAACCAGCTCGTGCTCGACCTGTCTAACCCCAAGGTGCAGGACTATGTGTTCGGCGTGGTGGACGGACTGATGACGAAATATCCCGACATAGCCTACTTCAAGTGGGACTGCAACAGCCCGATAACCAACATCTACTCTAACTACGAGAAGATGAAGCAGACACACCTTTATGTTGACTACGTGCGCGGACTATACAACGTGCTGGAGCGCATCAAGGCAAAATATCCCGACCTGCCCATGATGCTGTGCTCGGGCGGAGGCGGACGCACCGACTATGAGGCGCTGAAATATTTTGTAGAGATGTGGCCGAGCGACAACACCGACCCCGTGGAGCGCATCTTCATACAGTGGGGCTACTCGCAGGTGTTCCCTGCCAAGGTGCAGTGTGCCCACGTAACTACATGGAACAAGGCGGCAAGCATAAAGTTCAGGGTGAACGTGGCCATGATGGGCAAGATGGGCTTCGACATCAACTTGCACGACATTCCGGCAGGAGAACTGGCCTACTGCAAGCAGTCGATAGCCGACTTCAACAGGCTTAAGCCCGTGATACTCGACGGCGACCAGTATCGCCTCGTGTCGCCATACGAGGGCAACCACACCTCTACGATGTATGTCAGCAAGGACAAGGCCAGTGCCGTGGTGTTTGCCTTCGACATATTCCCGCGCTACAGCGAGAAGCTCTACAACGTGGTGATGGACGGTCTCGACGCTTCGAAGAAGTATGACGTGCGCGAGATAAACCGTGCCGACGGCTCGCAGGGCGAGGTGAAGACCTACTCGGGCGAGTATCTCATGACCGTTGGTCTGCCGCTCTTCAGCGCGCAGAAGCTTAGCAGCCGCGTGTATGAGCTGAAGGCAAGATAACGGGGCCGATGCCTTTGAAATAAAACTAAAAAGGTCCGGCAGCCATGTCCTGATGACGTGGCTGCCGGACTTTCTTTTATCCCATATCTGCCTTCGCAGGGCATGGCTGCCGTTAGTGTGCCTGCCTCATTGCCGCAGGATTTTTGGGCGGCATGGGCGGATGTGCAGGGCTGAAGCATGCGGCGCCGTGAATGGTATGATGCGGCCATATGTCGCCTGACTGGCCTGCATGGTGGCTGCCCGTATACTTGCCGCTGGGGACATAAATAAAGCCCGGAGCCAGAGAGTCTGACGCCGGGCAATGAAGCGCTCTTCACAAAAAATAATGTCCTATTTCATAATTTTTATTGCCTTGCTTGTTCCGTCGGCATACTTGCTTACCATGATGCTTACGCCCTGGGCTGCATTGCTGATGCGGCGGCCTGAGAGGTCGAAGTATTCTGTTGCTACGACATCCTTGTTGCTGTTTTCAACATTGCTGATGGCTGTTGTAGACTTGCCTGTTATGGTCATGTTTTTGCAAGATCCGCTGAAATAGTATCCTTCATCATTCTGGCTGTCGCCGGGATAGTAGAAGTAGTCAGTCAGTTCTATTCCGCTCTCAGATGTGTAAGAGTCGCTCGAGCTGCTGTATGTGAACGTGCAGTCGTCAACAAAGTCTGTTGTCGTTCCGAAGAGCAGTGCAGTGTCGTCGCTTGCCACTCCGTAAGAAGAAACGATGATGTTGTCGCCTTCAAACATTCCCATCAACCATGCCTCAGGATATTCGGGCATGAGGCTCTTTATATAGCAAATATCGCCAAGGTTTACTATGTCGACAGTTGCAGATTTGCTGTTTCCGTAATAGTCGCTGTATGTATATTTGTGTGAAACGGCTTCTGGGAAGAGTTCTGCCGGATAATAGTAGAAAGATGTGCAGTAGGTGTACAGCTGAGTCTGGCTGCCGTTGGTGAGGAATGCTGCGAGATATTCGCCTTCAGCAGAGTAGTAGATGCCGCTCTCAGAGTCGAGTGTCAGTTTGAAGTTGCTGCTTGTTGAAGGCTCGCCTGTCTCAGCGTCCATGTAACATACATACAGAGACAGTCCGTCTTCGTTGTATATCTCCTGATTGTTCTCTATGGTTATCTCCTTTGTGCTCTCGTTGTATGTACCTTTAAGATATATGCCTTCGCCCACAATAGTGCTGAGGAACATGTTTGGTATGCTTACCGTGCCGTCATTGCCGAACACGATGTCGTTTTTTACGTGCAGTCTCTGCATTAGGCCTACCTGAGTTACTGACTCGCCGTAGTCTGCATAGTATGATTTGGTTGTTCCTTCAGGTGCGGCCTGTGCCTTCACCTTGTTTGTGCTGTTTGCTTTTTTCAGGTTAACGCGGTTGGAGGTCTCAAATTTCATGCTGTTTTCAGCTTTCAGTCCGTTCAGTCTGGTTGCCTTTAGCATTGGTGTCTGTGCAAATGTGTTCATTGAGAACAGTGTAAATGCAATAAGTAAAAGTTTCTTCATAAGCTAACTTTTAGTCGGTTAAACATTATAAGTTGATGTTGTATTTCTCTTCAAAAGTAATATTTTTTATCTTAAATGAGATTAAAATTGAAATATTTTTTTAGTTTTATGTTATTGTAATTGATTTATATCAATTGTAAAATACAAAAAAGTTACAGATTGTAAGTCTTTGCGCTGCTTTATTTGCCCTTTGTCATTTAATAAGTGTAAAGTTGCGTCTTTTATGTTATGTACGTGCGCCTGTGCGTTACTTTTCTTATGGGCGCCGCGCGTGTATGTGCATGCGCCTGTCTCTGCCTGTGCGCGCGTGCGCAGCGGTCTTGTTCGTATGCGTGCGCACGGCCGTGTTTGCAGGGCTTCCGTCGTTGCCGTTATGCCGGCTTTGGGCATCGGAATATGGGCAGGAAGATGGTAAAAACTCAGGACAAAATTATTTTCCGTTCTGGAAAATCAAAATATAACGGATGTTAAAATATGGTTTTCAAATATATTCTTTTATTAACATCGGTTAGCTTTTGTGTGCGTTGTGTGTCTTAAAACCGGTATTTTCAGACGCCAAAAGGGCGCTTTTCATGGTGCCGGAGCACTGCTTTCGGTGCCTAAACCTATCGTTTTTGCACCTCAAACGGCACAGTAATGTTTTTTAACACGGCCGACTGAGCAGTCGTTTCGATGTAAATGCCTGAATGTCAGATGCTTGTCAAAAATGCTGATTTTTCGGCTTTTTCGCGCCAAACGGCCGTGGCGCCACGGCTGTGGCCATTCTGAGAGCGTCAAGCGTTATGCCTTTTGTTATAAAAGTTTACAAAAGTCTGCGCCCCGTGCAGCGTGTCCTGCCTGTAGGTATGCCGCCGCCGGCAGGGGCATGTGCGCCCCCGTGGCGTCAGATTATGCCGAAATGGCGCAGCGCCTTGCTCACGCCGTCGTTGTCAACATGGTCGGTTACGTATGATGCCAGCGCCTTCACGTCGTCGATGGCGTTGCCCATGGCCACGCCTATGCCCGCCGCGCAGATTATCGACTTGTCGTTGCCGCCGTCGCCGAAGGCCATAGTCTCGCTGATGTCCATGCCCAGGTGTTCGGCCATGCGCTGCAGCGCCTTGCCCTTGTCGGCCCCGCGCGCCGTCACGTCGGCAAATGCTGGATACCATCTTGCGGCTATGCAGTGGGGCAGCTGCGGCATGACGAGCTTCTCCTGCTGCTCGTCTATGATGGGCGTAAGCTGCAGTATGGGCTGGCTTAGCACCGTGTCGAGACTGATGTCCTCGCCTAGGTCGCTTACGTTGAGCAGCTGTCGGAACACCTTGTCAACCATCTCGTCGGGATGATACACCGTGAGGTCTTTCGCCCCCACCACCATCGTGGCAAAGTTCATCTCGTCTGCCAGCCGTATCAGCGTGCGTGCGTCCTCGAGCGGAATGTCTACGCAGCTCACCACCTTGTCGCCTATGAAGCTGTATGCGCCGTTAGTGGTTATATATCCGTCTATCAGATGTTCTATGGCGTGCAGGTTGTTGATCAGTTTCACCGGCCGTCCGGTAGATATATACACGCCCACGCCGTTTCTCTTTGCCTGTTCGAGTGCGTTAACCGTTGATTGTGGTATCTCGTGTGTGTTGAAGCTCACGAGTGTTCCGTCTATGTCAAAAAATAAAGCCTTAATCATACTCTTTTCCTGAAATTATCTTTATTGAGTGCAAAGATAGTGCAAGCCGAGTGCACTGCAAAATGAAAGACATAGTTTTTTAATTTTGCATTGTTGAGGTGAAGCCTGTTTTATATAATATAAGAAGTATGAATTTCGGATCGCAGATCCTTATATTCTATGCTGTCGGATTTTTCGCTTTGCTCAACAACTCGTGCAAATCCGACAGAACAATAGCCTTGTTTTTTCGCATCATAAATAT
>OLFW01001456.1_pt1 | contig 13649 bp, 7 predicted proteins | sample 1605351 | NCBI WGS metagenome assembly OLFW01 (sample SAMEA3888918, study PRJEB22519) | human gut metagenome | biome: human gut; feature: human-associated habitat; material: faeces | place: Denmark | collected 2010 | reverse complement strand
TGGAGGGAAATTCCGGCGATGCCTGCAAGATCAAAAGTTATGACCTGAATTATCAGAGTATCAAGGGCTACGGCCTGATGAACTGGTAACAGAGATTTTTTAGAAGGAGTGATAGACGATGGCAAAGAACAAAATTGAACGCATTGACCAGGAGATTGCTAAGGTCCGCGAGAAGATCGCAGAGTATCAGGAAAAGCTCAAGGCGCTGGAGGTACAGAAAACCGAGGCAGAAAATCTGGAGATCGTCCAGATGGTGCGCGCACTGCGTATGACCCCGGCTCAGCTGAGCGCCATGCTGTCCGGAGGCACAGTTCCCGGCAGTTTTGCTGATGACAACAACGAACAGGAGGAAAACAGCTATGAGGAATAAACGATTGCTCCGAACACTTTCCGCCCTTTGCCTGACGCTGGTGCTGGCATCGGGCTTTACCGTTCCCGCTTTTGCCCAGGGCGCAGCGCCGCCCCCGGCAGAGGATACCACCAATGACAGCAATGTGGTGGTGGAAGAAACGGAAAAAGCACCTCCGCTGACCCCGGAGGGCAACGCCGCTCTGGTGGATGATTTCGGGGGCAATAAACAGCTCATTACCGTTACCACCAAGGCGGGCAACTATTTTTATATCCTGATCGACAGGGCCAACGAGGATAAAAAGACTGCTGTTCACTTTCTGAACCAGGTGGATGAAGCGGACCTGATGGCGCTGATGGAAGATGGAAAACCCAAAGAGGAGATGCCTGCGGTATGCAGCTGTTCAACAAAATGTGAAGCAGGGGCAGTCAATACGGCCTGCCCGGTCTGCGCAACTGATAAGAGTAAATGTACGGGCAAAGCACCGGAACCTCCGGCAGAAACATCGGAGCCGGAAAAAGAGAAGCCTGCCGGACTGAACCCGGCTGCGCTGATCCTTCTGCTGGCTCTGCTGGGCGGCGGTGGCGTATTTGCCTACTTGAAGCTCGTTAAGAATAAGCCTAAGACCAAGGGCAATGACAGTCTGGACGATTATGATTATGGTGAGGAAGATTCCGAGGAATGGGAAACCGAAGATGAGGAAGTCCTTGAGGATGGTTTTGAGGGTTCTGACCCTAATGAGGAACGCGATAGAGCAGATTGAACCATTTGAGCGTAGCGTATTTCAAATCATTGCGGGATAAGGGACAGAGGACAGGGAGAAATTCCTGTCCTCTGCTGCTCTACTCACTCTCTTACTGTAAATCCACACCCAAAATCAGCACATGGTCAAAGAAAGGAGGACCTCACAATGAACACATGGAACTGGTTATTACACTTTCTGATTATTTTTGATCTGGTCGCCTTCGGAATTTACTTTGGAGGAGACATTCTTTTCACTGCTATCAGCAAAGTTCAAAAAAAGTCAAAGAAGGACGATGACTTGGATCTTTATGATTTTGAAATTGAGACCGCACCCCAAAAGCGCTCTTTATGTGTGGACTCAATCCGAATGCTTTATTCTGGTGAGATAGATGAATTTGTGGAAAAGGAACTGTTGCCTGATGCAGCGGAGACCATGAACGCTTTATCTGAAGCTGAAAAAACAGCAGTTAGCCTGTTACTAAAAGCTTATATCGGTTTTTTGAGCGAAGAAGCAACGGTAGATGAACAAAGTTTTCCCATGGTTAAGGAACTGTTGTCTTATACACAGGGCAGCAAAGAAGATGGTGAAAAAGATGCCATAGATTGTCTGATGGAAGATACGGTCAGCAGAACCCACAGACATCGAGAATATTACAACAATTATCAACGCTATCAACTGATGCAGGTGGATAAAGAGCGTGTGATTATGGCCTGCAATATCATAATCAATGATTTGATTGGCAGGTTGTACCGATATGATTATCGCTTTGGCTATGACATTACACTTGCCTCAGAACACAGCATTGCAAAAAAACTGTCTGATAATTGGCAGAATGAATGGGAGGCTGAAGATGATGAGATATAAACTGGTAATCGCTGAAAAACCATCGGTTGCACAAAGTCTGGCTGCGGTAATCGGTGCAACTGCTCGTAAGGATGGGTATCTGGAGGGTAACGGCTGGCGTGTCAGCTGGTGCGTGGGCCATCTGGCTGGTCTTGCGGATGCAGACAGTTATGATCCCAAGTATGCCAAGTGGCGATATGATGACCTGCCTATCCTGCCGGAGCATTGGCAGATGGTGGTGGGAAAGGATAAGAAAAAGCAGTTTGATATTCTCAAAAAGCTGATGAACGCCCCAGATGTGACCGAAGTGGTAAATGCCTGCGATGCCGGACGCGAGGGCGAGCTGATCTTCCGCAGCGTCTATGAGCTGGCAGGCTGCCAAAAGCCGATGAAAAGGCTCTGGATTTCTTCAATGGAGGACTCCGCCATAAGGGAGGGCTTTGCAAACCTGCGTCCAGGTGTAGATTATGATGGACTTCGGAAAGCTGCTCTCTGCCGTGCCAAGGCCGACTGGCTGGTAGGGATCAATGCCACAAGGCTTTTTTCCGTGCTGTACCACCGCACCCTCAACATCGGGCGCGTGATGTCCCCAACGCTGGCACTCATTGTCCAGCGAGAAGCTGAAATCGACACATTTAAGCCGGTTCCTTTTTATACCGTGGCGCTGGAGCTGCCCGGTCTTACCGTATCCGGGGAGCGCATAAGTGACCGAGCAAGCGCAGAGCAGCTGAAAGAAGCTTGCCAGGATGCAGCTGTCACAATCAAAAAGGTGGAGTGCAAGGAAAAGTCCGAAAAGCCGCCTGCCCTCTATGACCTGACTACCCTGCAAAGAGATGCCAACCGCCTGCTTGGATTTACAGCCCAGCAGACCCTGGACTATCTGCAAAGCCTGTATGAAAAGAAGCTCTGCACCTATCCCCGTACTGACAGCCGCTATCTGACCGGTGATATGGCAGACAGCCTGCCGGTGCTGGTGAATCTGGTTGCCAATGCTATGCCGTTTCGCAAAGGGATCGCCATTACCTGTGATCCGCAGACGGTCATCAACGATAAGAAAGTAACCGACCACCACGCAGTAATTCCCACCCGAAATCTCAAGGATGCAGACCTTTCTGCCCTTCCTGCGGGAGAAAAAGCGGTGCTGGAGCTGGTGGCCCTGCGTCTGCTGTGCGCCGTGGCCCAGCCCCATATCTATTCGGAAACCGTTGTGATTGCAGCGTGTGCCGGTGGGGAATTTACCACCAAAGAAAAAACGGTGAGGCACCCCGGATGGAAAGCACTGGAGGACGCTTACCGTGCCAAAACGAAGGATGCAGAGCCGAAAAAAGAGGGTGCAGAGAAAGCCGTGCCAGAGCTGACTGAAGGACAGACCCTTTCGGTTTCTGCGGCAATCGTCAAAGAAGGCAAAAGCAGTCCGCCCCAGCACTTTACGGAGGACACCCTGTTGTCCGCGATGGAGACTGCCGGAAAAGAGGATATGCCGGAGGATGCCGAGCGAAAAGGTCTGGGGACACCGGCCACTCGTGCCGGTATTTTGGAAAAGCTGGTATCTGCCGGTTTTCTGGAACGAAAAAAGAACAGGAAAACGGTGCAGCTTCTCCCTTCCCACGATGCAGTCTCCCTGATCACAGTCTTGCCGGAACAGCTGCAATCGCCGCTTCTGACTGCCGAGTGGGAGTACCGCCTGGGAGAGATCGAGCGCGGGCAGCTTGCCCCGGAGGAGTTTCTGGACGGGATCAGCACCATGCTGAAAGATCTGGTGGGAACTTATCAGGTCATCAAAGGAACTGAGTACCTGTTCACTCCGCCCCGTGAGGTGGTGGGCAAATGCCCTCGCTGCGGCGGTGAAGTTGCAGAACTGCAAAAAGGCTTCTTCTGTCAGAATGATTCTTGCAAATTTGCAATCTGGAAAAATAACAAATGGTGGGCTGCCAAGAAAAAACAGCCGACCAAGGCTGTGGTGTCTGCACTGCTTAACGATGGCCGTGTCCGTGTGACGGGGCTATATTCGGAGAAAACCGGCAAGACCTACGATGCCACTGTGGTTTTGGAGGACGATGGACAGTATGCCAATTTCAAGCTGGAATTTGACCAGCGGAAAGGAGGCAGCCGATGAAGCTCTCTTTAGTGGAACGGGAAACCATTCTCCTCTATAACCAGGCAGAACCAATGGCTGAGGTCTACACCCACGATCCCCGTCTGATGGAGAAGCTGGAACTGCTGGCAAAAAAGCACCCCGACCAGATCACCCGAAAGGACGCCCATAACTTTACCGTCCCCAAGCGGTGTGTATCAGTCCGGGAGCCATATAGCGCAGAACGCCGCAAAGCCGCCAGTGAGCGTGCGAAAGCTGCCGGATACCAGCCCCCTGTGAGAAAGTCCAGCAGTTAAAGGCACATGGCAGAGAATGTATTTGAAGCAGTCAAGCAGTCGGTCAGCACCAGAGATGCGGCAGCGTTTTATGGGATCGAGGTCAAACGAAATGGCATGGCCTGTTGTCCCTTTCACGATGATAAGAACCCCAGCATGAAGCTGAACGAGGAATATTTCTACTGTTTCGGCTGCGGAGCTACTGGCGATGTGATCGACTTTACCGCAAAGCTCTTTGACCTCTCCCCAAAAGAAGCGGCAGAGAAATTGGCACAGGACTTTGGCCTGATCTATGACAGTCAGGCCCCTCCCCGCAGGAGATATGTCCGGCAGAAAACCGAGGCACAGCAGTTTCGTGAGGATCGGCAGCGGTGTTATCGCGTACTGTCCGATTACTACCATCTGCTGAAAAAATGGGAGAGCGACCATTCTCCCCGGACACCGGAGGAGAAACCGCACCCCCGCTTTGTGGAAGCAATCCATAAGAAAATCTATGTGGAGTACCTGCTGGATCTTTTTCTTTATGAAAGTGAAGAAGAACAAAAGGCATGGATTGCAGAACACACAGCAGAAATCACACACTTGGAAAGGAGATTGAAAATCATGGCTGAGAACAAACCCACCAACCGAGAGCGGCTAAGGGAAATCACAGACGGCATCGAGCAGGGCATCAAGGAACTGTTTGAGAGTGAAAAGTATATGCGCTATCTGTCCGTTATGTCCCGCTTCCACCGCTATTCGGTAAACAACACCATGCTCATCTATATGCAGAAGCCGGACGCCACTTTGGTAGCCGGATACAATAAGTGGAAAGCCCAGTTTGAGCGTCATGTTAAAAAGGGAGAACATGGCATTACCATCATCGCCCCCACACCGTACAAGAAGAAAATCGAGGAGCAGAAGCTGGACCCGGATACCAAGGCTCCGATTCTGGATAAAGACGGAAAGATCGTCACAGAGGAAAAAGAAATCGAGATTCCCATGTTCCGCCCGGTCAAGGTCTTTGATGTGAGTCAGACCGACGGGAAACCTTTGCCGGAGCTTGCTTCCTCCCTTTCCGGCAATGTGCCAAATTATGAGGCATTCATGGAGGCCCTGCGCCGCAGTGCGCTGGTGCCGATCACTTTTGAAGCAATGGCCGCCGATACGGACGGCTATTTTTCTGCCGATCATCAGAAAATTGCCATTCGCCAGGGCATGAGCGAGGTGCAGACGGTTTCGGCCACGGTTCATGAGATTGCCCACAGCAAGCTCCACAATCAGAAAAAGATTCAGATTGCCAATGACGAGCAATATCAGGAGATCGAGCTGTTTGATAAACCCGGTCTGTTCTCCAATGGGCGGATTGTCCGTGATAATCTGCCGGAGGACGTTTATTGCTATGACCTGCGCGGTTCTGACTACGACCCCGGAGAGCAGGTCTGTGTAGAAGAACGAGTGGTTGTAAACCATGCAGGTTCCGTTCTGCTGACAGAGCCGTTGGAGCTGGCGGAAGATGGACGCCTGATGCTGACCGAGGAAGAAGGGCTGAATTTTGTTGGCGGCTTTTCTACCCTCGCCCAGTTTTTGCAAGAACAGAGGAAAGACCGCCACACGGAGGAAGTGGAGGCTGAAAGCATCTCCTATGCAGTCTGCAAGTATTTTGGCATCGAGACCGGAGAAAACAGCTTCGGCTATATTGCAAGCTGGAGTCAGGGCAAGGAACTGAAAGAGCTGAGAGCCAGTTTGGAAACCATCAACAAGACCTCCGGCACTTTGATCTCTGACATTGAGCGCCACTATAAGGAAATCTGCAAAGAGCGTGGAATTGACCCCAATGCAAAAAAAGAGCCGGAAATGGCGGTTCTTGATGCGGAGGCAAACCAGCAGGAGGCTTTGTTTCTAATTGACGATGCCACCTATCTTCATATCCAGCCTTGTGACAGCGGCTGGGACTACACCATTTACGATGCCGCGTCCATGAAAGAGCTGGATGGCGGTCAGCTGGATATGCCGGAGCTTTCCCGCATGAAGGCAGTTCTCCAGATTTGTGATGACAACGATTTGGGCAGAGACTCGGTAAAATACGCACCGTTGTCCATGATTGAGACCTTGCAGGAAGCTGCCTACCAGCAGATGCAGGCAGAGGCCAGTCAGATGACTGCTTCTTCTCAGCTGCCGGAAGCACAAGAGCAGGCGCTGGATGAATACCCTATGCCTGATGAGCAGGTATCCACACCGGATATGCAGGAATACGGCTACTTCTATGATGGGATGCTCCCTGTCACCAGAGAACGGGCGCTGGAACTGGATGCCGCCGGTTTGACCGTCTATGTGCTGCATGAGGACAATACGGAGAGCATGGTGTTTGACCCGCAGGAAATCATGGATCATGGCGGTCTTTTTGGCGTGGACCGTGAGGAATGGGAGAAAAGCCCTCAGTTCCACGAAAAGGTCATGGAGCGTCAGGAACATCAGCAGGAACGAGAACAGGCATTTCTCTCCCAGAATAGAGATTGCTTTGCCATCTATCAGGTAAGCCGTGACGATCCGCAGAATGTGCGCTTTATGAATCTGGATTGGTTAAAGTCCCATGACATTTCCATAGACCGCAGCAATTATGACCTAATCTACACCGCTCCGCTGAGTGAGTCTGGCACTGTGCCGGAGCAGCTAGAAAAACTCTATCAGCAATTCAATCTGGAAAAACCCGTGGACTTTCACAGTCCCTCCATGAGCGTCAGCGACATCGTTGCGATCAAGCAGGACGGTAAGGTATCCTGTCATTACTGTGACAGCGTTGGTTTTACCCAGATCCCCGGATTCTTGCCGCAAAATCCGCTGAAAAATGCGGAAATGGCCATGGAGGACGATTACGGCATGATCGACGGTATCATCAACAATGGCCCAAAAGAGCCGACCGTGGCAGAGCTGGAACAGCAGGCCCGAAGCGGTCAGCCCATTTCCCTGATGGACTTGACTGACGCCATTCATCGGAAGGAACGGGAAAAGAAAAAGTCCGTCATGGAGCAGCTGAAAAGCCAGCCCAAAGCAGAACACAAAAAGACAGCGCAAAAAAAGAGCGCAGAAAGGGAGATTTGATATGGGAAACTTTACTTTTGAGGAAATGAACCTGATGTGCATTTACAATACCGGCAGCCGCACCGGGCTGATCGACAGCCTGCGTGAAATGCGCGGCGAGCTTTCGCCGGAGGAAACGGAACTGAGGGAGCTAACCGACAGCGCCCTTACGAAGCTCTGTGCGATGACCGATGAGGACTTTGACCAGCTGGAGCTGTACCCGGATTTTGACCAGTAAACACCATAACCGCAGGGATGGGGTGGCAATTTGCCACCCCACCTTTTACCCCAAAACTGAAAGGAGGACAGAATACCATGCCAACCAAAGCTGAACTATATGCACAGATGGCGGACAAGGTGGCAACACAGCTCACGGGGAGCTGGCAGGAATGGGCAGAGTTTCTCACCACTGCTTCTCGCCTTTACAAGTACCCGTTCCATGAGCAGCTGATGATCTACGCCCAGCGACCGGACGCTACCGCCTGTGCAGAGTACGATTTGTGGAATGAAAAGATGGGCCGATATGTAAGGCGCGGTTCCAAGGGAATCGCTCTGGTGGATGATTCCGGGGACAGACCTCGCCTGCGTTATGTCTTTGACATTTCAGACACCGGAACCCGTGAACATTCCCGCACTCCCTGGCTGTGGCAGCTGGAGGAGCGCCATCTGGATTCAGTGCAGGCCATGCTGGAGCGCACCTATGATGTTTCCGGTGATGACCTTGCAGGACAGCTTACCGAGGTAGCCGGAAAACTGGCTGAGGAATACTGGACGGAGCATCAGCAGGACTTCTTCTATATCGTTGACGGTTCCTTTTTGGAGGAATATGATGAGTATAACATCGGAGTGCAGTTCAAGGCAGCCGCCACCGTCAGCATCACTTACGCTTTGATGTCCCGCTGCGGACTGGAGCCGGAACGCTACTTCGACCACGAAGATTTCATGGCGATCTTTGATTTCAACACCCCGTCCACCATCGGGGCGCTGGGAACAGCGGTCAGCCAGATCAACCAACAGGTGCTGCGGCAGATCGGCGTCACCGTCCGAAATGCAGAGCGCGAAGCCAACCAAGAAAGGAGCAAACAAGATGAACAATCCCATGACCTATATCCAGAACGGAGACTATCTGATTCCCGACCTGAAGCTGAGCCAGCAGCCGGAGAAACCTCTGGGCAAGTACGGCAGGATGAGGAAAACCTACCTGAAGGAACACCATCCCATCCTCTACAACCAGATGTTGCTGAGCGAGAAGCTGTACCCGCACCTTCTGGAGATCGACGAGACCGCCCAGAGCAGACTGGAGCAGATGATGCCCCAGCTGGCGAAGGAAGCGGGAGCCACCGAGGAACTGAAAGCCAGCGATCCCATGAAGTGGGTGGGGCTGATGAACACCTGCAAAGCCCAGGCAGAGGAAATCCTGATGGCGGAGCTTATCAACAGCTGACCCTAAACCTGTTCCTCTCCGAAGCGGAACAGATCCAATCCATAGATGAAGCAGAGAATGTAGCGCATACATCCTCTGCTTTTTCTTTTACCCAAAATGACATCGACCATGTGCTGCGTTTGGGCGGCAATACAGACCGTCAAAGGGAGCGTGTGGTTGCAGCCTTTGAAAAGCAGAAAACCACCGCTGAGATTGCCGAGATACTGAAAACGCTGTACCACGGCGGCAACGGCCTTGGTAGTGTGAGCGCATGGTATGCTGAGGATGGTATCCATCTTTCCCACGGGAAGTCTGTCCGTTATGACAGGTCTGCTCAGGTTGTTTCCTGGGAGAGCGCCGCAGAGCGTATCGGGGAGCTTTTGGAGAGCGGCCAGTTTGCCTCCAATGTGGAACTTGCAGAAGCGGCAGGCTATGAACGCTCCCTCCTTGCCACAAAGTTCTGGAACCTATATCACGATCTCAGTGAGGACGCCAGAGAAGCCGGATATTTGTCCTGCCTGTCAGAGATCAAAGGCAATGGGTTCCCGGAGGAGACCCACCGCCTGACGGAGCAGTTGAATGACCCGGCTTTCCGCCAGACACTCAAGGAAGAATACGCCGCCTTCTGGACTGCCTATCAGCAGGACCGTGACCTGTTGCGCTTTCATTACCATAGGCCAAGGGAAATCTGGGAGAACCTGAAAGACCTTGACCTGCCCCGCAGGACTTTTTCTTCGGACCTTTCCCAAGTGCCAACCGTCCAGCATTTCATTACAGAGGATGAGATCGACACCGCCATGACCGGCGGCAGCAGTTTTGCCGGAGGAAAAGGCCGTATCTATGCGTTCTTCATGGAAAACCATACGGATAAGGAAAAAGTGAGATTCCTTAAAGACGAGTATGGCATTGGCGGACGCTCTCATGCCCTGTCCGGCGCAACACACAGCGGCGAAGATCACGATGGGAAAGGACTGCACTATAAAAAGCAGGACTGCCCGGATGTTCACTTGAACTGGGAAAAGGTTGCCAAGCGCATTACCTCACTTGTCCAGAAAGGCCGCTATCTTACCGAACAGGAACAGGCGCAGTATGACAAAATCCAGGCTGAAAAGGAATTGGCCGAAGAAGATGCCATCCAAGCCCAGCAGCCGGAGGTGGAGGAAGAAACGCCAAAGCCTACCCTTCGGGAGCAGTTTGAGCAGTATAAGCCTGTGGTGACTGCCGCCATATCTGAGGATGTGGCATATCGAAATGCCTGCGGTCATTCCGACCGTGAAAATGCTGTCATCGAGGGCAATGCCGCTGTGCGCCGTGTAGTCCTTGGTTCTAAGGATATGGAGCTGATCCGACTCTATTCGGATGTGCCGGAGTTCCGACAGCGACTGCACCGGGAAGTGATCGACGAAACCTATCCAAAGCTCCATGAACTTCTGCGCCCTCTTTCTCAGGAAGATATTGATACTGCCATTTGTGCATGGAACGGCAATATCGAGAGTAAACACGCTGTCGTCCGTTATATGAAAGACCATGCAAGAGAAAAAGATACCGCTGCATGGCTGGCTCAGGAATACGGCGGCAGTAACAGCAACAGCCTGTTCGTTGTCCGTGCCGGCAGCCCGGAGGAAACGCAGCTGCCCTGGCCGAAGGTACAGCGCCGGATTGCCCAGCTCATTCAGGAGGACCGGTTCTATACCGAAGAAGAACAGAACCGCTTTGACGACATCGACCCAATCGCCATCCGGGAAGCTCTGGAAGAAAGAGGGATCGTCAACGGACAGGTGACAGACCCGAAAAAACTGGACAATGCCCCGTTTATCCAACAGGTGATGTCAGATGCAGAGCAGATCGCAGATGCCGAGACAGAGCAGACTTCCGAAGTTTCCATTTCCGATGAGGAATATGACGCAGTTCGCCGCCCAATTCCGCAAAAGACTTCTTACGACCCAGCCGCCCCGGTCTATGCCGTGGGCGATACCGTGTATATCGAGGATGACGCCTATCAGATCACAGAGCTGCGGGAGGACACCGTACAGCTTCTGCCCACCGGCATGGTATATCCCATCTATCGGGCAGAGCGCAAAGAACAGTTCGAGCAGCTGCTTCGGGCAGACCGCCGCAATGCTTACTATACCGAGTTTCTTCCCATTGACCCGGACAAGGCAGATCAGGACTTGCGGGATGTATTGGCTCATGGACTGATGGATGAAGCGGATAAAAAGCAGATTTCCACACTGCTGCAATCCGGCAGGAGCAACAGCGAGATCGCCTACTGGCTGAGCAGAGCCTATTCCGGTGGGATTGAGACACTGAATCTGGAGACCGGCGATATTGCCGATTACCGTACCACGGCACAGGGCGTAGAACTGGAAGTCATGGATGCAGAGGAAAAGCGTCTGGCTATGCTGTATTTCCGCTGGGATGAGGTTGCGCCTTTGCTGCGCGGGATGTATGCCCGTCAGCAGGACGGTTTTGGACAGGAACAGCCCCAACCGGCTACCGAATCCCCGACCTTCCATTCCGAGACCATGGCCGTCTATCCGGGCGATAAGAACCATCTGCCTTATGATGTGGTGGTGGAACGACTGCATATCGAGGAGCCGGAGCCACCAGCCCCTGTGACTGAGCCGGAGAAAACCTTTGAGGAAGTGTTGGATGAACACCCGGTTTCCATTCAGGTCAATGGCCAGTGGCAGACCTTTCCCAATGCCAAAGCTGCCGAGGAAGCCTCCTATGAGGAATACAAGGCTAACCTGCGCCGCAATGCAAAAAACTTCCGCATTACCGATGAGCATTTGGGCGAAGGCGGTCCGAAAGCCAAGTTCCAGGCAAATGTCAATGCGATTCGTTTGCTGAAAGAGCTGGAAGCTGCCGGACAGCAGGCAAGCCCCGAACAACAGGAGGTTCTTTCCCGCTATGTGGGCTGGGGCGGTCTTGCGGATGCCTTCGACGAGAATAAGCCAAACTGGTCGGACGAGTTTGCAGAGCTGTACGCCACACTTTCCCCGGAGGAATACGCTGCGGCCAGAGCGTCCACGCTGAACGCCCACTACACCAGCCCCACCGTCATCAAGGCAATCTATGAAGCGGTCGGCAATATGGGCTTCCAGAGCGGTAACATTCTGGAGCCGTCTATGGGCGTCGGCAACTTCTTTGGCCTGCTGCCGGAGCAAATGCAGGGCAGCAAGCTCTACGGCGTGGAGCTGGACAGCATCACCGGACGTATTGCCAAGCAGCTTTATCCCAAGGCGGACATTACCATCGCGGGCTTTGAAACAACGGACAGAAAAGACTTTTACGACCTCGCCGTGGGCAACGTCCCGTTCGGACAATATCAGGTAGATGACCGGGCTTATAACAAGCTCGGTTTTTCCATTCACGACTACTTCTTTGCCAAAACCCTCGACCAAGTGCGTCCGGGCGGCGTGATTGCGTTTGTGACCTCCCGCTACACGATGGACAAGCAATCGCCCGAAGTCCGCAGGTACATCGCGCAGCGGGCGGAGCTGCTGGGTGCCATTCGTCTGCCCAACAATGCGTTCCGCGCCAACGCCGGTACGGATGTGGTTTCGGACATTCTCTTTCTCCAAAAGCGTGACCGTCCCATTGAGATCGAACCGGATTGGGTACACCTCGGTCAGAACGAGGATGGCTTTGCCATCAACCGCTATTTTGTTGACCACCCGGAGATGATCCTCGGCAGGCAGACCTCCGAAAGCACCCAATACGGCAAGCAGGATTTTACCGTTGTCCCCATTGAGGGGCTGGCACTTGCAGATCAGCTCCATGATGCCGTGAAAAACATTCGCGGCACCTATCAGGAGGCGGAACTGCCAGAGCTGGGCGAGGGCGAACAGATCGACACGTCTATCCCCGCAGACCCCAATGTGAAAAACTACTCCTACACCGTGGTGGACGGCGAGGTGTACTACCGGGAAAACAGCCGCATGGTCAAACCGGAGCTGAACGCCACCGCCGCCGAGCGTGTCAAGGGCATGGTCGCGCTGCGGGATTGCGTGAATGAGCTGATTGCCCTGCAAATGGACGAGTACAGCGCAGAAAGCCGGATTCAGGAAGCGCAGGCCGAGCTAAACCGCCTCTATGATGCGTTCTCCGCAAAACATGGCCTGATCAATGACCGTGCGAACCGTCTTGCGTTCTCTGACGATTCCTCTTACTACCTCCTGTGTTCACTGGAAGTGCTGGACGACGACGGAAAGCTGGAGCGCAAGGCGGATATGTTCCATAAGCGCACCATCAAGCAGCAGCGCAGCGTAGATTCTGTGGATACCGCCAGCGAAGCCCTTGCTGTCTGCATCGGAGAAAAAGCCTGCGTCGATCTCGACTTTATGGCCTCCCTCATGGGCAGCAGCGAAAAGATTCCACAGATCGTTGAGGATTTGAAGGGCGTCATTTACAAGGAACCCAACAGTGGCCCATTTGACTTGCAGGACGGCGGCGAGCATTGGGCAAAGGGCTGGCAGACGGCGGACGAATATCTCTCCGGCAACGTCCGGCAGAAGCTTCGCACCGCGCAGCGTGTGGCAGCGCGCGACCCGTTCTTTGCCGGAAATGTGGATGCCCTGATTGCCGCCCAGCCGAAGGACTTGGAGGCCAGCGAGATTGAGGTGCGGCTGGGTGTGACATGGCTTGACAAGAAGTACATCGAGCAATTCATGTACGAAACCTTTGAAACGCCCCGCTATCTGCGCGGACAGATCGAGATCAGCTATGTCCCGTACACCGCAGAATGGCAGGTTTCCCGCAAGAGCATGGTGCGCTACAACGATGTGGCGGCGTTCACCACCTACGGCACAGACCGCGCCAGTGCCTACCGGCTGCTGGAGGCTGCGCTGAACCTC
>OLFW01001448.1_pt1 | contig 13792 bp, 7 predicted proteins | sample 1605351 | NCBI WGS metagenome assembly OLFW01 (sample SAMEA3888918, study PRJEB22519) | human gut metagenome | biome: human gut; feature: human-associated habitat; material: faeces | place: Denmark | collected 2010 | reverse complement strand
TTTTGTGCCTGCCCGTATGCGACAGGACGCTCCGAGAGCGGGAGTGTGGATACTCTTTATATCGGAATGGCTGATAAGTCGGCTTCAGGCGTGCGCTCGCTAGCATAACTTTTCATTTGGGTGAGAATTCCTGTAACCAGGGTACAGCCTGGGGGATTCTTGGTCGGGCATAAATTCTAGCCAGTCTGGACAGGAAGAAACAGGGTTTTGTCCGTGCCCGATTGAACAATTTGGGAGGATGCATGTTTCTGGTAGGGAGATAAAAGATTATTGAATATTTTTTTCTACTTTTGAACAACATATAATTCTTATTGATTATGGATACAATCATTCCTTATGCACTCTTGTGTTTTACTTCGTTCTTTACACTGACGAATCCGTTGGGAACGATGCCTGTATTTCTGACGATGACAAACGGCCTAGATGAGAAGGAGCGTCGTCACATCGTAAAAAGAGCGACAATTATTTCTTTCATTATTCTGATTGCATTTACCTTCTGTGGACAATTCCTGTTTAAATTCTTTGGAATATCTACGAATGGTTTCCGTATTGCGGCGGGTATCATTATCCTGAAAATCGGTTATGATATGCTTCAGGCACGTTATACCAATACGAAACTGAAAGATGAAGAAATAAAGACTTATGCGGATGATATATCCATTACACCGTTGTCTATTCCGATGTTGTGTGGTCCTGGTGCTATTGCCAATGGTATTATTTTGATGGATGATGCGACTACATGGGAGCTGAAGACCACACTGGTCGCAGTGATTGCTGTGGTATACGTTCTAACCTATATTATTTTGCGCTTATCGACTCGTTTGGTTGATGTAATAGGGGAAACTGGTAATAATGTGATGATGCGTCTGATGGGCCTTATTTTGATGGTTATCGCGGTGGAATGTTTTGTAGGTGGTATGAAACCTATTCTTATCGATATCATTCAGTCCAGTCATTAAACGTAGAGTCGTTTGTTCTGATATAAATATTAATCAGAAAGCTGTTCAAAATTCATTTTTAGATAGGTTACTAAAATCTGAAGTTTGAATATTATTCTTAAAGGTAAAAAAGGAAGAGTCGTATCATTACTCAAAAATGGAGTTTGATACGACTCTTCTTTTTTTATGGACAGTCACCGTTTGCGACTTTTCGAAGTAGCGTTTTCTGTACGGGAACTATGATGTTTATGTCTTTTTAGGACCTAGTACATTTATTTCTTCCAGAATTGGAGAGTTCCAGCCTTAACCAGATCGTTGTGGTTTATACGATAGCCACACTTCTTGTCACCCATCTTGACTGTTTCTATGTACTCTGAGTCACTTTCCGGATTCATCGTTTCGATGACCAACTGATCTTTTCCATAATATTTAGGATCGAGCTTGATAGTGATCTTGTCGAATGTCGGAGTAGTAAGCGTATATTCAGGTACTCCCGGACAGTCAGGATAGAATCCCATCATGCTGAAGATAGCCCATGTTGACATGGTTCCGGTGTCGTCATTTCCCGGTATTCCGTTCGGCTGAGTTGTGAAATACTTGGCTAGTAATTCTTTTACCAGTTTCTGTGTACGCCATTCTTCCCCTTTGAAGTAACTGAACAAGTAAGGATAAGCGATATCAGGTTCATTGGCCGGATCATAATAACCTTTGTCGAATACCATTTGTAATTTGTCGACAAATGCTTTCTTTCCACCCATCAGTTTGGCAAGTCCTGCAATATCGTGAGGTACATAGAAGGTATAATTCCATGCATTTCCTTCGTGGAATCCCGGACTTGGTTCGAAGTTTTCACCTTGTTTCGGATCGAATGGAGAATAGAATTTACCGTCGGGCAGAATCGGACGAAGCGTACCAAATTCCTTGCAGTAATAGTTCTTGTATCCCATAGAACGTTTATAGAACAACTTGGCATCCTCTTTCTTGCCTAAGGCTTTGGCAAGCGTATAAAGTGAGTAGTCAGCGATATAATATTCCAGTGCATGTGATACCGAATTATCGTATTGCTCTCTCAAGGGGACGTAGCCCAGATTCATGTAATCATCGTTGTCCGGACGCATTAAATTGTCCTTACCCGGCAAGGTTGCTGATTTGTACATCGCTTCATAAGCCAGGTTGATATCGAAATCGCGCAATCCTTTCATCCATGTATCTACAATGACAGGAAGACTCGGGTCACCTTCCATTGTCAATGTTTCGCGTCCATAGAGTTCCCATTTCGGCAACCATCCGTGTTCGCGATACATATCCAGCATTGTATTGACCATATCCATCTGTCGTTCGGGATATACTAGTGTCATCAACTGATGCAGGTTACGGTAAGTATCCCATAAAGAAAATACCGTATAACGATTTCCTTTTGTTGTCAGAATCTTGTCACCTTCCATCTGCGGATATTCTCCGTTTACGTCCTGCAAGGTATTGGGATGAATCAACGCATGATAGAGCCCCGTATAGAATACCGTTTTCTGGTCCTTACTTCCACCTTCTACCATGATTCTTCCCAGATCATCGTTCCAGCGCTGGCGAGCCTCCTGCTGGATAGCAGCAAAGTGTCTTCCAGACTGTTCCTTGTCGAGATTTTCTCTGGCATTCTTTATGCTGACAAACGATACTCCCATGGCAACTTCAATCTGTTCCCCTTCTTCTGTATCGAAAGAGAACCAGGCACCGATGTCATCACCTGCGATATCTTTGTTATATTGTGTATACAATTTGTATTTTCCCTGATCCTTGTCCCATTCAGCCTCTACGCCAGACATCGGACGCTGTTTTTTCCAGTAGCCGGTAGCTTTAGGTGTTTTATTGACACGCATTACAAAATATATCGGGAAGACAGCCTGCGGGTTATAGCAGAATGTTCCCAGCAGTTTCATTCCTTCCACTTCACAATCGCTTACGCGGCGCATAAACGCTCCTGTTTCGTTGGTCAATCCTTCTCCTAAGTTCAGGAGGATATTGCTTTCTCCCTTGGGAAATGTAAAGCGTGATAACCCCGTGCGTGGTGTGGCAGTCGCCTCGGCCAAGATATTATATTTAGTCAGTGAGATGGTATAATATCCCGGAGTAGCATTTTCTTTCTCATATTTACTTCCGTAGTTGTGATAGTCGACATCCAGTTTTCCGGTAGTAGGCATCAGCAGTAGAGAACCTAGTTCCGGACATCCTACTCCACTAAGGTTCACATGTGCGAAACCCGTAAAGAAACTGTTGGTATAATCATAAGGAGTAGACCACCAGCGTGCGTCTTTGTCGTATTTGTTGTCTTCCGATCCCATTACATTGAATGGAACGACCGACATCATGCCGTTAGGACAGATAGCGCCCGGGTTACAGGTTCCGAAGTTTGTCGTTCCGATAAATGGATTCACATAGTCGGCCGGTTCCTGTGCATGCAATGTTCCTAAGGCAAAAAAGCTAGCCATGCAGATTAACAGTTGTTTCATAAGAATGATATTAGATAAATAAAAACAGAAAAAGGCTGTACCCATAACTCCAGCAAGTTATTCGATACAGCCCAAAAGGTTACTTTATGTAGGAATACCTATGAAAAAATTTCAAGGGCATCAGATAATCGAAGTACGTTTTACATAATCGATAATCTCAGAAACATATCCGAAAGCCATACCTACTACTGTATCAGCAGCACCGTAATATACGGCAACGCGTTCTCCGTCCTGTAAAGCAGCGCACGGGAATACTACATTGGGCACATCTCCCTGCAATTCATACGGTGCGGCAGGGCCCAGGATATAATCACGTGTACGGTACAATACTTTTTCCGGATTATCCTTGTCGAGGATAGCGGCACCCATTGAATAACGGAATCCGTTGCAAGTAGTAATTACTCCGTGGTAGAACATCAACCATCCAGCTTCGGTCAGGAAAGGAACAGAACCCGCTCCGATTTTTGTACACTGCCATGCACTTTCGGGGAACGGAGTTACTTTCATTACACAACGATGTTCACCCCAGTATTTCATATCAGGGCTGTAGCTGATATAAATATCACCGAAAGGAGTATGACCGTTGTCGCTCGGACGGCTCAGCATTGCATATTTGCCGTTGATTTTCTGCGGGAACAAAACACCGTTACGATTGAAAGGCAAGAATGCATTTTCGCACTGATAAAATTCCTTGAAATCGAATGTATAGCCGATACCGATTGTTGGTCCGTGATAACCATTACACCAGGTAATCCAATAACGGTCTTCGATCCAAGTCACACGAGGGTCATATTTATATTCCGATTCAATCATTTCCGTATTTCCAGCTTTAAACTGAATCGGTTCATGATTGATTTCCCAATTGATACCATCTTTGCTGAAGCCCGCAAAAATATTCATCTGCACTGCCTTGTTGTCGCAGCGGAAAACTCCTGCGAATCCGTCTTTGAACGGAACGACAGCACTATTGAAGATACTGTTTGATGAGGGAATCTGATAACGTCCGATTACGGGGTTTTTTGAGTAACGCCACATCACATCTGTACATCCTGCCGGGCGATCTTCCCACGGCATGTTAAATTTCTCTGCCATATTCTTTATATTATTTGGTTGTTAATTTATTCTCTTTCTCCTTCCATCAGGGTACCATCCTGTTTATATTTGAACGGTACAAAATAAGTAATCAGGAATGCCGGTATGGTTGCAATCAGCACAAAGATAAAGAACGGTTCATATCCTCCCGGCTTATTGAACCATTCACCCAATGTTTCGCATACCCAGCCGCTGAGCATACCCGGAATCATTACTCCCAAGTTCATGATACCTGAAGCAAAAGCATAATGCGCCATCTGGTGCTTTCCTGGAGCTACCTGCTGCATCATAAACAATGTCAGGCCCACGAAGCCAAAACCGTAGCCGAAGTACTCCAGTACGATACCACTGCAAATAAGCAGTCCGTTTTCTGGCTGGAACGTTGCAAACAACGCATATACTACAAAGGGTAAGTTGAATATGCAGCACAACGAGAACAACGTTTTTCTCAGCCCCCGTGCCGATATATAATATCCGGCCAGCAAGGAACCTAAAACGAATGCTGCTGCGCCATATGTTCCGTAATAAAGTCCGATTTCCTTTTCACTCAATCCGAGTCCACCGCTTTCTCTTGTCGCTTTCAGGAACAGAGGGACAATTTTCATGACAAATCCTTCTGCAAACCGGTAAAGAATGATGAAAAAGATGTAATATACGATATGACTTTTCTTGAAAAAGGCAATCAGTACGTTCGACAATTCTTTCATTACCTGTCCGGCTGTACGCTGTTCTCCCTGTTTCTTGGCTCCGCCTGAAGGCAACATAAACAAGTGATAGATACCCAATACAACCATGATGACACACAAGATGGTCATGATAATCATCCACGCCTTCTGGTTGGCTGCGAATAGCGCATCTCCTTCAGCACCTGCTCCTCCATATTTTTCAATCAGATAGCCAGCCAGATATACCAGACCACCCGTAGCAATAATCTTGGCAATATTATAAAAAGCGCCCTGCCATCCGATATATTTCGCCTGATCATCGTTCGACAATTCGCTCATGTATACGCCATCGCATGCGATGTCGTGAGTAGCACCACTAAAGGCGATGACAGCCAACAAGGCAATGGCGATGCTGAAGAAATGAGGTAAATTCAATGAAAATGCTACCAGGCCAAATGTGATTCCTGTTATGAGCTGTGTAGCAACCACAAAAAACTTTTTGGTCTTGAATAATTCAAGAAACGGACTCCATAAAGGCTTTATTGTCCACGGAAGTAAAATCAGTGAAGTCCAGAAAGTAATCAATTTATCTTCTACTCCCAGTCCTTTGAACATCAGTACCGTGACCATATTCAGTACCACAAAAGGTAAGCCCATGGCAAAATAGGCAGTTGGAACCCATGTAATCGGACTTTTTGCTTTTTTCGGATGATTGTTTTGTCCCATAGTATTGTTTATCAGTTAATTCTTTTTATCTAAATAACAGTTTGTATTCAGAGAATACGCAACTTTAAATTAGGGTTTTAATATATTTTAGAGTTTAGCATATTCTTCTGCTCCAATCTTGTCTGCATTCCCTCTTGTGGGAGAATTGTTGCCATCGTTTTGCTCTTGAATATTAAAATTTATGCAAAACGGACAGAAAGTTTTTAAAAGAATATTCTTTAATCTATTTAATTACCTGCAAATATACAATTTTCTCTTGAATAGAAGTCTGAAATGAACGAAGTAAGTTCTGTATATATCTAAAAAAAAGTGGTAAAATAAAAGCAGGTTACTTTCCTTTCATATCTTCAATGATTCCTAGGAGGTAACCTGCTTTCATCGGGACTCGTCAAACAGTTCTTTTATGATTTATTGTTTTACTTCTTTACTGAATGAATACGGCGCATCTTCGGGTGCGATACCTCTGTTCATATTGGGTTTATCTCCCATGACATAATCGATGGTACCACCATTCTGCAAGATAGCGTGTGTAATGTAATTCTTGGTATATTCCTGACCGTTTACCTTCATGTCCTGAATATAGTAATTGGTGTCACTGTTCTGAGGAGCATTGATGACGATGCTCTTGCCATTTTCAAAGTGGATGGTGGCTTTCTTAAACAGTGGAGCGCCCAATACATACTGGTCGGTTCCCGGACATACCGGATAGAATCCCAAAGCAGAGAATACATACCATGCGGAAGTCTGTCCGTTATCTTCATCGCCACAGTAGCCGTCGGGAGTAGGAGTATACATGCGATCCATGACCTGACGCAGCCAGTACTGTGCTTTCCATGGCTGTTTGGCATAATTATACAGGTAAATCATGTGCTGGATAGGCTGGTTGCCATGCGCATAATTACCCATGTTCATGACCGTCATTTCACGGATTTCGTGAATCGGGAAGCCGTAGTAGCTATCGTCGAATACAGGCGGAACAGAGAATACTGAATCCAACATAGAAACAAACACCTTGTCGCCGCCCATCAGATCAATCAGTTCCTGAGGATCGTGGAATACCGACCATGAATAATGCCAGCTGTTGCCTTCAGTAAACGCATCACCCCATTTCAGCGGAGAGAACGGTGTCATGAACTTGCCATCCTTGTTCTTGCCGCGCATCAGCAGCGTTTCCTTGTCGAACAAGTTCTTGTAGTTCATGGCACGTTTGGCAAACAGGTTCACTTCCTTCTTCGGACGCTTCAAATCCTTTGCCAGTTTATAGATACACCAGTCGTCGTAAGCATATTCCAGTGTACGGGCCGCGTTCTCATTAATCTTAACATCGTAAGGTACATAGCCTAGCTTGTTGTAATATTCATATCCCAGACGGCCGGTAGAAGACACCTCCGGATGCACGTTTTCAGTTCCATGAATCAAACCTTTATAAAGCGTTTCCAGATCATCCACCTTTACACCCTTGAAATAAGCATCCACCAAAATGGAAGCCGAGTTGTTTCCGATCATACAACCACGGTGTCCCGGGCTTGCCCATTCGGGGAAGAAGCCGCTTTCCTTATATGTATTGATCAGTCCTTCCTGGATTTCCTTGTTGACCGACGGATAGATCAGGTTCAGCAACGGGAACAGACAGCGGAACGTATCCCAGAAACCTGTATCGGTATACATATATCCCGGAACCACTTTACCGTTGTAAGGGCTGTAATGAACAATCTGTCCCTGCGCGTCTATTTCGTAGAACTTACGCGGGAAAAGCAATGAGCGGTACAGACAAGAATAGAAGGTACGGTACTGATCCAGATTTCCGCCTTCCACTTCTACCTTACCCAATACATTGTTCCATGCTTCCTTACCTTTTTCCACCAGCGTATTGAAGTCGTCGTTGCCCAGTTCCTTCAGGTTCAATAATGCCTGTTCCGGACTGATAAACGAAGAAGCCACACGAGCATGTACGATTTCCCCTTTCTTTGTAGCAAAGCCGATGATAGCTCCTGCATGATCCGCCTGCTGTTCCGTGCCGTTCTCTTTTACGATACTGTCGGCAACGGTAGCCTGATACGTGAACGGTTTGTCGAATTCGATTACGAAATAATTCTTGAAGTTAGCCGGAACACCACCGCTGTTCTTGGTAGAGTAACCGATGATACGGTTGTTTGCCGCATCAATCTTGACATACGAACCCTTGTCGAAAGCATCCACCACTACGTAGGAATGTTCATTTTCCGGGAAAGTAAAGCGGAACATGGCAGCCCGTTCTGTCGGAGTCAGCTCGGTCACGATATCGTATTCTGCCAGATACACCTTATAATAATAGGCTTTTACCGTTTCACCCTTGTGCGCAAACCAGCTTGCACGCTTGTCTTCGTTGAATTCCGGCTTATTCACCATCGGCATGATAGAGAACTGACCATAGTCGTTTATCCACGGGCTGGGCTGATGCGTCTGCTTGAATCCGCGGATTTTCGTTGCCGTATACTGATACATCCAGCCGTCGCCCATCTTTCCAGTCTGCGGGCTCCAGAAGTTCATACCCCACGGACGTGCGATAGCCGGATACGTATTACCCGTAGACAGTTCGAATGTAGACTGAGTACCCATCAGTGGGTTCACATAATCAGCATAATTAGTCGCTTTGGCAAGGCAGAAAAAGCCTGCCAGTAAAATAAGTAATGATAATTTTTTCATGGCTTATTTATGATTTTATTGTTTTACTCCCCATTTTGTAGGTTGGTTGGTTAAGGTTATTTCCAGTGTTCCTCCAGCAGCTATATCCTTATGCTCGATAAACGGAACATTCAGTTCCTTACCGTTCAGCGTAGCCGACTGGATATACTTGTTGTCTTTGGAATTATTCTTTGTCAGGATAGTAAACGTCTTGTTATCCCCCGGCAAGTTGATTGTCACCTTGTCGAAGAACGGGCGTCCGATAGAATAAACCGGCTTACCCGGACAAACTTGATAAAATCCCATCGCGTTCAGGATATACCACGCCGACATCTGTCCACAGTCTTCATTGCCCGACAGTCCGTCGGGGGCATCACGATACTGCTCCTTCAGTACGCGGTCAATCAGTTCCTGCGTTTTCCACGGTTGGTTTACATAATTATACATGTGTATAATGTGATGGCTTGGTTCATTTCCATGCGCATACTGTCCGATCAGTCCACTGATATCAGCCGAAACATTTTCTCCTTCCAGGCTGGAATCCGTAGTAAAGAGCGAGTCAAGTTTACCGATGAAGCCCTGTTCTCCTCCCATCAGTTTCACCAGCCCCTCAATATCGTGTGGAGTGAACCATGTCCACTGCCAGGCATTCCCTTCGCAATAATCATCGTAACGATGGTTGGAAGCCTTTGGATTGAACGGGCTGCGCCATTCTCCTTTTGAGTCGACTCCGCGCATAAAGCGTGTAGATGGATCGAAATATCGTTCATAAGCTTTGGCAAACTGTGCGTATTTTTTCTGATTCAGGGAGTCTCCTGTCGCTTCGGCAAGGACAGAAATGCAATAATCATCGTAAGCATATTCCAGAGCCTTGGCAACTGATTCGTTCTCGCGATCGCATGGAATATACCCTAACGTATTCTTATAATACTTGGCCATCGGCATCAGGTGCGGCAATACCAGCGCCGGACATTTAATGCCCGTCGTATCGTATTCCGCAGTACGCAAGCACGCCTTGTAAGCCTCCTGCAAGTCGAAATCAGCATATCCTTTGGTATAAGCGTCGGAGATAAGCGAAGCCGCATGATACCCGATCATTGTTCCCGTATAGTTCGAAGCCAGATCCCACATCGGGAAGATACCTCCCTCCTGATGCTTTTTCAGCAGCGAGCGGATAAAGTCATTGTTCAGCTGCGGTTCGATAATAGACAAGAGCGGGTGCAATGCGCGGAACGTATCCCATAGAGAGAATACTGTGTAAATCGGACGGTCTGCATTTCCCTGATGTACCTTCCGGTCCATCCCCCAGTAACGTCCGTCCACGTCGGTAAACAGATTCGGACTGATAGCCGTATGATACATAGCCGTATAGAAAATGGTGCGGTCGGTATCGCTGGAAGTTGAAACATCTATTTTAGAAAGATAGTCATTCCATGCCTGACGAGCATCGGAACGCACCTTCTCGAAATCCCATGCCGGAATTTCGGCATCTAGATTTTTCTTTGCACCTTCCGTATCGACAGCCGAGATACCCATCTTTACCATGACCTGCTCATCTTTTTTCGTCTTGAAACTGAGCAAAACCTTACAGCGGGGCTGCATCTTGCCGTTCTGGTCGGTCAGCGTATCCCTTACAATCTGATATGTAAAAGGTTTGGAGAACTTGGCATAAAAACTGATCTGCTGGTCGAATGCCCAGTATTCAGTCAGCTTATATCCTTTGATTTCCGTATCACTGACCACATCCACCTTCATATCCATGTTTGTCTGATGCTGGATAGAGTAATCCATGTCGAGAATAAATCCAGCCTCGTCGCTTGCCGGGAACGTATACCGATGCAAAGCCGCCCGCTTGGTAGCAGTCAGTTCCGCCTTCACCTTATACCGGTCCAGAAAGACCGAGTAATATCCCGGTTCGGCAGTTTCGTTCTGATGTGAGAATTCCGACGCATACGGCAGTGTCTGGCTGGCATAGTCCTGAGGATTGTATGTCTGCTTGCCTACTGTCGGCATCAGTAAGATATCCCCGTAATCGGCACATCCGGTGCCACTTACGTGTGTATGCGAGAATCCGTTAATGGTAGAATCTGCATAATAATATCCCGAGGAAGCATCCCAGCCGTCGATACGGGTATCCGGGCTCGGCTGAATCATTCCATTAGGTACTACGGCTCCGGGGAATGTATGTCCGTGTCCTCCCGTTCCGATAAATGGATTCACATATGCGGCATAGTCTTTTTCTACGCTTTTCGAGGTACATGACACTACTGCCATTGTCATTCCTACAGCACATGCTATCGCACAGATTTTGATTTTCATGGTGTGAAATTATAAGTTAGATAATTAGGATCTTTTCTTTATTTTCTTTCAGGGTAATAAATACATAGAGACTTTATTAAGAATAAATAAATGATGGAAAATCAATTATTTAAACCATATATATCCCGGTTTATTCCCCATTTCCAGTTCAAATGTATCGCCTTCCATGATTTGCTGATGAGTTATATAACTCTTGTCGTATGGCTGTCCGTTGAGCTTCACTGACTGGATATAACAATTCTCACGGCTGGCATTCCGGGCAATGACCGTGAATGTCTTTCCGTTGTTCAGGTGTAACTGTATCTTCTGAAATTTCGGGCTGCCTATTTCGTACCTGCCCGATACCGGATTGACCGGATAGAATCCCATGGCACTAAAAACATACCATGCCGACATCTGTCCACAATCCTCGTTGCCGCAGAGTCCTGCCGGAGTATTGGTATACAGTTCATGAGTAATCTGGCTGATGTATTTCTGTCCTTTCCACGGCTGTCCTGCCGCATTGTACAAGTAAGCTACATGATGGCTCGGTTCGTTACCGTGTGCATATTGTCCGATCATTCCCGTGCTGAAAATAGGAAGTTCGTCCTTGTCGGTAGGATGAAACGTAAACATGCTGTCCAGTTTCTGGGCAAAGCGTTCTTTGCTGCCGGTCAGTTCAATCAGTCCGTTCACATCATGTTGTACCGACCAAAAATACTGCCATCCGTTGCTTTCGCAGATATGCGGAGTATATTCGTCAGCCTTGAAATTCTCAATGAAGTTACCCTTCATGTCACGTGGCTGCATGAACGAAGTCGCCGGATTATACACATTCTTATAATTTTGAGAACGTGCATAGAACTGTTTGGCAATATCTTCCTTACCCATCTTCTTTGCCATTTCGGCTATGCAGTAGTCGTCGAAAGCATATTCCAGCGTTTTAGAAAGCGACCAGTTCTCATTATTATACTGGTCGTGCAGGTCGTAAGGAATATATCCTTTTTCCTTGTATACTCCTATGCCACGATACTCGTCGATGTTGGCTGTTTCCACACAAGCAGCCAGTGCTTTCTCTGCATCGAAGTCGCCGATACCTTTCAGGTAAGCATCCACAATCACCGGTACGGCATGGTAACCGATCATCATGTCCGTTTCGCTTCCATAGAAATTCCATACCGGCAGGCGTCCGTTCTGTTCATAAAATGCCAGGAACGACTTGATCATATCGTTGGTACGTTCAGGCTGTGTGTAAGTAAACAGCGGATGTGCTGCGCGATACGTATCCCATAAAGAGAACGTACTGTAGTTCGTCCATCCGTCGGCATGATGCACTTGCTTGTCGGGTCCATAATAAGAGCCGTCCACATCATTGTATATTGTAGGAGCCAGCATACTGTGATACAAAGCCGTGTAGAATACCGCCTTTTCATCCTTGTCGGGCGTATCTATCTGTATTTTGGCAAGCTCTTTGTTCCACATAGCCTTAGCCTTTTCCAGATACGAGTCGAAGTTGTTGTCGGGAGCTTCAGCCTGCAAGTTCTTGGCTGCCCCCTCCATACTTACCCCCGAAATGGCAGTTGCCAGTGTAATCTGTTCATTCTCCTCTGTGGCATAATCGAAACGTGCGACGACCCCTGTTCCGATACGCTTTCCATCCTTTTCGATGGCAGTAGAATCGATTGTCATCCGGGTAAACGGACGTGAGAAACGAGTGCAGAAATAAATCTTCTGTCCGCGAGCCCAGCCGTCGGAGAAACGATATCCCCGCACGGTTACCGAGTCGACCGCTTCGATATGAGAATCTTGCGTCGCATCCCAGTTCATGGCTTTGGCAAGGTTAAGGAAAATAGCCGATTCAGCTTTCGGGAATGTATAACGCTGGATGCCGCAACGTTCGGTAGCCGTCAGTTCCACGTTGATATTATAATCATCCAGCTTTACCTGATAATATCCGGCATAAGCACTTTCGTTGGTATGTGAAAATTTGGAATATATGCCCAGCGGAGCTTCGGCCTCCTTGTATGGAATCGTAACCGGCATAAACGAGACATCGTAAAGATCGCCTGCACCCGTACCCGAAAGGTGTGTATGGCTGAATCCGGCAATTGTGCTGTCCGGATAAAAATAACCGGCAATGCGATCCCATCCGGGCAATCCGTTGTCAGGGCTTAGCTGTACCATTCCAAAGGGAACCTGAGCTCCCGGATAAGTGTTTCCTGTAAAGTCTGTTCCGATAAACGGATTGACGTATTGCGTGTAATCTTCCGTAATACTTGAAGATTGATTCGATGATGTACATGCGGCAAAAGCCAGAGCTGCGTAAAGTGGAATTGTCTTAAATCTCATAATACTAGTTTTGATTTGTAAATATAATAAGAATTATGGGAAAAACACTTATTCCGGTGTCTCATTTCTGCCAATTTGCTATATATGACTGTATATAGCTTCTGAATTTCAAGGTGAAAGGATATTTTGAAAAAATATATAAAGTTTTATTCCCATATACTGTTATCTTGGATGTTTGTGACAATAACCTGATCGTTCGGTAGGTATCATGCAAGGAGAGAAGTTCAGGTTATGTTTGGAAATCAAGCGGGTGATAGACGGACCAATCAATAAGTTGTCAGAATGTTTTTTAAGGTTCATAGCGGAGCTGAGAAAAATAGTGATTTATCGTGACATCTGATGTAAAAGACCGGGTCTTTTGAAAAATTTTCCACGAGGACCGTTGATGTTTTTGTACAAAAACAATAATTTTTTGTACAAAGCTTTCGAGAATTTGTACAAAAATTGTGAGGTTCACGCAGTCGTTTGGGAGCATATGCGTTGAAAAATCTTGTGCCATTACACTACTGTCCAATAAAAGTTGGTTAATGGGCCTTTGAAATTGTTGAAATACAGT
>OLFW01001445.1_pt1 | contig 13823 bp, 9 predicted proteins | sample 1605351 | NCBI WGS metagenome assembly OLFW01 (sample SAMEA3888918, study PRJEB22519) | human gut metagenome | biome: human gut; feature: human-associated habitat; material: faeces | place: Denmark | collected 2010 | reverse complement strand
GGATTTGGAGAGCGGGAAGGTGCGGCAGTTCCATTGGACTGATGTTGAGGATTTGCCTTGCGATGGCAGTGCGACGCTGCTGGACGTCCGTACGGAAGGCGAATATCGGCGTGGGCACTTGAATGGATTCCGCAATATTCCACTGGACGATCTGCGGGAGCATTTGGACGAGTTAGACCGGGGTAAGCCTGTTTATGTGAATTGCCAGACAGGGCTTCGCAGTTATCTGGCCTGCCGGCTTTTGACGCAGTATGGTTTTACCTGTGCCCATCTCTCCGGCGGATACAGCTTTTATCGGGTCGTAACAAAAGAGCAGCAGACAGCGCGGAGCGCCTATCCCTGCGGAATGGAGAAGCTATGAGTGAAAATCTATTTGGCTTGACGGTTGCGGCAGATAAAGGCTTGGATGACCTGCAATGCCAGCGCCTTTTAAGTGAAAATCGCAGGTATCAGGAAGTCATGCTGCAATACCGCTGCGCTCTGAAAGCACTTGAAAGCAGGTTGGAAATTCTGAACGAAGAGTTTTCATTGCAGCATGACCGCAATCCGATAGAAAGTATGAAAAGCCGCTTGAAGTCGCCGTCCAGCATTATGAATAAGATGCAGAAGCGCGGACTTCCTCTGGATTTTCCGACCATGCAGGCAAATATCATGGATGTTGCCGGTGTGCGTGTGATCTGCTCTTTCGAGGAGGATGTGTTCTTTTTGGCAAAGTGCTTAAAAGATCAGTCTGATATTGAGATAGTCACAGAGAAGGACTACATTTCCAACCCAAAGCCCAACGGCTACCGCAGTCTGCACCTGACGATCCGGCTGCCGGTATTCTTTGCGGAAAAAGAGGTCCATGTGCCGGTGGAGATACAACTCCGTACAATCGCTATGGACTTCTGGGCAAGCCTTGAGCACACCATCCGCTATAAGAAAAATCTGCCGATAAATACAAAAATCGAAACCGAACTGAAAGAGTGCGCCGATTCCAGCAGAGAGTGGGACAGCAAAATGGAGCATTTACTGCACATCCTAACTTAATATGCACTGAATAAAAGAAAAAGCCTTATATTTCAACCCATAGAGGCCAATCTGTGGTATAATTGGAGCAAGAGAACTGGCAAAAATCCAGCAAAAACCTTGCACCTGGAGGGCAACTATGTATCGTTACAGCAATGGCCAGATCAGCTTGGCGGATTAATCGAGTATCTAATGCAGCAGGAGACCATCCTCCGGGAATGTGAGGCAGTGCTGGATCTATCGTCCGTGTATGAGAAAATGGTGCAGTTGTGCAGCAAAGAAGATAGTCGTCCGCCCCTCGCCCCAGCGTTCATCGTAAAGTACCTGCTGGTGAGTTTCCTGTACAGCAAACCATCGAACCGGCAGATCGGGCAGCGCACCCCTTCACCTCAAAGCTAACGAAGCTGATGAACTGCACGCTGCCACCAGCCTTCAGTACCTCCATCACAACTGCGACATGGACGTTCAGTGCCGCCTCCCTGTCCTTTCTTCGTCAGGCCAGGCTTTTTTCGCAATAGTGGCAACGAATTCGTTCTTGCTGTTTTTCGTTTGAAAAGAGCCTTATGACCTGGGCACTCTCCGGTCGTGGGTAGAGTAGTAGGCTCGCTTATTTTCGTACATGCAATAGTCGGCCTTGTCCAGCAGCGTTTGCATGACGCAGCCTTCATAATCGGCGGAGATCGCCCAACCGTAGGCGTAGCTGAGAGGAAGCTGATTGCCGTCACGGTTTGCAGCGTCGGCTTCCCTGCGCAGACTGTCCAGTATGCCCTCCACCTCCTGCCGGTCCGTATGGTAAATGACCGCCATAAATTCGTCGCCGCCGTATCTGCCCACGAAATGCTTTTCCGGGATCACCCGGCGTAAAAGCCGGGCAAAGCTCAGGATCAGTTGGTCACCCGCCGAATGACCCATCGTATCGTTGACGGTTTTCAGATTGTTCAGGTCAAATATGACGCAGGCCGTAGGCTCCCGGAGAATTTCCCTGTTGTTGAGAAGCTCCTCGCAGGAGCCTTTGTTGGGCAGGCCGGTATGGATGTCGATGTATGCCTTCTGCTCCAGCAGTTGGTTTTTCCGGACCATTTTCAGTGCCATGGCGGTCTGGAGCATGATCAGGATCACCAGGCACAGCATATCCAGTGCCGAGAGGATCTCAATAGTGCGGATCTTCATGGCGATCTTTTCTGAATAGTGTTCCGCGGCAGACACCGTTTCGTCCGCCATTTCAAAATAGGTCTCGCTCATGGCAACGATTTGGGTGTTCTCATATCCACGCTGTCTGGCCGCCGCGACCTCCGCCTTGAGCCGCTCCCAGTAGTCACGCTGGATGTCCAGCCTTTCCTGATAGGCCGCGTCCTTGAGCTTTACCAATTCGTAGTGCCCATCCCCGGATGTCAGATCGCTTAAAATATCGTCTAAATACGCGATCAACTCATCGTTTCGGGTGCCTGTGATTTCCAGCTTTACCGCCCGCTGCGTGGCTCCGCGCACCAGCCCGGCATAATTGATGACGCGGGCCGTGCCCTTCAGGTTGCCGATCTCGACCATCATCAGAGCGACAAGGATCACCAAAATCAGCACAAGGCAGCTTTGCAGGATGCTGATGAGATTTTTGCGATCTATTTTTACATTTCCTTTTATCATAACGACCTCGATCACGGAACGACCATGATATTCTTTATTGCGAATCAGTCTTGATGAATACTTTATTCTGTAACGCACATCATGTCAATAACAATGGAAATTTTTCTACCGTCTCCCAAGAATAATCGGCATGATAAAATAATCTATATTTTCCCCCTGCTGCGGGGCTGGTTTTTTGAGCCTTGCTACAAACTCAAAGCACGTTTAATGCTCAAAAACAGTAGAATTTCATCTGCACACGAAAGATAGATGAATAGCTGAACAACAAAATGTAACTTTTGTGACCTACGACACCAGTCTCAAGCGGTCTAACTAATATAAGATGAAAAGCACGCACTTTATTGCTTGTTTCGGTTGGATGGCTTAGGCTTGTCAGGGATCGCCTCATCCGCCTTGGGGGGGGCGACCCCTGCGAGCCCCAACCAATTTCTCCGCTTTCTGGTTTTCAGTCATAGTCTTTTCTGCTTTCGGCGGACTGCCACGGCACAGCTTTTTCGGCTTCTATAATTGTAAGGAACATGGCTTTTCACTGAATGGAAAGCGAAGCTGACCCGGGCTGGGGCGGTCTGTGTTAAAGCGATAATTTTTTTGGAAATTATCTTGACAAATTTTGTCAAGATTGATATGATGACAATAACAAGCAAGCGAAAAGAGGATGCGGAGCATGATCATCACCAAAGAGACGGACTACGCGCTGCGCATTTTGCGGGTGCTGCTGGACGGGGAGAAGCATTCGGTGGCCGAGATGTCGGAAACGGAATTGATCCCCAATCAGTTTGCCTACCAGATTCTGCGCAAGCTCTCCGCCGGCAATTTGGTGCGGGTGAGCCGCGGCGCTCTCGGCGGCTGCGCGCTGTCCTGCGATCTGGACGCGACCTCCCTCTACGATCTCATGGGGGTTATGGGGGAACGGGGCGTCCTGTGCGCCTGCATGGAGCCGGGATTTGAGTGCCGCTGGCAGGACGAGCATGGGCAATGTGCCATTCACTGTCAGCTGGCGGCCTTGCAGCGAAAGCAGGACGAGGCGTTCCGCGCCGTGAGCCTGCGCAGGCTGCTGACCGGCGGATCCGATCCACAAGATACAAGCGAGCTGTAAAATTTTAAGAGGAGGTACCCGTATGCTGTTTCAAACCACGGCGGCGCACGAAGAGCTGCGCGCGAAGATCCGGAGTTTTGCGGAGGAGGAGATCAAGCCCCTCGCGTTTTTGATGGATCAGAACAATGAGTTTCCCGAGGAGGCTGTCAAGAAGCTGGGTAAGCTGGGCTGGATGGGCATTCCCTACCCCAAGGAGTACGGCGGTGCCGGTCTGGATGCCCTGAGCTACGCCATCGCGGTGGAGGAGCTGGCTCGTGTGGACGGCGGCGCGGGCGTAATCCTCTCCGCCCACGTCTCCCTCGGCTCATGGCCTATTTTCGCCTATGGCACCGAGGAGCAGAAGAAGAAATATCTGGTTCCGCTGGCCAAGGGCGAGAAGATCGGCGCCTTCGGCCTCACGGAGCCCAACGCCGGATCCGACGCCGGCGGCACGGAGACCACGGCGCTGGATAAGGGGGACTACTACCTCCTCAACGGCGGCAAGATTTTCATTACCAACGCCCCTAAGGCGGACACCTATGTGGTTTTCGCTGTCACCACGCCGGACATCGGCACCCGGGGCATCTCCGCTTTCATCGTGGAGAAGGGCTGGAAGGGCTTTGAGTTCGGCGACCACTATGACAAGATGGGTATTCGCTCCTCCTCCACGGCGGAGCTGATCTTCAACGATGTGAAGGTTCCCAAGGAAAACCTATTGGGCAAGGAGGGCGAGGGCTTCAAGATTGCCATGTCCACGCTGGACGGCGGACGCATCGGCATCGCCGCGCAGGCGCTGGGCATCGCCCAGGGCGCGTTTGAGCACGCGTTGAGCTATTCCAAGGAGCGCGTCCAGTTCGGCAAGCCCATCGCAGCCCAGCAGAGCATCGCCTTCAAGCTGGCGGATATGGCCACCAAGCTGCGCTGCGCCCGGTTCCTCATCTACTCCGCGGCGGAGCTGAAGGAGCAGCACGCGCCTTACGGCATGGAGTCCGCCATGGCGAAGATGTACGCCTCGGACATCGCGCTGGAGGTCACCAACGATGCCTTGCAGATCCACGGCGGCAGCGGTTTCCTCAAGGGCATGGAGGTGGAACGGGCCTACCGCGACGCCAAGATCACCACCATCTACGAGGGCACTAACGAGATCCAGCGGGTGGTCATCGCCTCTCATCTGGTGGGCAGGCTGGGCAAGAGCTCTGGCGGCGAGAGCCGTTCGGCGGCCAAGAAACCCGCGCCCATCACCGGCATCCGCAAGAAGACCATCTTCCGGGAGGGGGATGCTGCCCAGCAGGTGGCCGACCTTGTGGCGGCGCTGAAGAAAGACGGACATGATTTCTCCGTGGGTATTCCCATGGATACGCCCATCCCGCAGGCGGAACGGGTGGTCTCCGCGGGCAAGGGCATCGGGGAGAAAAAGAACATGAAACTGGTAGAGGCGCTGGCCAAGGCCGCCGGCGCGGCCATCGGTTCCTCCCGTCCTGTGGCGGAGACCCTCAAATATCTGCCGCTGAACCGCTATGTGGGTATGTCCGGTCAGAAGTTCACCGGCAATCTGTACATCGCCTGCGGCATCTCCGGCGCATCCCAGCACCTTAAGGGCATCAAGGACGCCTCCACCATCGTGGCCATCAATAAGAACGGTAACGCGCCTATCTTCAAGAACTGCGACTACGGCATCGTGGGCGATGTGGAGGAGATCCTGCCCCTGCTCACCGCTGCGCTGGATAGCGGCGAAAAGCTGCCCGCGCCGCCCATGGTAAAGATGAAGCGGCCCACGCCGCCGAAGCCCGCCCCCATCGGCGACCGCTACGTCTGCAGCGGCTGCGGCTACGAGTATGTGCCGGAGTTGGGCGACGAGGACGGCGAGATCGCGCCCGGTACGCTCTTTGAGCAGCTTCCCGCCGAGTGGGTGTGTCCCGAGTGCGCGGAGACGAAGGATCAATTTGTAAAGGCTTGAGCTGTGAAGGAGGTAAGATAAGATGTATTGCGTGCGTAAAGTAACGAACGACCTCTACTGGGTGGGCGCCAACGACCATCGCCTGGCCCTGTTTGAAAACTGCTTCCCCATTCCCCGGGGCGTAAGCTACAACTCCTACTGCCTGCTGGATGAAAAGACGGTGCTCTTTGACACGGTGGACTGGTCTGCCTGCCGCCAGCTTTTGGAAAATCTGGCGTATGTGCTGGATGGTCGCGAGCTGGACTACCTGCTGGTCAACCATCTGGAGCCGGATCACGCCGCCTGCATCGAGGAGATCCTGCTGCGCCATCCCAAGGTGAAACTGATCTCCAACGAGAAGGCATTCATGCTCATGCGGCAGTTCGGCTTCCATGTGGACGGACATGAGTGCATCGAGGTGAAGGAGGGCGACACCTTCTCCTTCGGCAAGCATACCGTCACCTTTGTGGGCGCGCCTATGGTCCACTGGCCGGAGGTCATGGTGACCCTCGACGTCACCGAAGGCGTCCTCTTTTCCGCCGACGCCTTCGGCACCTTCGGCGCGCTGGACGGCAAGCTGTTCGCCGACGAGGTGGACTTCGAGCGGGACTGGCTGGACGACGCCCGCCGCTACCTCACCAACATCGTGGGCAAGTACGGCCCCCACATCCAGCTCCTGCTGAAAAAGGCCGGCGGCGTTTTGGATCAGATCAAATACATCTGCCCGCTCCACGGCCCCGTGTGGCGCAAGGATCTGGGCTGGTTCATCGAAAAGTACGACACATGGAGCCGCTATGCCCCTGAGACTCAGGGCGTGCTCATCGTCTACGCCTCCATGTACGGCAACACGGAGAACGCGGCGCAGGCGCTGGCGGCGTCGCTCTGCGATAAGGGCATGAGCAAGGTGGCGATGTACGATGTGTCCTCCACTCATGTCTCCCAGCTGATCTCCGAGGCGTTTAAGTACAGTCACATTGTCCTGGCCTCTGTGACCTACAACCTCGGCATCTACCCCGCCATGCATGACTTCCTCATGGATATGAAGGCACTGAATCTGCAAAACCGCACCTTTGCCATCATTGAAAACGGCTCATGGGCGGTGAAGTCCGGCGACCTCATGCAGAAATTCGTCAACGATGAGCTTAAGAACATGACGGTGCTCAACGAGCGGCTCAGCCTCGCCTCGTCCATGGGCACGGACAAGCGCACTGAGCTGGAAGCACTGGCGGACGCCATTCTGGAATCTATGAAGTGATTGGCAGGGAAGCCAAAACCAAGACAACAGACAACAAACAGCCCCGCCGCGTCGGCTGCAGAAAAACCGGCTTTCAAAAACAGAGCGGGCAAGCGTGATACTGCGCTTGCCCGCTCTTTGCCCAAAAGGACATGAGAAGTGACCGGAGAAGATGAGAGGATCGAAATGGAGATCAGAAAACGAAACGGGGAGTCTGTTCCCTTTCAACAGGAGAAAATTTTCAACGCCATGAAAAAGGCGTTTGACGGACAGGGCAAGGAGATCGGGAGCAGAGAGCTGGATGAGATCCTCGCCACCGTTCTCGACAATCTCTCCGTTACAGTACCGCTCACCGTGGAACGTGTGCAGGACGAGGTGGAGCGGACGCTCATGGAGCGCGGACACTATGAGGTGGCCAAGGCGTACATCCTCTATCGCGAAAAGCGGTCTGCGCTGCGCCGCGTCCGGCATACCATCGCGCGGACGGTGGGGGATGACTCGCTTGACGAGGTGCTGCGCCGCATCCAGATGGATTTTACCGAGGAAGTCTACTCCCTCGCGGCGCTTCAAATGAAGTTTGAGAGTTTCTGTCGCCCGGGCATGACGGAGGATGAGCGGGCTGAGGCACTGACCAAGGCAGCGGTAGAGCTGACTACGGCAGAGGCACCCAAGTGGGAGTTCATCGCGGCGCGGCTTCTGAACCACTCCTTTCGCTGTCGCAACGCACAGGAATGGGAGGGGCGCGGCGTCGGCGACCTCTATGGCAGGCTTCGCTATCTGACGGATAAGGGACTCTACGGTGACTATATCCTTGCCCACTATACCCACGAGGAGATTGCCATGGCGGAGGACTTTCTCTGCCCGGAACGGGACGAGCTGTTCACCTACTCCGGCCTTGACCTGCTGCTCAAACGCTATGTGATCCAGTCACGCAGCCGCGTGCCGCTGGAAACACCGCAGGAGATGTTTTTGGGTATCGCGCTGCATCTTGCTATGAACGAAGGCTCTGACCGCATGGGGTGGGTAAAGCGCTTTTACGATATGCTCAGCCGTATGGAGGTCACGATGGCGACACCTACCATGTCCAACGCACGAAAGCCCTACCATCAGCTTTCAAGCTGCTTTGTGGACACTGTGCCGGACAGTCTGGACGGCATCTACCGCTCGCTGGACAACTTCGCAAAGGTCTCTAAATTCGGCGGTGGAATGGGGATGTACTTCGGTAAGGTGCGCGCTGCAGGCAGCACCATCCGCGGCTTTCAAGGGGCGGCGGGCGGTGTTATCCGCTGGATCCGGCTGGTCAACGACACCGCCGTGGCGGTGGATCAGTTGGGGATGCGGCAGGGCGCTGTGGCGGTTTACTTAGACGCATGGCACCGGGATCTGCCGGAATTCCTTCAACTGCGCACCAACAACGGCGACGACCGCATGAAGGCGCATGATGTGTTTCCCGCCGTGTGCTATCCGGATCTCTTCTGGCGACTGGCGGAGGAGAACATAGACGCGCCGTGGCATCTCATGTGTCCGCATGAGATCCTCACGGTCAAGGGCTACGCGCTGGAGGATTACTGGGGTACGGAATGGGAGAAGCGGTATCTGGACTGCGTCAATGACCCGCGCATCGAAAAGCGCAGCGTCACCGTCAAGGACATCGTGCGGCTGGTGCTTCGCTCGGCAGTGGAGACCGGCACGCCCTTCGCCTTCAACCGCGACAGCGTAAATCGTATGAACCCAAACGGCCACACGGGAATGATCTATTGCTCCAATCTCTGCACGGAGATCGCGCAGAACATGGCGCCCATCGAGCATATCAGCACTGAGGTGCACACGGAGAACGGCGACACAGTGGTGGTGACGGCCACACGCCCAGGTGAGTTTGTGGTCTGCAACCTGGCGAGTCTGTCTCTCGGTAATCTGCCGGTGGAGGACGAGGCCTATATGGAACGCACGGTGGAAACGGCCATCCGCGCACTGGATAATGTGATCGACCTCAACTTCTACCCGTTGGAATACGCGCGGCTTACCAATCAGAAGTACCGCAGCATCGGCCTGGGCGTCAGCGGCTACCACCACATGCTGGCAAAGCGCGGCATCCGCTGGGAGAGCGAGGAGCACCTTGCCTTCACCGACGCGGTGTTCGAGCACATCAACTACGCCGCCGTCAAGGCGGACGCAGCACTGGCACGGGAAAAGGGTCGTTACGCACTCTTTGAGGGCAGCGACTGGCAGACGGGCGCGTATTTTGAAAAGCGGGGTTATACCTCCGAAAAGTGGCAGGCGCTTGCGAAAACGGTGGCGGTGCAGGGAATGCGCAACGCCTATCTGCTGGCTGTCGCACCCACTTCCAGCACATCCATCCTCTCCGGCACGTCGGCGGGCATCGATCCAATTATGAAGAAATTCTTCTTAGAGGAGAAAAAGGGCAGCATGCTGCCCCGCGTTGCCCCGGAGCTTTCTATGGATACATGGTGGTACTATAAGGCGGCGCATCTGATCGACCAAAGCTGGTCGGTACGCGCCGCGGGCCTTCGCCAGAGACATATTGACCAGGCGCAGAGCATGAATCTCTATATCACCAACGACTATTCCATGCGTCAGGTGCTCAGACTGTATTTAGAGGCGTGGAGGGCCGGCGTTAAGACCATTTACTATGTCCGCAGCAAGGCCCTTGAGGTCGAGGACTGCGAAAGCTGCTCGTCATAAGGAGGATAGCATGACGGAACTGAAGAAAAAGCCCCTCTTTAACCCGGAGGGCGACCTTGATGTGCGCCTGCGGCGCATGATCGGCGGCAATACCACCAACCTCAACGACTTCAACAATATGAAGTACGCTTGGGTCAGCGACTGGTACCGGCAGGCCATGAACAACTTTTGGATCCCTGAGGAGATCAATCTCTCGCAGGATGTGAAGGACTATCCCCGCCTGCTGTCAGCCGAGCGCAGCGCCTACGATAAAATTCTGAGTTTTCTTGTCTTTTTGGATTCCATTCAGACAGCGAACCTGCCTAATATCGGCGCCTACATTACCGCCAACGAGGTCAATCTCTGCCTGTCCATTCAGGCGTTTCAGGAGTGTGTCCACTCACAGAGCTACAGCTATATGCTCGACACCATCTGCTCTCCTGTGGAGCGCAATGACATCCTCTACCAATGGAAAACGGACGAGCATCTGCTGCGCCGCAACACCTTCATTGGGGACTGCTACAACGAGTTTCAGGAGCGGAAGGACGCTCCCACGCTGCTGCGCGTGATGATGGCGAACTATATTTTGGAGGGCATCTATTTTTACAGCGGCTTTATGTTCTTCTACAATCTCTCCCGAAATGGGAAGATGTCCGGTTCGGCGCAGGAGATCCGCTATATCAACCGCGACGAGAACACGCACTTGTGGCTGTTCCGCAATATCATCACGGAGCTGCAAAAGGAGCAGCCGGAGCTGTTCACCGCCGAGAGCGTACAAGCGCTGCGCGAGATGATGCGTGAGGGCGTGGAGCAGGAGATCGCATGGGGGCATTATGTGATCGGCGACGACATCCCGGGGTTGAACCGGCAGATGATCAGCGATTACATCCGCTATCTCGGCAATCTTCGCTGGACGAGCCTTGGCTATCCGGCATTGTATCCGGGCTTTGAGAGCGAACCGGAGAGCATGGAATGGGTCAGCCAGTACGCCGACGCCAACATGGTCAAGACCGATTTCTTTGAGGCACGCAGTACCGCTTACGCCAAGAGCACCGCACTGATAGACGATTTATAAGAAAACCAAAGACATCAGAATAGGAGATACTACTATGAATTACAGCGCTATGATTCAAAATCGCAGATCCGTTCGCGCATTCCGCGAAAAGGAAGTTCCGAGCGAGGCTATCGGCCAGCTCCGATCCTACTATGAAAAGACCTGCCCCCGTCTTGTCCCGGAGATTGCAACGGAGTTGATCGTCTTGGACAAGGATGCACAGCCGGCACTGGAGAGCTCAGCGGGCTATAAGCAATTTCTCATCGGAGCACCGCACTACCTGCTCCTTATGTCTGCCCCGCATTCCTATGCGGCCATCAACGCCGGCTACATGATGGAAGATCTCGTCCTCAAGCTGACTGAGTTGGACATTGACACCTGCTGGATGACCTTCACCGACAGCGACAAAATCAAAAAGGCACTTTCTCTCACCACCCCGTTAGAGGTGGCGGCAATCGTTGCCTTTGGCTACGGGGAAAAGACCGCAAAAAAGCTGCGGCTGAATATCCTAAGTATGTCTCAGATCGATGTGCGGGCCGAGCAGCAGTACTACGCGCCCAAAAAGGGCGTGCATGATTTGGTTCACATGGGGAGCTGGAGCAACAAGTCTGGGCTTGACGAGATGATGGACTTCTACGACAATATGCTCTGGCAGTCCTTCTACGCCGCTTCGCTCTCCCCCAGCTATCTCAACCGTCAGCCCTATGGCTTCCTTGTGCAGGATCACAGCATCTATTTGGTGCAGCAGGAGGATGCCTACACCGATAATTTGGATGCCGCATTGGATCTCGGTATTGTCATGCTCCACTTCTCCGCCGTCGCCTCCCAGTGGGCGGGGCAGGTACGCTGGGAACTTTCACCTGCTGCGCCCGACGGCCTGCCGGAAGGACTTCGCTCCGCTGCGGTGTACCACATGTAACGGCTCTTGGGGAAGCAAGGCAACGGTAAAATGCGCGACCGTCGATCCGCGGTTGAGCGTATGTTCCATTAGAAAAGAAGAACCTATCAGTCAGAGTCTGAGTAAGGAAAATAGGAGGTATTTTTTATATGGCTATCCGAACGGTAACAGATGCCATCCGCTATGTAGGGGTGGATGATAACACATTGGCACTCTTTGAAAACCAGTACCCCGTCCAGCCTATGGGAGTGAGCTACAACTCCTATGTCATTCTGGATGAGAAGAGCGCCGTGATGGACAGTGTGGACGCACGGGCGGCGGAAGAATGGCTTTCCAATGTGGCGCGGGTGTTGGAGGGGCGCAGCCCCGACTATCTTGTGGTCACACACATGGAGCCGGATCATTCCGGCAGCCTCATGCGGCTGGCACAAAAGTACCCGGAGATGAAGATCGTGGGAAACGCAAAAACATTTACCCTGATCAAGCAGTTCTTCGGCACAGGTGCATTGTCGGAAGAGCGTATGCTGGAGGTTGGCGAGGGCAGCACGATCTCTCTGGGCTCACACCGGTTGCGCTTCCTGCTGGCGCCGATGGTACACTGGCCGGAGGTGATGGCAGCGTATGAAGAGGAGGAAAAGATCCTGTTCTCGGCGGATGCCTTCGGCCGCTTCGGTTCACTGGAACGGACTGCCCGTGCCCCCTGGGCGCCGCAGGCCCGGCGGTATTATTACAACATCGTCGGAAAGTATGGCGCACAGGTGCAGGCGCTGCTGAAAAAAATCTCCGCGCTGGAGATCAAAACGATCTGCCCGCTCCATGGCCCCATGCTCACAGAAGACTTGGGGGAGTATCTGCGGCTCTATGATCTCTGGTCACAATGGAAACCGGAAGAACCGGAGGGCATCCTGATCGCTCACGCATCCATCCATGGAAATACCGCATATGCATCGGAGACCCTCAAGAGCAAGCTGGAGGGAAGAGGTGCGCAAGTCACCATGTGCGATCTGACAGCAACAGACCTTTCCTATGCCGTGACCAGCGCATTCTACTGTGGGAAACTGGTGTTGGCCTGCTCCACTTATGACGGAGGACTGTTCCCGCCCATGAAGGAGTTTTTGGAACATTTACAGACAAAGGGATTCCGAAACCGTCGGATCGGCCTCATGGAAAACGGCTCATGGGCCCCTGCTGCCGCGCGGCTGATGCGCGCCGAGTTGGAAAAGATGAAGGAACTCCGACTGTGTGAAACGGAGGTATCGCTGCGCGGCGCACTGAACCAAACCAGTGAGGCGCAGATGGATGCTCTGGTGGCGGAGCTCTGCGCGGAATAAGCTGCAACAAACCGCAGCTGTTGCAGCTATTCTCGTACAGATGATGGTCTTACTCATCTGCTTTATGTCCCAAGGGCAGAGTACCGTCATCTCAGGTTGAGGTCACGATGTGGTGTGGGGCAAGACCGGAGTCTTGAGAACGCATAAAAGCACAGCCGCAGAGTACATCTGTGGCTGTGTTTTGTGTTCAGTTGCTCACTGTTGCGTGGACTGGATACGGAGAGACAACATATCTCCCGATCTTACATGGGTTATCTTATCTGCCATCACTCTGGCAGTTTGCCTTGCAGATATGTCGGCATCCCCACTGCGGTCGTATCCGGCCTGACCTTAAACATGGCTTTTTCAATCTACCTCCCTTATCGGTTTTCCGCGATATATTTCTCCGCCATGTGGACTGCCACCGCGCCGTCTGCCACGGCGGTGACCACCTGACGGAGGGGCTTCGTCCGCACGTCGCCCACGGCGTAAACGCCGGGAATACTGGTTTCCGTGGTCTCTCCGGCCACGATATAGCCGCCGCCGTCCAGCGCCAGTTGACCCACCGCCAGCGCCGTGGCGGGCTGTCGGCCCACGCTGACAAATACGCCGTCGCAGTCCACCACGCTTTCCTCACCGGTGACGGTGTCCCGCAGGCGGACGCCGGTCAGCCTGTCCCCGGAAAGCAGCGCGGAAACGACGCTGTTCCAACGGAATTCCACGTTTTCGGCCTGTGCCAGCGGCTCGTGATAGATCTTGGTGGCCCGCAGGGTGTCTCTGCGGTGGACGAGGATCACTTTTTTCGCCACGCGGCTGAGAAGGAGGGCATCTGCCGCGGCGGAATTGCCGCCGCCCACCACGACCACCGTTTTGCCCTTGTAAAACATCCCGTCGCAGGCGGCGCAGTAGGCCACGCCCCGGCCCAACAGCTCCGTCTCTCCGGCAACGCCCAGCGTTCTGGGGTCTGCGCCGGTGGCCAGCACCA
>OLFW01001442.1_pt1 | contig 13852 bp, 15 predicted proteins | sample 1605351 | NCBI WGS metagenome assembly OLFW01 (sample SAMEA3888918, study PRJEB22519) | human gut metagenome | biome: human gut; feature: human-associated habitat; material: faeces | place: Denmark | collected 2010 | reverse complement strand
CCGGTTTCCTCCCACTGGTTCTCCGGGTCAAAGGTTCCGTCGGAGGTCACGGTAATACCGCCCGCGGAGAAAATGCCCTGCTCTGAAAGGTATAGTGCTTTGATGCCGTCTTCGGTCGTCTGGGCGTTATCGTTCTGCGAATTGTCCGTATCTACTGTGTTACTGGCGCAGCCCGCCAGCAAAGAGAGGCTCATGATGCCGCACAGGAACAGCGCAGCAAGTCTGTGGTTGTGTTTCATATTCGTTCTCCTTATCGCATAAACGCCGCCGATTCCGCTGTGTCTGCTTACTTCTGCTCGTCTACCGGCGGAACCATTTCCGCATACTTTTTGAGCATTTCCGGGGTGCTGGTGTAGTAGCGCACATTCTTGTTAAGGGCGGTGATCTGCGCCATTTCCTCATTCGTCAGGACGAAGTCAAACAGGTCAAAGTTAGACTTAATATGGTCGGGATTCTTGGAGCCGGGGATGACGATGTTGCCGCTCTGAATGTGCCAGCGAAGAATGACCTGCGGTGCGGACTTGCCGTACTTCTCGCCAAGCTGGGCAAGCAGCGGTTCCTGAAGCAGCGCCTTATCGCCGTGGCCCAGCGGATACCATGCCTGCGGCACGATGCCGTTCTCTTTCAAGAATGCCTTTAATTCCGGTTCCTGGTTATAGGGGTGCAGCTCGGTCTGCAAAATCGTGGGTTTTACTTCACAGAGGGAAAGAATCTCCTCAATCTGCTCCTTTTTGAAGTTGGACAGACCGATGGCGTGCACCTTGCCCTCCTTGTACGCCTTCTCCATCTGACGGTAGCCCGCCACATAGTTGCCTGCGGGCTGGTGGATCAGCAGCAGGTCGATGTAGGGAGTATCCAGCCGGGCAAGGGTTTTGTCCACCGCATCGGGCTGCTCATAGAAGCTGGGCCACAGCTTGGTTTCGAGAAAAATTTCCTCCCGCTGAAAGCCGGACTTCTTCATAGCGCGGCCAACTGCCTTTTCGTTCACATAGGCGTTGGCTGTGTCAATCAGGCGATAGCCGTCCTGCAAGGCACTGACGCAGGAGGCCTCTGCCTCGTCCGGGGTCAAAAGAAATGTGCCAATACCGGCCATGGGCATTTTTACGCCGTTATTGAGTACTGCATATTCCATAATAAATTCCTCCTTAAATCGTTTTCGTGAGTTTTGCGGCCTCATTTTTGTTGGTTGCCATGCCGCCGTAGGTCATACCGTAGAGGCCGGCGAAGCGCTTCATCGTGTACTCGCCCGCCTCCAGCATCCATTTTTCCGGAGCTGCGCCCTGAAACACAAAATACAGTTTGCGTCCGGACAGTTCGCCGTCCTCCACCTTGCCGTAGAAACGATCCAGCACGTTGCGCACGCTGCCGCAGATGTTATGCCAGTAAAGCGGCGAGCCGATGACAATGGTTTCCGTTTGCTTCATGGCACCAATGACAGCATCCAGCCCGTCGCCGGGGAGGTTCTGGCCGTATGCACCAATGGTGTAGTCCGTAAGGTTCAAAGTCTCATATTCGTGATCTTTCAGCAGCTCTGCCGCCAGTGCGGCGGTCTTCCCGTTTTTGTTGGGACTGCCGTTGATAAATAAAATACTCATAGCAATGCTCCTTATTTCAGTTTTTGATATTCTTCTTCACTCACTGGTTCACACCACTGACTGCGGCAGTTTTCTCCAGGTACTTCCACAGCCAGATGGGAAAACCAGCTGTCCGGCGCAGCGCAGTGCCAGTGCTTTACACCGGGCATAATGTTGATCACATCGCCGGGGTACAGCTCCTGTGGTTCCTTGCCCCATTCCTGATAGTAACCACGTCCGGCTACGCAGACGAGGATCTGTCCGCCGCCTTTATCTGCCTCGTGGATGTGCCAGTTGTTACGGCAGCCGGGTTCAAAGGTCACATTGAAGATTTTGACCTGCTCCGTGGAGACCGGCGCAAGATAGCTCTGCCCGCTGAAATACTGTGCGAAACCGTCATTGGGCGCTCCGATGGGAAATACCATGCTGTTTTGATGACGCTGCTTTTCGTCGGCGCTTTCCTCGTTTGCCCAGATGTCCTTTGCCATGCGGAATGCTGCCCATGCCTTCGGCCAGCCCGCATAAAATGCGGCGTGTGTCAGGATCTCCGCAATTTCGCTGCGGGTAATTCCGTTTTCCTTGGCCATTTGCAGATGATGTCCGAAAGAGGTATCCGTCAGCCCCTGCGCCATCAGCGCTGTCACGGTGATGAGGGAACGGTCGCGTGCGGAAAGCTCGCTTTCCCGGCTCCAAACCTCACCGAAAAGAACATCATCATTGAGCTGTGCGAACTTCGGCGCAAATTCACCAAGCACATCTCTGCCTGCTGTGATTTTCCGCATACCGCGTCACTCCTTATCTGTAAAAATTCGTAAAGATCGGTGTTTCCTTCTGGGGCAGGCCGAATTGCTCCTTGCCCAGCCGGAAAGACTTCATCATAAATGCCATGTTGCGCCCCAGTGTCCGCATAGTCTGCAATCCCTCAGCATCCTGCGCTACTTCCTCGGCAGATCCGCCGTAGACCATATTCCAGTACTGGCTGGAGGCTACCGGCATCCCGGTCATGGTGAAATACTTGTTCAACACATCGAAGGTAGCGGTGTTGCCGCCCCGGCGGCAGGTGACTACCGCCGCCCCCACCTTCATGGTCTTGTCGATGCCGAGGGTGCTGAAAAACAGTCGGTCCATGAAGGAGATGGCTCCGCCTGCGGGGGAGGCAAAGTATACCGGGCAGCCGATGACAAAGGCATCTGCCTCTGCCAGCTTTGGCGCGACTTCATTGACCACATCGTCAAACACGCATTTGCCTGTCTGGGCACATTTGCGGCAGGCAATACAACCGCGAATGTCCTTGTTGCCTACATGGAGCAGTTCCACTTCGATGCCCTCGGCCTCCAAGGTGTTTTTCAGTTCGGTCAGGGCGGTGTAGGTGCAGCCCCTTGGATGGGGACTACCGTTTACTAACAGTGCTTTCACCAAAATCACTCCTTATGCGAAAATTGTTTCCAGCCATGCGGCGTAGTCCTTAACCCAACCACCATCGGAGCCGAAGCCGTGAGGCCAGCCGTTCAGCACGATGCGCCCGGTGGAAATGCCCATTCCAGAGATTACATCATATTGCTGCTGGAACTGACGATAGAAGGGGTCCTCGGTGCCGTAGACATAGAAGGTCGGCGGCAAATTGCCCTCAGCCAACCAGCTTGCATCCATATTTCCCACGCTGAGGCGGCCATAAAAGGAATAGATCATGCCTGCGGCGGAGGCATAGGCGAGAACGGCGTCCAGCTCGTCCGGCACATAGGTGCTGTCCAGCGCCGTGCCGGTCACATATTCGTCATAGTGCATCAGAAATTCACCGGCCTGAATGCCGCCCGCCGAAAAGCCCATGACGGCAATATCATCTGGATCAATACCATAGACCTCCGCATTTTTGCGGACAAAACGGACGGCTCTCGTCACATCCAGCGCACCTTCCTCCTGCGTATAGGGAGACAGGCGGTAATCTACGATGAAGGTCTGAAAGCCCAGCTCTCGCAGTGCTGCGGCGGTGGGCAGCGAGTCGGTGTAGTTGCCCCGAAACTGATAAGCGCCGCCCGCCATCAGCACCACCGCGCCTTTTGGCTTCACGCCCTCCCGGCCGGGGATAGCGGTGACATAGGGGCGGAAGTTCCAGTCATCGAAATATCCGGTCATGTCCTGCGTAAATTTCGTCCTGGCGGGGACATTGCCTTCCTCCCAGAGATAGAGCACTTGAATGTTTGCAGGGTCTGCTGCCGTGTTCAGCACGGTATTATTACCTGCCGGTTCCGGCATCTTTTGCAGCATGGCTGTGCGGGAATAATCGGAAATCTTGCCGCTGCCGTAGTTGTATGCATCAGGAAAATCGCCCAGCGTGGCTACGGTGTCCGTCGAAGATCCGTTACGCAGATCATCGATGGGGGTGGTAGAAGCAGAACTGCTTTCGTTTGGTTTCGTTGTCATAGCATCCTCAATAGCCGCAACGCCGTTTTCCAGCTCACCGCCGGGAGTCCCGACGGACTCCCGGCCACAGGCGGTCAGCGACACGACCATGAGAACTGCAAGCATTGCGGCGAAAACTCTGTTCCTACGCATTACAGACCCAGTCCATTGACCCAGGACTGCACATCATCACTGGAAACGCCGGAGGAGAACCGCTGGCCTTCCTGCCACTCGCCGGTACCGGCCATGTCGGCCAGCAAACTGCCGCTCTGACCCATGCCGGAGGAGGAAGAAGTGGCAAAGGGGATGACGGTCTTGCCGGTGAAATCATTGTTTTTTACAAAGGTGTCCACGGGCCACGCTGCGATACCCCACCAGATGGGATAACCGATGAACACGGTGTCATAGGAATCCCAATCGGGAACTTCAGTGGTGGTCAGGGGCACATCCCGCAGGGACTCGTCGTCATGCTCCCGGCTGACGCGGCTGTCGGAGTTCGTCCAGTTCAGGTCCTCGCTGGTGTAGACTTCGGTGGGAACAATCTCAAAGAGGTCGGCACCGGCGGCCTCTGCAATATCCTTGGCCACCCGCTCGGTGTTACCGGAAGCGGAGTAGTAGACCACCAGTGTCTTGCCGGTCTCGGGCTGGGTCTCCGGCTCGGATTCTGCGGGAGCGGTCGAGGAGCTTTCGGGCTGCGTGGTGGAAGATGCAGGCTTGTTGGCGGAGCCGCAGGCGGCAAGGCTAAGTACGAGCACGACGCTCAGCAGTAGTGCAGTCAGTTTTTTCATGATAAAATCATCCTTTCAATTCAATTTTGGTTTTATTTACATTCGCAGAGAATGTCATATATTTCATCGTGGGTCAACTTTTTGCAGCAGCCCCCGGTTAAAACGGTGGAATCCGCAATGGCACGGAAGTCCGTATCGGCTGGGATACCCAACTCTGCAAAGCTGGTCGGCAGACCGATCTCCTTGATGAACGCGGCCAGCGCGTCAATACCGGCAAGAGCGGTTTCCTCGTCGCAGCCCTTGGGTGCGATGCCCCAGACATTCTGCGCAAACCGTGCAAACCGCGCCGCGCCGGACTTGTAGATATGGCGGTACAGAACGGGGTGGATCACCGCCAGACCTGCACCGTGGTTGCAGTTGGTGTACGCGCCCAACTGGTGCTCCAGCATATGGCACTGGAAGTCCGTGACTTTTCCGATCTTCAGCACGCCGTTTTCTGCCATGGCGGACGCCCACGCCAGCTCACTGCGGGCATCGTAATTCTCCGGGTCGGTCAGCAGAACGCGGATGTTGCGGATGACGCTGCGCATGACGGCTTCGTTAATATCGTCGGACAGGTTGTTTTCATCCGGCTTGCCGAAGTAGGTTTCCATCGCGTGGCTCAGGGTATCAAAGGCACCGGAGATAACCTGCTTCATGGGAACGGACAGGGTATAGCTGGGGTCAAGGAAGGCAAAATCCGCCTGCGTGCCCCAAAGAGCGCCCTTGATCTTCTTTCCCTCGTGGGTGATGACGGCCCCGTTGTTCATCTCGCTGCCGGTACCGAACACCGTGACAATCGTGCCGAGGGGAATAAACTTGGTCGGCAGCGTGTGCTTCGTGTACTGCATCTCCCAGATGTCCTCGTCCAGCTTCGCCTGTGCGGAGATGACCTTGCAGCAGTCGGAAACGCTGCCGCCGCCCACGGCGAGGATGAGGTCCACATGATTTTCCCGCGCCAGCTTTGCGCCCTCCTGCGCCTTGGCATAGGTGGGGTTGGACATGATGCGGTCGAACTCCACGATGCGCTTGCCTGCGGCATTCAGGATACCCACGATCTCATCGTACACGCCGTTGCGCTTGATCGAGCCGCCGCCGTAGGCCAGCATGACGGTTTCGCCGTAGTTCCCCAGCAGACTGCCGAGATACTCTTTCACGCCGCCCTTGCCGAAATACACCTTGGTCTTGTTTTCAAAAATAAAGTTGTTCATAAAAACGCATCCTTTCTGAATGTTATTTCTTCATTTGCTGTTCCCAAAAGGCAACGGCATCATTGATCCAGCCTTCGGCGCTGGTTCCAGTCCCAAGTCCAAAGCCGTGCCCCAGACCGGAATACACATGAAACTCCGTATCGATCCCGGCCTGCTGCATGGCTTCGAGTCGCGCCTGCATGACCCGCCAGTTGGCGATGCCGTCCCTGTCACCGACACAGGCATAGGTGGGCGGGTCGCTTTCGGAATACTCGCTCAGCCCCGTGTACTGCATGATGACCGTACCGGGACGGGGCAGGTCGCCGCCGCCAAAAGCCTCCGGGCCGTAAGTACCCAGCCATGCCGCCATCCGTGCTCCTGCGGAACCGCCCCAGAGGGAGTAGCAGTCGGTGTCCACTTCCAACTCGTCCGCATGGTCGAAGATGAAGCGGATGGCTCTTGCCAGATCCTAACAGGCAGTCTGTGCGCCGGGGCGATAAATGAGGGCGAAGGCGTTGTAGCCTTTCTTGGAAAGTTCAAGCGCATGAGGGAAGCTGTCCTGCATGGCACCCACATAGGCAAAGGCTCCGCCTGCATTGCAAATGGCAAACTTCTCGCCGGGTGTTCCTTTGAAGAAGAAAAGACCCGTATCCTCCTTGGCTGGGTCAGCCGCCTTTTCCTCGGCTGTGTAAATATCGTAGAAAATGGTTTGTCCAGCTTTTGCCCATGCGCGCAGGGTGTTCACGATCTCCACCGTTTCGTCCGGGTCGATGTGGCTGTAATAGGTCAGCCCGAGATCTTCCAGCGTATCGCCGCTGTAATAGGCATCCTCCACAGGAAACAGCAGCCGTCCGTAAGAGCCGAACATTGGAGCATTCTTCACATCTTTGATTTTGCTTTCCCTTGTAAATGCTGCTGTTTGGGGTGGAGTGGTTTCCGCAGGTTCCTGCGGTTCACGAGCACCGCAGCCGCTCAGCAGAAGCGCCGTACAAAACAGCAGCGCAGAGAAACATCCAAGCTTCATATCATCATCTGCCTTTTCCTGAACTTCTGCCTATAGTATAAAAAAAGCGAGACTTCCGCGGAAGTCTCGCTTCGTTCATCAGTATATACCTTTAGGTTATAATCAGTTGTACAGCTCTTTGCTGATGATTTTGGCTGCATCCAAAAAGCGCTGTACCGTCGGTGTCGGCTCCGGGGAATGGAGAATGCCATAAGGAATGCCATAATTCCATTCCACTGGGATTACCTTCAGAAGCGGATGGACAGTTGCCCAACCGGGAATAGCCAGCAAAACGTCATTGGTGTTCTCGCAGCGGTTGAACACGTCCATGCTGTAAAAATCAAAATCCACAATGTGAATTTGCGGGTGGTGCTGCCACAGATCGTCCCGAAGCTGATCGACATAGTGGCTCCAGCCGCGGTGCATCAGCAGCAGATTCTCCCCATAGAGGTCAGAAACTTGCAGCTTGTCTTTGTCCGCCAGCCGGTGGTGGATGGAGACTGCACAGCAGAAGCGCCCCCGCGTCAGCTCCAACCCGGCACAGCCCCGCAGGTGCAACATGGTCTCATCAAAAATACCGCCTACTACATCAATGTTCTTTCCGAGATTTGCAAGGATCTCTCTCGCATTTTCCGGGGTGTTCTCAAAGGGGACGATCTGAAATTTGATGTCCGGGTGCAATGCTTGCACTCTCGACCAGAGATCCATCAAAAGCTGTGCGGGCGTCATGGGGGACGAGCCGATGCGGATGATGTTTTCATCCTCCTGCATGGCGTTTTTTGCCCGTGTCACGGAGTCCCGGCAATATCGAATGATATATTTGGCGTCCTGATACATGGAGCGTCCAGCTTTTGTGAGTTGCAGCCCCCGGTGGCTACGGTCGAAGAGCTTCACGCCGAGGGCTTCTTCTAAAAGATTAATCTGCTTGATGACAGCCGTGGGCGTGATGTAGCTTTCTTCGGCGGCTTTGTTGAAGCTGCCTGCATCCGCCACGCGCAGAAAAGTTTCAAGCTGTGGGTTATACATGAAGCACCTCCTTTATTTTATAGCATTCCAAAATGTTTCAATGCCTCCGTAATGGCTCTTTCCTTTTCCAGTGGGCATTGTGGCTGCCTGGCATCCTCGGATTTCGGTTTATTATAGTTCTCGCGCTCGATAATGCCGTGTTTCTGTTTTACCTGTGCGATATAAAGACTACTAACCTTCAATCCGCTGTGTTCCAGAACATAATCCTTGATTTGCTCATAGGTTGCCAGTCCTCTTTTATCCTGCACCATTTCTTCTACATCCACATCAATGTTGATATGTGTCACCGGATTTCTCAGAACTAAGAGGCACACCGTCTCCACATGATTCGTATGCGGGAACATATCTACGGGCTGGATTTTTTCGACTTTATAGCCGCGCTTTGTCAGAAAGCGCAGGTCACGCTGCTGGGTCTCGGGGTTGCAGGAGATATAGACTATCTTTTTCGGCGCGAGGGTCACAAGCGACGACAGGAAGCACTCATCGCTTCCTGCGCGCGGCGGATCCATGAAAACTATGTCCGCTTTCTCCCCGTCCTGTGCCATGCCGAGCATAAACTCGCCTGCATCGTCGCAGAAGAATCGGACGTTCTTTATCCCGTTGCGTTTGGCGTTGGCTATGGCGTCGTGAACGGCGTCGCGATTGAGTTCAACGCCTATCACCTCGCCCGCTCGCTTCGACGCGACGAGCCCTATTGTGCCGGTACCGCAATAGGCATCGATAACCTTTTCGCTCCCGGTCATGCCGGCATATTCCATCGCTGTGTTATAAAGCACCTCGGTCTGCACCGGGTTTATCTGATAAAACGAGCGCGGAGATATTCTGAAAGTCAGCCCGCAGAGCTCGTCCTCGATTTTGCCCGTACCGTAGAGCACATTCTCGCGCTCACCGAGCACAAGGCTCGTCTGATACGGGTTAATATTATGGACTATCGTCGTTATGTCGGGATGCTCCTTGCGAAGAGCCTTTACGAAGTTGTTCTTCGCAGGGAAAATCGGACCTGATGTGACGAGCACGACCATTATCTGATTTGTCTTGAGTCCGCGCTTGACGAGGACATGACGAAGTGTACCTCCGCCGCTTCGCTCGTCATACGGCTGTATTCTGAAGCTCTTCAGCATATTGCGGATCGAGACGATTATCTCATCCGCTTTTCTGTCCTCGGTGAGGCACGAATCGACGCAGACTATGCTGTGCGTGCCGGACTGATAGACGCCGGAAATTATCTTCCCGTTTCTCGCCGTGGCAAACGCCGCCTGTACCTTGTTGCGATAATGATACGGTTCAGCCATGCCGATTATCGGCTCGACATGGGCGAACTCGCCGAGCAGTTTTTCCACCTTGCGCTGTTTGAATTTCAGCTGCTCCACGTAGCTCAGATTCTGCAGCTGGCATCCGCCGCATTTTTTATATAGAGGACACTTCTTTTCTTCAGTCATGTTTAATTCCGTTTCAGTCGGGATATCTCCGAAAATTCATTTATTTATCCTGCTGAGCTTTGTGCTCGGCTTTTTCTCTGTCTTTCTTTGCGACGTCGTTGGTGTTCATGGAATTGCGGAACACGACGAAGCGATCGTACAGGAACTCGGTCACGAAATTTGTCACCATGCAGAGAGCCTCAACAAGATAGTTGTTCCACATAAGATCGGTAGTGGCATACTTCGTAAACCAAGTCGAGAGCGGAGTGAACACGCAGTAATAAGCCGCGACTTTGAGCATGGCTATCGGGACATTGTTCGCAGATTTGAAGGTGAATTTGCGGTTGAAAGTAAAATTCCAAAGCACGGAGAGAACAAGCGAAATAAGATAGGCTATCCACTCTTTGAAATGGCATGCCTCATAAAACAGGGTGTATGTTGCTATCTGAATAATTCCCGCAGAGGCAGAAAACAGCGCAAATTTGACAGTCTGAAGAACATTTTCCTTTGTGCTGAGCTTCTGATTTTCGGCAGCGCCCTGCGTTTCTTTTTTCTTGTCTGACATAAGTTATCTCCCCTTTTATGTTTTTACAGATTCCCGGCATTTCTGAGCATCTCTTCGGCCGATTTGAGCTGAAGTTCGGTGACATCGAGTCCACCGGTTATCCTTGCTATTTCATATTTTCTGCCCTCTGTGTCGAGGCGTTCGACCTTTGTATAGGTCTTGCCGTCCGAGACGGATTTGCTGATTCTCATGTGGCAGTCCGCCTGCGCCGCTATCTGAGCGGAATGGGTGACGCAGATGACCTGCCTGCCGCGCGAGACCTCTTTGAGCTTCATGGCGACTTTCTGCGCCGCTCTGCCGCTGAGTCCCGCGTCTATCTCATCGAATATCATCGTATCGAGTCCGTCTCTGCCGGCGATAACGCTCTTTATCGCGAGCATTATGCGCGACAGCTCGCCGCCAGAAGCGATTTTCGCGAGGGGCTTTAGCGTCTCGCCCGCGTTTGCGGAGATGAGAAATTCTATATTGTCCGCACCGTTTATTGTAAACGGTGTTTTTTCTCTGTTAACTTTGAAGCTGACCGACGGCATATCGAGGAATTCGAGCTGTTCGGTCACTCCGCGCTCAAACTCGCGCGCCGCCTTTTCGCGCGCCGCGGTAAGCTTTTCGGCGAGGGCGCGAACCTCGGCTTTAGTCGAGCTGACGAGTGCATCGAGCTCTTTGACCCGCTCATCCGAGAGGGCTATTTTATTGCGCTCCTCGCGTGCGGAATCAAGGAAAGAGAGCATTTCATCTTCCGTCGAGCCGTATTTTACTGAGAGGCGGAAAAGCTCATCAAGTCTCGCTTCGATCTCTTCGAGCTCGGACGGGTCATAGGAGAAATCTTCAATAGCCGAGCGAAGTTCTCCCGCGCAGTCCTCAAGCTCATAGCCGACATTGCGAAGAGTCTTTGCGGCGGGCTCGACATCTTTATAGAATCGGGCAGCGTCCTCCGCATTCCCGGCGCAGTCGCCTATCGCGCTTATCACGCCGAAGCTGTCGTCGGCGCCCTGGAGGATATCATACGCCGCTCTGAGCGATGCCGTGACACGCTCGCAGTTTTGCAGAAGCGTCTTTCGCTCGTTGAGTTCGTCGCGCTCACCGGGTCTTATATCCGCCTGTTCAAGCTCGTTTATCTGATAATCGAGCAGGTCAAGCCGGCGAAGCTTCTCCGACTCGTCGGTTTTGAGGGAGTAGCGCTCCCTGATATATGAACAGAGTTCTCTGAATTTTTCTCTGTATTCTTCAAGCAATTCGGCATCGTCCGCGACGCAGTCGATGAACTCGAAGTGCTTTTCGGGCGCCATGAGCGCCTGATTGTCATGCTGACCGTGTATGTTTATCAGCTCATGCCCCGCCTGTCGGAGCGCGGCGACATTCGAGGGCACGCCGTTTATGCGACAGGTGTTTTTGCCGTCCAGACCAAGGGTTCGGCGAAGAAGTATATTCCCGTCCTCGTCGGGCTCGATATCATATTCTTTAAGCCGCGCGGCAGTGTCGGCGGAAACGCCGGAGAAGAGTGCAGTAACGCTCGCGGACTGCGCGCCGGTTCTGATAAGCTCGCGCGATGTGCGCTCGCCGAGCACGGCGTTTATAGAATCGATTATGATCGACTTGCCCGCGCCGGTTTCGCCCGTAAGGACATTGAGCCCCGAATCGAACTCGATATCGGCGCTCTCAATTATTGCTATATTCTCTATTTTCAGACTGAGAAGCATAGCTCAAACCTCATTTTTCAATAAGTCGTTTTATGGAATCTTTCATCTGCGAAGCATAGCTTTCGCTTCTGCAAAGGGCAAATATGGTATCATCGCCCGCGAGGGTGCCGACAAGCCCCTCCCAATGCATGGAATCAAACGCTGCGCACGCCGCCTGAGCCATGCCGGTATAGCAGCGGATAACAATCGTATTGCCCGCATAGTCGGCGGAGACGACGGACTGGGCAAATATGCTGCGAAACTTCGAGAGCAGTTCGTCCGACTCGGTCTTTGTAACGGCGTATTTATACTGACCGTTTGCGCCCATAGTCTTGACAAGGCGCAGCTCTTTTATATCGCGCGAAACCGTCGCCTGAGTGGCGTCAAAGCCGCTGTCCTTGAGCTTCTGAAGAAGCTCATCCTGGGTTGACAGGTCATATTTTTCAATTATTTCGAGTATTGCTTCCTGCCTTCTTTTTTTCAAGGTTATACCTCCCGTTCATCGTGGGAACTGCTGTTCCATTTCATCATTTTTCTGTTGAGTATATCTACAAAACTGTCGTTCTTGAGTCTGATAAAGCTCGCGCAGATGTCCGCCTTTTCGACCGTTATGCTTCCCTGCGCCGAGACTGTGAACGGCTCGTCGCCGTCGCACGAGACGGAGAGCGGTCCGTCATCATCGGAATAGATGCGCAGCACCGCGTCGTCGCCCAAAACGAGCGAACGGGTGAACACCGAATGAGAACAAATCGGAGTGAGTATCATACATTCAAGCTTCGGATCGACCACGGGACCGCCGGCAGAGAGCGAATATGCCGTTGAACCGGTCGGAGTCGAGAGAATGAGTCCGTCGCCGAGATAGCGGTTGAAATATCTGCCGTCGAGATCGACATTTATCTCGGAAATTCTGCTCAGCCTCGACAGGCGCATCACGGTAGAGTCGTTCATGCTGTATCCGCTCTGCACGCTGTCGCCGTCGGCGGCGGTGGTTTTGAGCATCATGCGCTTATCCATGCTGTAATCGCCGGTTATGAGCTTTTCGAGCAGATCGAGCTCGTGTATCTCGAGACCCGCCATAAACGCAAGGCGACCCGCGTTGATGCCGAGGACGGGCTTTGAATAAACCGCGGCCTTCTTGGCGGAATGGATTATCGTTCCGTCCCCACCGACGGTTATGACCGCCTCGCAGCCGCCGATCAGCTCTTTTTCAGGCAAAAATTCAGCCTTGGTATCGGAAAACACATTTTCCGTACTGAGCGGCAGAGAATATGCCGCGCCGAGTTCGTCGAGCTTCGCACAGATGAGCCTTGTCACCTGAGCGGCGTTTTTGCGAGTAAGATTTGGAATTATTGCAAACATCATAGTTATTCTCCCGCTTTGAAACAGGCGTGCGCCGCGCTGACGACTACCGCGACATCGGGTGCCGAAACGGACTGCACTTCGTCCTTTTTCAGATATACGAGGTATTCTATATTGCCCTCCGGCCCTTTGACAGGGGAAAAATCGAGAGCCGACACCGAAAATCCCGCCTGCACGGCATAGGAGCAGACATTTTTGATGACTTTTATGTGCACGCGCGGATCTTTGACCACGCCTTTCTTGCCGACATTCTCCCTGCCCGCCTCGAACTGCGGCTTTATAAGGCAGACGGCACTGCCGCCGTCTTTTAAAAGCGGCGAAAGCGCAGGCAGGATATATTTCAGAGATATAAACGAGACATCCGCGCTCGCAAAATCGGCGAGCTCGGGAATCTCTTTTTCCGTTATGTATCTGAAGTTCGTCTTTTCAAGATCGATAACGCGATGGTCGGACTTCAGCTTCGGCGAAAGCTGACCGCTGCCGGAATCGACAGCGTAAACTTTTTTCGCGCCGTTTTGGAGCATACAGTCGGTAAATCCGCCCGTTGACGCGCCGATATCGATGCATAAATATCCGCTCAAATCGAGTTTGAAAACATCGACGGCTTTCTCGAGTTTCAGTCCGCCGCGGCTGACATAGCGTTCCGACTCGCCTTTATACTCGATTATATCACAGTCACTCGCCAAAAGTCCAGCTTTAGATACAACTTTGCCGTTTAAATATACATTCCCGCTCTTTATCATTTCCTTGGCTTTTTCGCGCGACGGCGCGACACCCAAGGAGACCATCAGAGCGTCTATGCGCTTTCTGTTTTCCTCCACGGTCAATCCTCCGCAGAAGTGACGAATGAGAGCACGCCCTCTTCGTCAAAGCC
>OLFW01001437.1_pt1 | contig 13919 bp, 13 predicted proteins | sample 1605351 | NCBI WGS metagenome assembly OLFW01 (sample SAMEA3888918, study PRJEB22519) | human gut metagenome | biome: human gut; feature: human-associated habitat; material: faeces | place: Denmark | collected 2010 | reverse complement strand
GAAACAAAACCTATTTATGTTTTTTCGAGTGTCTACTTGACGGGTAGCAGTTCACAATACACCGCCTCGCCGTCTTGTATCAGCTTTTTCATATAATCTCTTTTTAAGTTTTCGACAAATCTTCTATCCGCGTCTTTAAAAAGTCTTCCACGGCCTCCGAAAAATCGATACCGCTGCGCTCAGCTAAGACGGCCAGCCACCAGACACATTTCCCGATTTTAGCCGGCAGGACATCTTGATCGTCACTGGGACAGCGGCCTTCTTGGGCCATGATATGACGCCCGACGAGGCCGGCATCGGTCAGAAAAGCCAGGGTATCTTCTTCGTTCGTCCATTCTGTCTCGTGAATCTGCCGTTCTAAGACATGATATTTTTTACGGATTTCCATCGACGGTTTTGTTACTTCTTGTAAATCCATGCGGTCGCCTCCTCTGCAAACTCAACATAGTCATTCAATTTTTTATCTTCTCCATTTTCGAGCAGAGAAAATTTTCCGGTAGTTGCTGCCACTATGGCTGCTTTCTCCTTAATCAATATATAATCTTCAAGGAAAAAGACAGGGCTTCATCCTATATTTTTGGGAAAACAAGATTGCCTATATGAGTTATATCTCATAAAATATAAATATGAGGATTTACATGAGATTTGAATTGTTGTTCTACGAAACCAGTGACGGTCAAAAACCTGTCGAAGAGTTTTGCTCGGACTTGGTGTAAAAATGCGAGCTAAAATGATTCAAATGATGGAACTTCTTGAGGATAAAGGATTTGAACTGCGAGAGCCCTACACCAAGCCATTGGAAGACGGGATCTTTGAATTACGCTGCAAACAAGCAAGTAATATTACACGCGCCTTGTTTTTCTTTTATGTAGGAGGAAAAATCGTCGTTACTAACGGCTTTACTAAAAAAACACAGAAAACGCCACCAAAAGAAATATCGCTGGCACAAAAGCGTCGAACCGATTACATTCGCCGAATGGAGGACTTACTATGAAACGCTTAACAGACTTTAAAGCAGAACAGATGAAAGACCCTGCTTTTGCTTCTGCTTATATGGAAGTTGAACCCGAAATGAATATCATCCGGGCTATCGTGGACACAAGAATTTCTCAGCATCTTACCCAACAGGAATTAGCCGAGAAAACAGGTATTGCTCAAACAGAAATCAGCCGAATTGAAAATGGAAGCCGAAATCCATCCTTAAAGATCTTACAGCGCCTGGCTGACGGCATGAACATGGTTTTAAAAGTGTCTTTTGAGCCGAAAAAGAAAAGTCAAGTATAAAAGAGCTAGCTGCATACGAAAGTGCAGCTAGCTCTTTAGCATTATGGAGTTATAAGGGCTACGTATTCAATATGCGTTGATACGTCTGTTTGAATGTCACCGCTCGACCGGCGGTTCGTGAGAACAGGTCCAAGACTCGATTTACTGGCCACAGGCTCCTTTGTCTGTTCGCGAGAAAAGGTAGAAGGATTCTTTTCCTTATATACTATTATGTACACGGATCTCAAGAAAAGCGAATCATCTCGAGACCCGGGATTTCTGAAGAATTCCGGCCGACCATCGTCTCCACTTTAGGTTAAATATTACATATCGCTAGCAAGTATTCTAAAAATACGCGTGTTTTGTTCTATACGATGTTGAAGAATGATTCTACGATTTGCGGCTGAACACCAAACGTCACTTTGTCCTATTTTATTAAATCGGTTATTTAGCAATACAGATAATTCTGAACGTGAAAGACCAAGAGCTATCAGAATGGCCCCGGTTATATAGCCTGCATCATAGGTTGAAATCTGGTCCAACGCATTGCCCATAACATTAATTTTTGAAACATAGCCGGAATCATTGACATAGAGAGCAATTATTGCTCCATGTCCATTACCGCCAACCCCAGTAAAATATAGGGTATATGGATCGCTCGGTCTCAGTTTTCCTACTTCTCTTACAGTCTCGACTCTCATAGGAGTTTTTCCATAAGAAGAAGCCTGATTGATTTGCTCCGCCAAAGCATATGCACCTAAATCAGAGACCTGTACAATTTGTGCGGAAGCATAGGAAAAGGTAAAAAAGCAAAACATTAAAATCAAGAATACAATCTGCTTGCATTTATGCATTACCATCACCTCCGATAGCCTTCCATAACGAAGCATATAATGGTGTTTTCTTGACAGCCATTTCTTAAAACCCCTTTAGAAATTTATATTTCATCAAAGACATTAGCCGTAAATTGGTCTTTGATATATTTTTATTCCAATTTATCTTTGTTTTATGTTAATATTAATACATTAATATACTATTTTATTATACATCACACAAGCTCATTCACTCAACATTTATATGTTTTTTCATTGTCTACCGGACATGCCTATGTCGGTTCTTTTTTTGTGTATTTACAGACCTTATGTCAGCTCTTACCATTATCAATGGTGACACCTCTTGCAACGGTATACTTTTAGACATCATAGAGGACAAAAATGCCGTCGTAGGAAAAATACGTGCTGACCGCAAAATAGTAAAGCGCCTGGGTCACCCGCAGAGAACATTCGCGAATGAAATGAAGCACTTCCTCGACAAATATCGTCATCTCCTGGACGATTAATTTTTTTCTATAATATAAAAAGGCTCCCAATCATCTATTTCACCATAGTGACTGAGAGCCTCGTTTCATGACATTAACCGGGGATGTATCCGCTTATGCGCTCATAAATTCATTTCCATTTTTACTTCCATGACGGGAGTTCCCTTTGTACTCCATTCGGTGTTTTTAACGGATTCAACCGTATGAAAGCCCATTTTTTCTGATGCCTTCCCTTTTCAAATTCCGAATGAGGCTCAATCACTCGATTCTTACTTTTCCCTTGTAATGAGAGCCACGGCTTCAACATGGTGAGTCCGCGGGAACATGTCGACGGGCTGTACTTTCCGCGTATGGTAGCCGTGGTCTTTCAGGTAAGCCAGGTCGCGGGCTAAGGTCGCCGGGTTGCACGAGACGTAGACGACGCGCTTTGGTTTGCTGTTGGCGATGGCTTTTAAGACCGGTTCGCCGCAGCCGGCGCGGGGCGGGTCCAAGACGATGACGTCGGGTCGGACGCCGTTACGAATGAGTTCGGGCAGTTTATAGATGGCGTCGCCCAGGATGAATTGGGCGTTACCGATTTTGTTGTCCTTGGCATTGCGGACGGCGTCGCGGATGGCGGAGTCGACGATTTCGATACCGTAGACTTGTTTGGCCTTCTGGGCTAAGAACAGAGTGATCGTCCCCGTGCCGCAGTAGACGTCGGCGACGATTTCCCCGCCTTTCAAATTGGCAAAGTCGAGGGCCGTTTCATAAAGGCGCTGGGCCTGCTCGCTATTGACCTGGAAGAAGGACTGGGCCGAGATGTGGAAGGTCAACGAGCCGATGGAATCGTGAATGGTACCGCTGCCGTAAATGGTCTTGGTCTTATTTCCTAAGATGACGTTGGTATGGCGTTTGTTGACGTTTTGGACGACGCTCTTAAGGCCCGGCACGTCGCGGCGCAGGTATTGGACCAAATCTTTCATATGGGGGACCATGTCGGAAGCCGTTACCAGGCAGACCATGACTTCTCCCGTATGGACGCCGACGCGGCCCATGATGTGCCGGACGATGCCCGTCCGAGCGTCTTCGTCGTAGGCCGGAATCTTGAAATCTTTCATCCATTGGCGGACGACGGCGGCGATGACGTTATTGCCTTCTTTTTGAATGGCACAGTTTTCAACGTCGATGACTTCATGTGTCGAGGCTGCAAAACAGCCGATGGCGACGTTTCGCTTGCCGGCAGCGGCTACAGGAAACTGCATCTTATTGCGGTAGTTCCACGGCGTCTTGGCGCCGAGGACGGGCAGGACGTCGACGCCCTGCAGGTGACCGATGCGCTCCATGGCATCTTTTACCTGCTGCCGCTTTTCCTTCAGTTCGCCTTCATAGCTGAGGTGCTGGAGCTGACAGCCGCCGCAGCGTTCATAGACCGGACAGGGCGGCTTTTCCCGATCCGGCGACGGCGTGAGGATTTGTTCTAAGGCCGCCGAGGCGTAGGTCTTCTTGACCATGGTCACCCGGGCCCGTACCGTTTCACCGGGCAAAGCATAGGGCACGAAGACCGTAAAGCCTTCATAGCGGCCAATACCTTCGCCGCTCGTCCCCAAACCTGCAATGGACAATTCATAGGTTTTTCCCTTCTGCACAGGGATTTGCCGTGTTTCTTTCATGAGCTTCCTTTCTTGGCAAAGGGGGCCTTGTACGCTTCTAAAAAACGATACAAGGCCTTTTCTCTGCCCTTTATAAGATGATGTCGCTGACGACAGGTTCCTGAACAGCGGCCTGTTCGTCGGTCACGATGATATGGTCGGCGGCGCGCTGAGCGAGGGCCATCATATCGTCGCCTTTCTTTCCATATAAGGTAAATAAGGCTTCGCCGGGCCGTACGGGATCGTAGAGTTCCTTAAAGAGACGGATACCGACCATGGGCTCGATGGCGTCTTCTTTCCGGGCCCGACCGGCGCCCATTTCCATGGCGATTTCGCCGAGAGCCCGGCCGTCGATGCGGGTGATATAACCGCCGTCGGTACTGACTGCCGTAAAGACCTGTTCCGCCTTGGTAAGGGGGCGCTTGCCGATCCACGACGTACTCCCGCCTTGGGCCTTGATGCATTCTTTAAACTTAGCGAGGCCTTTGCCGGAAGCAATCAGTTCGCCGATCATGGCCCTCCCCTGTGCTTCATCGGCTGCTTTTTGGCCGACGATGAGCATCTGAGCGCCTAAAGCTTCGACGACTTCCATGAGACGCCGCCCGCCCTTACCGGACAAGGCTTCGACGGCTTCGTCGACTTCGAGGGCATTGCCGATAGCCGTACCCAAGGGCGCCGACATGGACGTAATGACGGCCCGTGTCGGACGACCGGCCAGGCGGCCGATACTGACCATGATCTTGGCCAGTTCCTGCGCCCGTTCTTTGGTCTTCATAAAAGCCCCGTCGCCATATTTAACGTCGAGGACAATGGCATCGGCGCCGGAGGCGATTTTCTTGCTCATGATGGAGCTGGCAATGAGGGGGATGCTTTCGACGGTCGCCGTCGCATCGCGCAGGGCATATAGCAATTTATCAGCCGCTGCGATTTCACCGGACTGGGTAATGAGGGAAATGCCGACGCGGCGCACTTGTTCTAAAAACTTTTCTTCCGGCAGGACGATGTGAAAACCGGGAATCGATTCCAATTTATCCGCCGTACCGCCGGTAAATCCAAGGCCTCGGCCACTCATCTTAGCGACGGGCACGCCGGCGGCAGCGACGAGGGGCGCCACGATGAGGGTCGTCGTGTCGGCAATGCCGCCGGTGCTGTGCTTATCGACTTTGATGCCCGGAATGGACGATAAGTCGACGATGTCGCCGGATTTTGCCATAGCCAGGGTCAATTCCGTCGTTTCTTCGTCGGTCATGCCTTGAAGATAGATGGCCATGAGCCAGGCCGCCGCCTGATAGTCGGCAATGCGGCCGGCCGTGTAGTCGGCAATGAAGCGGCGGATTTCGTCAGCCGTTAAGACTTTTCCGTCTCTTTTATGGGCGATGCAGTCCATAGGCCACATAGGATCACCTCAGTTCTGTTAAAAAGCTGGTTCCGAATTGAAGGCCCGTCAGGCCGAAATTATCCATGATGGTCATCCCCAAATCAGCGTAGGTCTTGCGAATGCCGAGGTCGACCGATTCTTTAAAGGACGGGCTGTAGGCCAGGACCGGGACGCGTTCCCGCGTGTGATCCGTGCCGTGCCACGTCGGGTCGTTGCCGTGGTCAGCCGTAATGACTAAAAGTTCGTCGTCCTGGAGTTCTGCCATGAGGGGACCTAAGTCTTTATCGAAGCTTTCCAGGCATTCGGCGTAGCCTTTGACGTCGCGGCGGTGGCCGTACATGCTGTCGAAGTCGACGAAGTTAGCCATGAGCAGGCCTTTATCCTTGCGATGAGCGGCTAATTGTTCCCGCAGGGCCACCATGTCTTCATGGTTATTGGCCGTGTGATACGACTCGGTCAGGCCGATATGGGCATAGATGTCGCCGATTTTACCGACTCCGACGACGGCATAGCCCGCTTCCGATAAGTAGGAGAAAACCATCTTTCGCTTGGGCAGGCGGCTGTAGTCGCGGCGGTCGCCGGTACGGACAAAGTTCCCCTGTTCCCCTACAAAGGGACGAGCGATGATGCGGCCCACTTCATAAGGGCCGACGCAGACTTCGCGGCGCGTAATGTCGCAGATGCGGTACAATTCTTCCAAGGGAATGACGTCGTTGTGAGCGGCGATTTGAAAGACACTGTCGGCCGACGTATAGACGATGGGCTTACCGGTCTTGAAGTGTTCGGCGCCGAGGCGATTGATGATTTCCGTTCCCGAAGCGATTTCATTGCCGATATAGCCGCAGCCCGTCTTTTCCGTAAAGGCGTCGAGGAGATCTTGGGGGAAGGCGTGTTCAAAGGTCGGGAAGGGATTTTCGACGGGGTTTCCCATAAATTCCCAGTGGCCGCTGGTCGTATCCTTGCCCATGGAGATTTCTTCCATGAGGCCGTAGGAGCCGATGACGTCCGTATCTTGGTGATGGATATTAGCGACCTTGCCCAGGCCCATGCGGCGCAGATTAGGCAGGTTCAAGGGGACCTTGGCGTCGATGTGGCCGTAGGTATCGGCCCCCTTATCGCCGAAGCGTTCGGCATCGGGAGCTCCTCCGGCACCGACGCTGTCGGTGACGATGACGATGATGCGATTGAATTTCATAAGCTCCCCTCCTTATAAGCCCGGCAAATATTTGCGGGCCTTGGCAAAGGCGGCAATGGTCTTGGCATCGGTGATTTCGTTCTTATCGATGAGGTCCTCGACTTCTTTAGGCGTATAGTATTCGACGTTCATGAATTCGTCGTCGTCGAGATGCTGTTTCCCCTTTTCAAGGCCTCTGGCCAAATAGAGGTAAATCCGTTCGTTGCAGAACCCGGGCGACGTGTAGACGTAGCCCATGGGCAGGATTTCTTTGGCCGTTACGCCGGCTTCTTCTTCAAGTTCCCGGGCGGCGCAGTAGTCCGGCGATTCGCCGTCGTGTTCGATTTTCCCGGCCGGGACTTCCAGCATAGCGACGGCTGCCGCATAGCGGTACTGGCGGACGAGAATGATCTTGCCGTCATCGGTCAAGGGCAAAATGGCGCAGGCGCCGAAATGCCAGACGGCTTCGCGGGTGGCGGTCTTCGCTTCCCCGCCCTGACCGTCATCAATGGACACGGTGTCGACCGTTACGTGGAGCACCCGTCCTTTCATAATTTCCTTACGGGAAACGAGGGTTTCCTTACTGATACTCATGTTATCATCCTTTCAAAAAAAGCTTCCCGAACTCCGCTGCTGCGAAATCGAGAAGCTTTTTATTCCAACGCCGACAGCAAGCCGAAGGCTGTATCCTTATAGTCAAAGCGGCTCTGCGTCTCCGAAAATGATTCGAAGACGGCCGCTGTCTTGGTGTGGTAATGTTACAAACTTAGAAAGCAAACAAATCGTTCAAGCTTTCCGACATCGTCGGATGGGTGTAGATGAAGTCGCGCAGGACCTGATATTTCAAGTTGTTGTCCATGGCCATTTTGACGAGGTTGATCATTTCATGGGATTCAGCGCAGAAGAGCTGAACGCCGAGAATCTGATCGTCAGCGCCGACGAGGGCCTTGAGGACCCCTTCCGGTTTGCGCAGGACTTTAGCCTTAGGAATGGCCGTTGCCGGCAGGTTCATGACCCGGTATTCGATGTTCTTCGCCTTGGCTTCGCTTTCGCTGAGGCCGACCCGCGAGAAGGGCGGATCGATGAAGACCGAGTACGAGAAGGCACCGCGGTTCTGTGTCGTCCGGTCGCCCTTGCCGTTCATGTCAGACATGATGATACGGCTGTCGTCGAGGGAAATGTAGGTGAACTGCAAATTGCCGCAGACGTCGCCGGCAGCCCAGATGTTGGGAACATTGGTCCGCAGGTGTTCGTCCGTTACGACAGCGCCTCTGTCGGAGAGGGCAATGCCGGCTTTCTGAGCTTCGAGACCATCCGTATTGGGACGGCGGCCGGTAGCCATCAAGATGGCGTCGCCTTCTAAGACCGTATCCGTATCGCCGACGGTGTAATAGAGGGTTGCCCCTTCGATTTTCGTCGTCTTGGCACCGGTTACGATTTCAATGCCCTTGGCTTCGAGGACGGAGCGGATGTTGTCGGCGATATCCTTGTCTTCGCGAGGCAGGAAAACGTCGATATCCTGAACGACCGTGACCTTGCTGCCGAAATTAGCGTACATGGCTGCAAATTCCAAGCCGATGTAGCCGCCGCCGACGATGGTCAGTTTTTCCGGAAGTTCATCCAAATCCATCATCGATTCTGAGGTATAGACTTTGTCGCTGTCTTTGACGCCGGGAATGCCCGGAATGACCGACGTAGCGCCGGTGTTGATGACGAACTGCTTGCCTTCGAGCTGGAGGACGCCGTCTTTCGTCTTAACTTCGACGTGTGTGGCGTCGACGAAGGATGCCATGCCGTCGATGACTTCGACGCCGGCCTGGATCAGTTTATTGTAGTTAGCCTTGTTCAAGGCACCCGTCAATTCTCGTTTGCCTTCGACGGCTTTTTTATAATACGCAGCTTTCGCGGCGAAATCAGACGTCGGAGCCGTTGCCGCTTCGGTAATGAGGCGTTTGGACGGAATGCAGCCGACGTTGATGCAAGTACCTCCGTACATGCCGTTGTCTTTTTCGATCAAGGCTACTTTCTTGCCCTGTTTGCCTAATTGTCCGGCTAAGGTTTTACCGGCTTTCCCAAAACCAATTACGATGACATCATACATTTTCATATTAAGACCTCCTTAATTAAAAATATATAATCGTTGGTATCCATTTATGACAGCAGTCCGGCAAGGTCTCCCCTGCCGGCCGTTGTTTCCTTGAAAAGTTTTTAGACGCCGGTGCTGCCGATGCCGCCGGTACGAATGCCGCCGGCAGTATCGTCGTTGACAGTCAGGTACTTCATGAAGATGCCCTGGCCGATGCGGTCGCCTTTTTCAATCGTATAGGCCACATCATTGGTATTGTAGTAGGCAATCATAATATGGCCTTCATTGTCTTCGTTATTATAGTAGTCGCTGTCGACGATGCCCGTGCTGTTGGCCAGCATGAGGCCCTTTTTAAAGGCCAGGCTGGAACGGATGAAAATAGACAAGTATTCATCGCCTTCCATGAAAGCCTTGAGGCCCGTCGGGACGACGGTCACGGCATGAGGCGCCAGTACCGTCGTTTCAGCGGCTTCCAAATCGTAGCCGGCACTCTTGGCCGTCTTGCGAATGGGAATATGGATGTCACGGTCTTTGTAGGCCGTGACGATTTCAAAACCTCTGCCCGTCATGACGGCCTACCGTTTCTGGCGGTCGCGATTGCCGCTGTGACCGCCGCGAGGACCGCGACTCCGGTGGGACGGAGCTTCGTCACCGCCGCCGAGAAGGGCTTTGCGGGACAAGTTGACACGGCCCTGGCTGTCGATTTCGACGCATTTGACCATGATTTCATCGCCGACGTTGACCACATCTTCGACTTTTTCAACGCGTTCCATGGCCAGCTGGGAAATGTGGACCAAGCCTTCTTTACCGGGCAGGACTTCGACGAAGGCGCCGAAGTTCATGAGGCGAGTGACTTTACCGACGTAGGTCTTGCCGACTTCTACGTCTTCCGTCAATTTTTCGATCCAAGCCTTGGCTTTGTCACCGCTTTCGCCGTCGACGGCTGCGATGTAGACCAGGCCTGAATCGTCGATGTCGATTTTAGCGCCCGTTTCTTCGGTGATCTGCTTAATCATCTTGCCGCCCGGCCCGATGACGTCGCGGATCTTATCGGGGTTGATGTGCATGGAAATGATGCGCGGTGCGTAGGGAGACAGTTCTTTCCGCGGTTCGTCGATGGCCTGCAGCATCTTGCTCATGATGTGGAGACGGCCTTCGTGAGCCTGTTTCAAAGCCTGGTCGAGGATTTCACGGCTGAGGCCTTTGATCTTGATATCCATCTGAATGGCCGTAACGCCTTTCATCGTACCGGCGACTTTAAAGTCCATATCGCCGAGGGCATCTTCCATGCCCTGGATGTCGGTGAGGATGGTGAAGTCTTCGCCCTTGGTGACCAGGCCCATGGCGACGCCGGCTACGGGAGCCTTAATAGGAACACCGGCATCCATCAGGGACAAGGTGCTGCCGCAAACGCTACCCATGGAGCTCGAACCGTTCGATTCGAGGACTTCCGATACGACGCGGATAGCGTAGGGGAATTCTTCTTCGCTCGGCATGACCTGCGTCAGGGCCCGTTCAGCCAATTTGCCGTGACCGATTTCACGACGGCCGGGACCGCGGGACGACTTCGTTTCGCCGACGCAGAAGGACGGGAAATTATAGTGGTGCATGTAGCGGCGGTCCGTTTCCAGGCCAACGCCGTCGATGTGCTGGCTTTCCGACAAGGGAGCCAGGGTGCAGAAGCTCATGATCTGCGTCTGGCCGCGAGTAAAGAGGCCTGTGCCGTGGGTGCGGGCAAAGAGACCGACTTCGCAGCTGACCGGACGGACTTCGTCGACGCGGCGGCCGTCAGGACGAATCTTGTCGACGGCAATCATGTGGCGGACGATTTCCTTGATCATCTTCTGAGTAATGTCGGCTACGTCGTCGCCATTATCGGGGTAGATGTCGGCAAAGTGTTCATAGATGTCGGCTTCGACGGTGTTCATCTTTTCTTCGCGTTCGATCTTATCGGCCGTAAAGATTGCCGTCTTCATGGCTTCTTCGCCGTAAGCATGAACGGCTTCGACGATGTCAGCCGGCGGTTCTTTTTCGACGAATTCCTGTTTCGGTACAGAAATGCTGTCCAAGAAGGAAAGCTGGAATTCGACGACTTTCTTGATTTCTTCATGGGCGACCATGATAGCGTCGAGGATCTGTTCTTCCGGAACTTCTTTAGCGCCGCCTTCAACCATGAGGATGGCGTCTTTCGTACCGGCAACGACGATGTCCATGTCGCTCTGTTCGCTCTGAGCGACTGTCGGGTTGATGACGAATTCACCATCTACGCGGCCGACGCGAACACCGGCGATTGGGCCGGCAAAGGGAATATGAGACATGCACAAGGAAACAGAGGCACCGATCATAGCGGCGATTTCCGGGGCATTGTCGTGATCTACGCAAAAATCATAAGCCACGACGTGAACGTCATGACGATACGTTTTCGGGAAGAGCGGACGGATCGGGCGGTCGATGAGACGGGCAAAAAGGGTTGCCGATTCGGGCGGTTTGCCTTCTCGTTTAATAAAGCCGCCGGGGATTTTGCCGACAGAGTACATCTTTTCTTCGTAATCGACAGTGAGCGGGAAAAAGTCTGCGTCTTCACGTGCTTCCTTCGACCCCGTTGCCGTTACGAAAACGGCGGTGTCACCATACCGTACCAGTGCGGCACCGCTGGCCTGTTTAGCCAATTTGCCGACTTCAATCACCAGCGGACGGCCGGCGAAATCCATTTGGAATTTCTGTTCTTCCATTGTTACCTCCTTGAATCTTACAGGTGATAGGCACTAGTTTGGAAAAATCGGCGATTCGCCCAAACTACAACCTACCAACCTGTGTTCTGAAAAAAGGGCCGATGCAGTCACATCAGCCCTACAGTATGCGAAATTATTTACGCAAGTTCAATTTTTCGAGAATCGCACGATACCGATCGAGGTCGTGTTTCTGCAAGTAACCGAGCAAATTACGGCGCTGGCCGACGAGTTTCAACAAGCCGCGGCGGGACGCATGGTCCTTCTTGTGGCTACGGAGATGTTCCGTCAAATAAGTGATGCGGTTGGTGAGCAGCGCGATCTGTACTTCCGGAGAACCCGTATCATTTTCATTGGCACCAAATTCAGCTACGATTGCTTTTTTTTCTTCTACGCTTAACATTGTGTCTTTCCTCCATGTGTAAAAAATTAAAACTTATTCGCAAAGTGCTAAGTGATCGTCGGAGTCATCGAGACACCGAGCACCCGTACGACATAGATATTATACTATACCCTGCCAGTTGTGTAAAGAATTTCCTACATAAATCGTGAAAATGTCCATCAATTCAAGACAGCCCTCTTACAGGGAAGACGACCTCAGCGAACGGTGTCGCAGTGGTCCTTGGTTGCATCCGTGAGGTAGCTCTTGATGTCGGCACCGGTGCACTTACCGGTACCAATCTCTGAGCCAGTGTCATCACAGTTTGCATTCTCTCTACACACAAATTATCGACTATAGTCTTACCTCATTCTTTTACGATAAGACGGGTCCGAGTGAAAATCAATGTCTTCGACAGCAACGCCCCATTTAGCCTGATCTACAATATAATTAACCCATTCTTTATACATCTCATCTACCACCTGATCATCCATAACGGCTTCCCGCCATGCCTTAAGACGCGAAAGGATCTCATCTCTAGTCTTATCAGGATAAATTTCCTGATAGGCTGCAATGACAGCACCAACCTGTGGGTCGGTTTCATCTTCCTCCATATCATCATTCTTCACAAGGTTAGAGCCTATCAGATTAGTCATCACCAGATTAACATTCTTCATCCCATCGGACATCTCAATGAGCGGTACATTGAGTGCTAAGAAATTCTCAAATTGGATTGACATAATTCCCAGATTCTTAAAAGCATTGACAACAGCCTGGGCCTCTCCTGAATCCAAGTCGGCCCGGCCAATAGAAAAGACGAAGTCTTCCGGAATACGAATTCCGACGATTTTCCCCCAACCTTCAGTAAGCTCCATCGTTCCGAGTATCATGTATCTGAGTCGATTTTCTTTCAGTTTTCCACGATCGATATTTTCATCCGAAATCATCTCTTTTAGATAGGAATAGTAATCATGGACACTGTCAAAATCTCCCATTCGCTGCCAATCAGCGTGCTTTAAATACCCCTGCTCATCAATAGCACAAGCTTCTTCCATTCGGTAGCCAAGTTCTTCTGCCTTATCCCCCTCCTCAATGAGGCCTAATGATTTTGCAGTTTCAGCGACGCTATGAGACGCTGAGCCAATGATGCTTTGTGCTACAATGGGTCTCACACTCCCTAAGGTGCCCTTGGAGATAAAAGACAAGGCCGTCCCCGATAAACGAGCAGCCATACCAAATACTTTTTCCTCTTTGCCGCCAACAGTACCGGCCATGCCGGCAAAGTCCTTAGCAGACAAACGGATATTTTCTCCAATAAACTGTCCAATTTTATCCTCTAATGAGAGACCTGAAACAGTCACTTTACCAATATCACCCAATAATCCCATAATAATTCTCCTTTCTTAAAAAACAATCGCTTAAGAAGCTCATGCGCTCCCAGCATTCTTTCAACCGTTCCTAGCGACAACAACTTGAATCCGTTGATTTCGTCTCACACGACCCCTGGACTATGCGTTAAAACATCTCATTAAATAAGGTTAAACTCGCGAACCCATAAGTCACAGCAACTATGTCATATCATCATACATAGTATTATGTTACCGTCAACGACTCCCACTTATAAAAGCAGGAGCTTGTAAGTCAGAGAAACATAGGTGGCAGCGATGCTGAGAACAACATCTCCCTAATTCTGCCTACATCATCAGGCAGTTGACGGTGCCCGTTTTGCCAAGGAGATGTACTCCGAGGCAATCGTTTTTCTCTCGTAGCGAGGGTGATTCTCTCCGGAAATCCACATCGTACCAAGATGCTGGATATTCATAGCTCCGATACGGTCATCATTGGATTGGTATCCGCATTGACAGCTATACAGATGCTTGTGAGGCTTACGGTTTTCCTTATGGACAGTAGCGCACTTCGGGCAACGCTGAGAGGTGTATTTTGCCGAGACTTTCAATACT
>OLFW01001426.1_pt1 | contig 14010 bp, 10 predicted proteins | sample 1605351 | NCBI WGS metagenome assembly OLFW01 (sample SAMEA3888918, study PRJEB22519) | human gut metagenome | biome: human gut; feature: human-associated habitat; material: faeces | place: Denmark | collected 2010 | reverse complement strand
CGCTTATCCCACCCAGCAAGATTTCCGGCCTGACGCAGGGAATGTTTGTCGGTTCTGTGTCCGATAACTTCAACGAGCGTATCGAACAGAAGATTTTTCACTGCGAGATTGTCGTGGACGCCGAAAAGGTGAAACGTGAGGAAAAAGCCTACAAGAAAATCCCCGTCATAACCGACTTCACGGACGAGGACGGCAACGACCGCATGAAGGAAACGGTGCAGGCGAATTACAGGCGCATCAAGGAGGAAGTGAAGCAGATTGTTCAAGAGGAACTGGAACGTATTGCCAACGACGAAAATCTGAAACATTTGTTGCAGCAGAAATAACCAAATTATAGACAACAAAGAAAACGGACGGAGCAGGTGTAGATACCTGTTCCGCTCATTATTAAGTAGATTCTACCAAGTTGCTATATATAAAGCAAAACAGATAATGCGATATTGTTTGCTACAACATCTGTTAAGGGTAGAATTACAGCGCTTCTACCCTTTCTATCTATTTTCGAAACGAGATATAATTATTTGGAAGCTCACGACATCTGTCGTACCTTTACTTTTAAATATCTTCATCAATTTTTGCATGAATAGCCTTCAGGTATGCATTGATATCTATCGCGGGAACAGTACCAATGAACTTTAAATAGTTTACAAGCTGAAGAAAGAATGTAAAAAGAGACACGTCCTTGTCACTAAACTTAACCTCTTTTACTTCGCGGCTTTCATACACTTGTCTTATATATTTGCGATTATCCTTGATACTGCTGGTTGGGGCTATGCCTTCAGGTTCTGTTTCGTTATAATCAACATAAAAACTGCCTGTATCACAGAAACATCCTAAATCCAATGTCTGTAGCCCTTTCAATTTTTTTAACTGCACTTTTACCGTATCGTTTCCGCTATATGAACTAGTCGTAGTTAAAATACCGCCAATTATCTTAGTTAGTGGTCTAGCGGACGCAGTTTTTCCTGAGGCAACCATACCAATACTTGTTCTTTTCAGCATACGAACGCTCTCAACTTTCTGGGCTGCATATTCTATATGCCCTTTCACATCCTGTTTCACCTCAAATACGGCATACACGCTTTCTGCCGGTATATACATAAAGCCATCTTGTTTGAATATGAAAGGTGTGTAAATCGCATCATAAATGACTACGTCCATCTGTTCGCTAACATTGCCTGTCGAATCTATCACTATAGCCTTATCCACTTTATATCTGTCAGGAAGATAGGCTCGTAGAAACTCAATCCAATGTTGCTCCGTAGCATCACCTTTGCTGCCGGGATGTTCAATAAATTCCCTGTTTACATTCAGGCTAGCCAACATCTGGTTCTGCAAGCCATGAAATAAATCCCTTAAATCTATCATTTTCTTGTATTCCAACAATTGATTATTCATATAACAATAAAACTTATGAGCACTAAGTCTGTTACTTCTAACACTGACTATCAGTAGTAACGGATTCTCAATGGTCACTTCTTTCTCAATATCTATCATAGCCGCCAAATCTGTACTGCTATATTGTGTGGAACCATTTGGATGACTATGCCATTCACCCACATATTGCAACCCCTCCTTGGCTAATTGTTCCCATACATTTTCCAAACCCTTGGTAATGCGCATAAACTTTGTCCTGCCAGTCAATTTTTCCATAGGCACCACAACTTTTTCTATATACACCGTATGCCTATCTGTAGAATATCGTCCTGCGAGCATTCCTCCGTTCTCATTAGGATATTCGCCCTCAGCCTGCAACTTTATTTGGTTGAATACTAAGGTTGGTATCTCTATATACAAATCTTTACTTGCCAAATAATACTTCATAACTTGTTTACCTTTAAATTCAAGTCGTCTTCTGTTATATAAAAATCACTTAATGGTTCCTGCTTACTCAACATCTTGATAATATGTTTCACGGCGACTTGCACTTTGCATTCTATGTCATTATACGAAGCTTTAAACGTTGGATTCCAACAACCTGTAGGATTGTACATGTCGGTTTCCACATCGTGTTTAAGTAAGCCATAAACCAACAAAACAGTCTCTGTCACATTAGGAGAAAAAGCACATATCAAATCTTGTGCGTGATTGGTTATTGAGAAATTAACCAATTGGGCTTTCGTCCCAATGGAATCCATTACACGCATCAGTTGATTATCCGTAGTACAATCAAATATCACATCAAACTCGTCAAAGAACTCTGCAAGAGCACTTTTGTCCTCGTGCCCTGCCGCATATGTTTTTATCACTAAATCAGCAACAGACTTCAAACTGGAACATTCAACATGAGGCGAAATCTGCGTCAGTAAACTCGTTATATCCAAGGTTTTCTCAATTATACCTGTATAAAAAGGATATGCAGACCGGCAAACATTACCAGGTTCCTTATTGTCTATGTCATATAGAGTCAGGTTTTTCGCACCACATCTTGTTAGAGTTTCAGCCAAAATACTTCCTATAGCCCCGACACCCATAATCAACATTTTCTTATTAGCCACTTCTTTGGGCATAGCTCCTCGTCCAAAGAAATACTTATAGGAAATATCCACGGTTTCTGCCCATTGAATTTGCCCTTGCCTAAAATCAGTGAACCAAAGTCTATTCTTACCAGTACCCACCCGCACAGGTTCTATCGGTAGATCATCCATGAAGAGAATCATTGCCTGCCAGTGAACACCACCTTCGGGAATTCTATATCCACAAAACAACGGGAAGAAATCACACTTACCTCTATGCGATACCACAAAACTATGGATATAATTTTTCTGACTCTGCGAGAAAAGTCCCCTGATAGAATTGTAATTCTCAATAATAAACTTGTTGTATACCGATGGAATGTTGTTCAGCAGACAATATACTCCCTTAAACGACCTTAATTCTTGGTAGGACTTACTAATCTTACAGAACCTTTCTGTCTTCTTTACTTGCACGCACGACACAAACTTTTGTACCACACAGTTGATAACTGGCGTGTCTTTTTTACGACCTGCTAGTAATGTCGTATAGTGTACTATTCCGTAGTCTCCTTCAGTAAAATCTTCTTGAGTCTCTGCGAAACAGAAAGTATAATACTGCCTGCGAATCGTATGATGATTCACTACCAAATGCTCGTAGTGAACATCCTTTTCTCCCCTTACATAGTATTTCTCGACCCATTCCTTCAACTGTTTCAAGTCGTTCACAAACTGACTCTCTGCATTATCATATTCCGCAGGGTGCATGCAAAGATTACCGCCCTGCATAATGTGTGGATAATCCAGCAGACTTTTATTTTGAAAATGGATAGGTTCCATGCCTATAGTTTTGAACGGATAAGTAGGACTAATCTCTACATACCATTCCAAGTCAGCATGTTCTTGATCTGTAACCACGGCAATACGGCCTTTTAAGGAACCTGCTTCATCAATGATAAAATCTTCAATAAGACTAACACCATGAACGGAACCTATCAATTCCTTTATTTTATCTGCAGTCATCATATTTTATTATCCGAACCGTTTTGTACTTGTAGGATAAGCAGCACCTGTATCTTTCTCTTTATATCCGCAATATTTTTCGTTTACCTTGAAGTAGTAGGGCAAATATAAATCAGGATTACTGTCTATGTTGTTGAGCATGCTTTCCATATCAGATTTAAACGATTGTCTATCGTAGTCCTGCATAGTCCCCACGACATCGTTATTCGTGTTACCTGGGTCATAAAGGTGGAAACTACTTTCCGCGATGTGGTCACGTAGATACTCCATCGTGTATTTTAATCTTGGCCAAAGACTCATATCACCATTATAACCATCTAAGGCTCTAATTACGGCCAGTTCAATAACGAAAGACTTATATTTCTTATCTTTTTGCTTTTTCCATATTTTAAGCAGACGAATAATTTGACGCTCACTCGACTTACCTTCGATATGCGAAATCTGCTTCTGGATATTCGTTTTCTGGCTTGATCCCTTTTTGAATCCCCAATGGTCTTCATTAAAACATAGGTTCAAATCATGAGAATCAAGATAGTTATCATCGCTTAGTTCTCTACCAGGCACCACATCAAGTTCAACCGGCTTTTCATCTTCCTCTTCAATAGGGAAACTTACACCGATTGAAACCTTTTGCCTGCGAATAGTCACACCGGTATTCTTATATTCCTCTGCAAGGAAATCGTGTACGCTATCAAACATCTCCTGTAATGTTCCGAAAGCATTACGCTTGAATGGCTCCACCAAATCAATGTCAAACTTTACATTGGTGGCGGTATGTTTCGCAAAACTGCCTGATTCAAACGATGGATACTTATCGCTACCATAGTGGTTGTGCATCTTAGCTTTAACCTCTTCTCTACGTTTTTTTACTTTATTCACGAAATCCTGAACGTGACACATTTTGTGCGTATCTAACACTTCTCTTAAATGTTTGTTTTTGTCAAAACTCATATTTTCTATAAATGTATATATTATAAATTAATTAATAACTCTATCACCTTATGTACCTCCGAATATGCCTTCAAATCCTCTGGCGATTCCTTACAAAGTTGGCACAATTTTTCTGAGTTTAACATCGCCCGCTCCAAATCACCATTCTCTGTCAGATATTTATAGAGATTGGTGCGTATGAAATATCGTTTTGTCTTTTCATATCCCGGCATATATTTCTGCAATTCGGGAAGCAATTGGTCGTAACTTTCATATCGCCGACAGGCCACATTAGGCAAGAAATGGAGCAGAAACCAAAACTCCGTGCAAGGATTCGTTTCTACAAACATCACCTTTCCGGCATATTTCTTCTTGCTATACTCTTTCTTTGCCCGTTGGTACAGTTGCATTTCAGATGGGAACTGAAATAGTCTGTCCATATCAAACAGGCATACGATATAATCATACTGCTTGTTCAAGTAGGACTCTACCAGTTTCAGAATATGCTTGATGTCGCTGTGCTGCGGAAAATCCGGAGCAACTTTGAATGGATAACGACACGCAATCCTCAGAGAGTCGAAATAGAACCATTCCGTTTCTCCCTCGCCTATGATGGCGATACTTTTTGTTACCGTCCGCCCCATATCATTAGTCATTCAGGTTGATATACTGGCTACCTAAGAACGGCAACTTTACCAATTTTCCCTGCTTGTAAGCATTATATGGGGAAAGATTCTTATGCAGTCCCAAAGAAGACAGGCGTACTATTTTAGTTTCGCCAAGTTCATCTTTATCGGTAAACCATATCGTATCACGGCGAATAAAATCCTCGTTGAGAAGATTGATGTCGTGTGTGGTCAGGAGCATTTGGGATGTTCCGTTACTGTTTGCCAGAAAGACTTTCAGGAAATATGCCAACAGTTCATAATGAATACTTGTCTCCACTTCATCAATGGGTACAAACCGATTGGTCTTTAACAAGAAATTCAGTATCACCGCCATTCCCAAGAACCTCATGGTGCCATTGGACTCGTATTCTTCCGACAAATCATATACTTTATCGCCTGCCTTATGTTTGAAGGTCAGTTCCGTATTTGTAATTTTCCCCTTTCTAAGCATTTCAGCCTTTGCCTCTTTATCAATAGGGGCATTCTGAATCAGTTGTTCCAATTCAGGTGTAATCAGCTCTTCCTCTTCATGTAATACCACATCTTCTATATTGAAATCGGACGCTTTCAGGAAATTTAAAATGAATTTCTTCAAATCTCCTGCCTCGTCTTTATCCAATCGTGATTTGACATATCCCGAAAGCAACATACCGGGAGCCAGTACATCTTTTACCTGTTTGGCAAAATAATCGTACACATCATTCAGTCTTGTCCGTTCCACGTTGCTTTTGCCAAATGCGGCAAGCACACTGCAATTATTGATAGTGTTGCCGGAAATTACATCTTGGCTTTTCTTTGTCATTTTCAGGTTTACGCCAAAGTCGATAGTCGAGGAATCTGTAGCGGTATCATAACTTCGGTTATACAGCTTGGTCGGGCGAATGGAATCATAAACAATCAATGTTTCGGAATAGATATGTTTTGCATCCAATTCAAAACAGAGAATGTACTTCGACTGATTGATATAGAACACCATTGACATCTTTGTCTTTTCGTTCCTTGAAGTGTCATCCAACATGAAAGGGACAACCCCTGTTTTTTCGGTCCGGTCTTTAGGCATTCTCAAAACCAGCATCTTGAAAAACTCAATGGCATTTAATATATTCGTTTTACCGGAAGCGTTGGCACCATAGATAATGCCCACTTTCAGCAATCTTACCCCTTCCTTAACTTCATATGAATATTCATCAGACATAAAAGTATCTGCTGATGGCTCAAAACTGATTTTCTGAGTTGATTTAATGGAGAAAAAATTTTCAATGCTGAACTCTGCTATCATAATCGTTGATTTTATCTATTGTACGGCGCAAAGGTACAAATAAAATTTTATTCGACAAATTATAAACGCAATTATCGTAGTAAAATTACACAATATACATATAAAATGCGCTAAAGATTATTTATTTTTTTTTGGGGGGGGTATAAATTAAACGTCTGATTGTTCATAGAAGTGTTGACAGATTTGAGAGCGATAAACTTCTCTGGTTTGTGCAACCAGAGAAGTTAATTTATCTAATTCTATTTGCACCATCTATTGATTTATTTACGATGGCTAATATAGTGCTACTAAAATGGCGCTAAATTATAGAATTACTTTTTAATTACTATTACAAAAGATAGTAAATCAATTTTATAAGATTATATATCTTATTGCTCACAATTTACACATCATTACCATTTTACCAACACGGCGAGTACCAAAAATCAATACTGCTTTATTGGGCACGATTCGTGCTATAATTTTTTCTTGAAGTATTCTATTTACTGTTTCTATACCTTGATAAATTATAGCGAAAAGATTATCCTAATTTTTTAATTGGTGAACTTTGCATAAAAAACAGACTACGAAATGGCGATTTTTATAATTTCAATCTTAAAGCATTTCTTTCACCGTTCGTAGTCATTATAAATGTTAATAGCACTAACGGCTCTATTATTTACCCTACATAATGTTTCGCAATATATCATTATCGGGTTGAAAGGTCTCATATCAAACTAGTTAATGTAAACTAAAAAGACAGGAATATTCCATCCTATCTTTTCACATATAATGTATACTAGTTATCTTCTCATCATGCGCTCCATCTCTTCGTCACGGAGCATCTTCTCGTTCAGTTTTTCCTGCATTTTGTCAAGGAAATAGGTGCGGCTCTCGTTCTTCCGGCGTTTGATGTCGATGTAAAAACGGTAACAGTCTTTTGATTCCACACCAAATATCTTGTACAGGAGTGGGGCAAGCTGTTTGAGCGGCATATTGCCATTGTTGATACAGCCCATCTCGTTGATGCCGTAGATCAGCTCCACGAGGTCGATGGCGTTGCCCGTCCATTGCAAGGGTGAGGCGGTATTTTCGTTTGTGTTGTAGGTGGATGTTTGGATAGGGATTAGTGGCGGCACTTGGGGAGCGGCAATAAACTTCTGCATCTTCCTTACGAAAGAGAGAGCCTTGCTGACATAGTTGGCTATTTCCTTCTTTTCTTCGGGAAGGTTACGCACGGGATGATGCTGTAATTCGATCTCGATGTAAGCCAGCGCGATGATGGTGTGGGTGATGTCCGTACTGTCGCTGCACAACTCTATGACTTGAGAGGCGAAAGCCGTGTATGCAGTTTCCATATTGCAGTCACCGGCTTCATTTATGAGACGGAAAAACTCGGTTTCCGCTAATAAAAAATAATTCATATCCTGTCAATTTAGAAATTTTACACTCTGTTTTCAGTGTGCGCACATGAATATGAATTGCAAAAAACGGTTCCAGAAAACAAAAAATCCGGCACTCTGTCTGGAAGATGCTGGATTTCAAATTGATAAAGATTGATATTTTTTATCAGGCAAGAATTGCTATCAACTTATAATGTTTACTATCAGTACATTATTCCATTTATGGAAGTACTCAAATGTATGCAAGCAGAACATTCCTGTTTATATAATGGTTTCAATGTTTGTATAAATGCTGCGGCACACGCCATTGGGATATCTTTTTTGTGAGGTAAGCGTCCAGTATGTTTCCGGCAGTGCCGATTTGAAGAAATGTCGTCCTGTTCCGGATATAAAAGGCACGGTATAGAGGATTATTTCATCCACCACACGCATTCGTAACAGACCGTTGATATAGTCCGAATTGTCGGGCATGGCTTCCGCCAGATAGTTGATATTTGTGCTGTCCTTACGCCATTCGTCAAGCATGGATATTGAATAATCCGGAGTAATATGATAAAGTGCATTATCCCTTATTTCATTGATGCCGCATTGGTCAAGGCACAGTTCTTTATACGCTTTGCCATATAAATCGGAAAAATGACACCCGTCCATTGAAAGGACGGCAAGAATCTGAACTTTACCCATAATTTTCGTCTCTTTTTTATTTGGCAAGGGGCAAAAAAGTAGCGTGCAATCCACACTACTTTCAAGCGACGGCTCTGGTAAAGCCTTTTACGGAGAGTACGTGAATGCACGCTATGCGTAGGCATAGCATAAGCATCACGCAATCGTCTCCGTAGTTTCAATTTACCAGATTTTCGCTCGAAACGCCTTGCGGTCTTATGTCTATATCATCGGCGAAAAGTTACCCGATCGCCTGCTATTTTCTGAAATACAATTGCAAAGTTAATCAATTATTGCCATTTACAGCCATACTCCGGTCAGTTTTCTTCATTCAATCCATACTCTACCAATTTATTATACAGCGTTGTCCTGCCGATACCCAGTATCTTTGCAGCCATTTTCTTGTTACCGGCTGCTTGTTTCAAAGCACGCAGGATACGTCCTCTTTCTTCATCCCCGCTCTTCAATGTAAAACAAGCGGAAGTAGCGGACGGTTCATTGTCAAGTTCCAAATCGGCTTCGGTTATCATATCGCCTTCTGATTGCAGGACTGCCGTCTGTATCTTCTGTTTCAACTCGCGCACGTTGCCCGGCCACGCATGGGCGAGCAGGGCATTACGGGCAGATGCGGCAAACCCTTTTACTTCACGTTCCAACTCACGGTTTGCCATTTCACGGAAGAACTCGGCCAATGGCATGATGTCTTCCGGGCAGTCGCGCAAGGGCGGCATGGTTATCACATACTCCTGCAAGCGATAGAGCAAATCCTGCCGGAACCGCTTTTCCGTTACGGCTTTCTGCAAATCCTCGTTGGTTGCAGCCACTATCCTCACGTTGGCTGTTTTGTCCTCCTTTGCTCCGACGGGACGGTAACGGCGTTCCTGTATGGCGCGGAGCAGCATCTGTTGCATCTCCATTGTTAGGTTGCCCACTTCGTCAAGGAACAGCGTGCCGCCATCCGCTTCCAGAAAATACCCCGTCTTGTTTGCTTCGGCACCCGTAAACGCGCCCTTGACGTGTCCGAAGAAGGCGGATTGTATCAATGACGGGGACAAGGCTCCGCAGTCTACTGCCACAAAAGGTTTATCGGCAAGTTTGCTTTGTTGGTGTATATGTTGTGCGATATGTTCCTTGCCCGTACCGTTCTCGCCCAGTATCAGCACGCTCATCCGGGTGGTGGCTACAAGGCGCACACGTTTCTTGATTTTCTGATAGGCTTCGCCCTGCCGGACGAATATCGGAATGTTCCATTGTAGTCGCTTTTCATGTTCTTTTTGCAGGGTGCGGATAAGCGGTATCAGTTTATCCTCCAACAACTGTTTCTGTATGTAATCCTTTGAGCCGAGCTTCATACTTTCCACTGCCGTATGCACCTCCCTGTAATTGGTCATAACGATAAACACCTGCTGTTTGTCGTTGGCACGCATCCACCGTAACAACTCTATGCTTTCACCGTCGGGGAGGCGTAGGTCGGCAACGACAATATCATCCACCTCTGACTTTGCCAATAGTTTCTTGGCAGTGGCAAGATTATATGCAGACATAGTATCGAAGCTGTCTTTCTTCAGCAGGTTGCAGACATAATCGTTATAGACGGGGTTGTCCTCAATCACAAATACTTTCATCCGACGACCTCCTTTCCTTTTGCGCAAGTTCTATGATAACTGTTCCCATACGAAGCATGGCATCCACGCATTTCCGCAATTCCATTTCGGAACATTCAGATTCTTGATGCAGCAGTTCATACAGGTTCCACAAGGGTTTGTCAGCACGGATAACAGCCCATGAACTTCGCTGACGGTGTATCCATTCGTCCAACGCCTTGCGGTCATTCCTCTCCATGATTTCCCGGACAGCCTGCATATCCTTTTCTGTTTCGGTTATCAAACGGTCGAGCATCGCCCGTTTGTCACCATAGGCAAGCAGAGAGGACAAGTCGGGAAGTTCATCCTTGTCCGTACTTGTCAAAAGGCATTTGTCTGATACAGCAACCAGTTCGGAAATGGAAAATGGCTTGAACAGGCAGGCGGTAAATCCATTTTCCAACAGCTCCTCTTCGCTGCAACTGCCGGAGGCGGTCGCCACGACAATGGGAATCTCTTTCGAGTTGCTGACACTTGACGAGCGTAACAACTCCAACACCTCATAGCCGTTAATCTCCGGCATCTTCATATCGGTTATCATGAGGTCGTATGTGTGCTGCCGCATGGCTTCCATTGCATCGCCAATAGTGGTGAACGTGTCGCAATGCACACCTATACCAGCATACATTTCCTTTGTCATGGATAATACCATCGGATTGTCGTCCAATACGATGACAGAATAAGGTCTTTCTATATGAGCCAGACTTTCTGCGGCTGTCTGTTCTTCAATACCAATATCGGCAGTGTTCATTGGCAACTCCACAGTAAAACGACTGCCTTCTCCTTTTTCGCTTTCCAAGCGTATAGTGCCGCCAAGCATCCCGACTATCTGTTTCACAATGCTTAACCCCAATCCGAAACCGTCTTGCGTGGCGGCGTTGGAAAGCCGCTCGAACGCTCCGAACACTCGCTGTTGTTCTTCCGCACTCATGCCGGTTCCGGTGTCCTCTACTACAAGGGTCAGCCTATTGCCGTCATAGCTTATGACAAGTGAAACGCTTCCGGCATTCGTGAACTTGACGGCATTGCCCAGCAGGTTGTCGCATATCTGTATGATGCGCTCCTTGTCGCCATTCAGGATAATACCCTCCGGGCACTCGATGGTAAGTTTAAGATCTTTTGCTTCTGCTTGTTGCGTAAACTCCGTTTGCAACAGCTCCGCGATGTTTTCCAAACGAAACGGACGGACATTCGCCTGTTCCTTGCCGCTGTCCAAGCGGAAGAAGTCAAGCAGGGAGTTGAGCATGTCGGTCATTCTCTTGGAGGCTTGCAGGATATTGTCCGCATAACCGCTTATCTTTTCTTCTTCGTTGTCCTGCATCAGTTCCGCATATCCATGTATGGCAGTCAGTGGTGTGCGTAGCTCGTGGGTGATGGTGTGCATCGCTTTCTTGCGTGAGGCTATCAACGATTCGTTTTGTTTTACTGACTTTTGCAGTTGCCCGATTAAATCTGTTGTCTTACGTTTGTACTGCTTGATGCGGGTGGCATAGCGGTGAATGATGATGTATGAAATAATAAGCAACAGCAGCATGACACCCGTTATGATACCTACCTGCAAGAACGATCTTTCGCGCATGGCGGATATTTCCGCCTCCCGTTCCAGCAAGTCAGCCTGCACCTTGTGGTCCATCTGCTGGATAAGGGTTTGCAGTTGGCGGTTCAGTTCCGCATTGCGGCTGGCAAGGCTGTCGGCATATTCCGACAGACGATGGCTCTGGGCACGTTGTTGCGCTATCATATCACGGTTCAGTGTGTAGAGCATCGTGGTGGTCGTCGTCGGAGGTGCTTCCTGTTTCTTGCCGAACAACCCGAGAAAACCTTTCCTCCTCTGTTTCTTCGGCTCTTCCTGCCTGCTCGTTTGCACTATCACCGGCACCTGCTTGGCTATCCGGCGGTTGATGTCCGCCTGTTGTTCCAGAGCCTCCATGATGGCGCACAGCCGCTTTTCCTTGTCCTCCAGCAAGTGGTGCACGCTGTCTATGCGCACCGATTCGTAATGGCTCTTGAAGCGGCAAAGCATACTATCCACCGCCATCCGTTGCCGCCGGTATGCCGCCACATCCTTATCGTCCCATTCCAGCACCGACTCGCCCAAAAGTGACAACTCCACCACACCCACATACGCATCGTGTGTTTCCTTGCGGAAGCGGTTGATTTCACGGTTCTCCCGTTCCAGCAACTCCAAGTCGCGCCATTCGCCGAGCCACGTGCAGATGATGCCGCCCACCAGCAGGACTATCAACAGATAGCCTGCGGCAAGCAGCTTGCGGAAATGCTTGGTAGTGGTAACGAATTGTTCGCCCATTTGCTGTTTGTGTAAATACCGTTATTCAACATACGCATATAGGTCGTGGAACTTCGCAGGTTCATGGATGAGAATGGCGGCCATGCTACCGATGACCGCCATAAGTATGGCATAGCCGAAAAATATTTTATATCGCAGCGACACTGTTTGTTGATGAAAAATATAATTGGTTAACTAAATATCAATATCACAGGATAGTGATCCCCACCCTTCATATGATATCTTAGTACACATGTTCTTAGCTGTAATCTGCTATCGATAAGGAAATAATCTAATTCTCGACCTGAAATATGTGTTGGCATACCACAACATGCAAAATTAGCACTATTTCCCGGCCTACTCCTGGTACCTGTGTAAATATTCTGATAATTCGCTTGGAGTCATATTCATGTCCCCACCAATAATAAATGGGTGATTTGCGGATGATACCAATTTATTTATATCTATAGCACCACATCCGGATTGGCAATGAATGGTATAAATTTCAAGGCCTCTATAATTAAGACCAATAGACCACCGACCTGTTCCTGACTGCGCATAAGAATAGGAAGGGCTAAAATTTATATCTGCAATGACACCAGTATTACACCGTGTGTTCCATCACGTCCTCCTTTCTTTATTGGGGTTATACTTCGGTTCTTTCCGTTGCGAGCGGAACTTTTCCGCCCTACGGTTTACTGCTTCCTCAAGGTAGGCAATGCTCCTTTAAGTTCGTAACGCCACTTTGAGCCTGCGTTCTGCAAGGCGGTGTTCATGGCATCAACGGCTTTCTGCCAGGTAACGTCAGTGCCGTCCACCTTCGTGGCTTCGGTGCTTTTCTTATTGTAGCCGATACCTTGTTCATGATTGTTCTTCCAATAGCAGGCGGTCATCACGTTGGCGTAGTTATTTCCCAAAAAACCGCCGATATGTACATAGCCAGTGCTACTACCCGTACTGGTTACGTTGCCCGTGGCATAGCAGGCAAGGAGGCTGCTTCCTGCGTTCATTCCCACCAGACCGCCGCCAGCGATATTCTTTTTGGGGGCTATTTCTATGGTCACGTTGCCCGTGGCATAGCAAGCGGTCAGGGTGGCACTCGAATTCGTCTGACCTGCCACGCCGCCGACATCGACCGTTCCCTTCACTGTGGCCGAGGAGCTGCATCCGGTGATGGAACCGCCTATTTGAACACCCACCACACCGCCGACATACACCGTGCCGCTGACGCTGCCCGACACCGAGCAGTTTTCAATGGTGCCCCAGCCAGATCCTACCACGCCGCCAATACTGCCGCCATATATTTGATTGCTTGTTATCTGTACGCCCTCCATCACCACGTTCTTCACCGTACCAGCTCTATTGAGCCAGCCGAACAGACCCGCATATTCGTCATTTGTCGTAAAGGTCAGCCCCGTAATGGTATGGCCGCCACCGTCGAAGGTGCCTTTGTATGAGTTGTCGTAGTCTGTGCCTATCGGTGTCCAGTCTTTGCCTGTGAGGTCAATGTCGGCGGTGAGGGTAATGTTTATGTCGGTCTTACCTCCGTTCACTAAATCGGCTACATGCATCAGGCCATCGGCGGATGTCACGGTGTAGCTGCCGTTGCCCTCTATGGTATATCCCGGGTCTTTTGCCGCAGCGAGGGAGACGGTGTAGGTATATTCACCGCCCGCCTGCCA
>OLFW01001419.1_pt1 | contig 14058 bp, 10 predicted proteins | sample 1605351 | NCBI WGS metagenome assembly OLFW01 (sample SAMEA3888918, study PRJEB22519) | human gut metagenome | biome: human gut; feature: human-associated habitat; material: faeces | place: Denmark | collected 2010 | reverse complement strand
TGCCGATGCCGACGCCCTCACCCGGATGGATGTGGGTGCCGCGCTGACGGACCAGAATGTTGCCGGCCAGAACAAACTGACCGTCGCCGCGCTTAACGCCGAGGCGCTTGGACTCGGAATCACGGCCGTTCTTGGTAGAACCTACGCCTTTCTTATGTGCCATTGTGCTTAACCTCCTTAGCCGTTGATCGCGGTGATTTCCACCTTGGTGTAGGGCTGACGATGGCCCTTGCGAACCATGCTGCCCTTCTTGGGACGATAGGTGATGATGTTGAGCTTCTTGCCCTTGCCGTTCTTGATGACCTTGCCGACAACGGTAGCGCCTTCAACAACGGGAGCGCCAACCTTAACAGCGCCCTCCTCGCCAACGGCCAGGACTTTTTCGAAGGTGACTTCGCTGTCAGCCTCAGCGTTCAGCTTCTCAACAAAAATGCTGTCGCCAACTTTGACGCTGTACTGCTTGCCACCGGTCAGAATAACTGCGTACATGTGATAACCTCTTTCAATAAGTCTCGCTGGATGCGGGGCGGCGTGCAAATGCACACACTTGCAGAGCCCATGCCATGCGGCCTAATTATCATACCACATGCGCCCGGTTCCGTCAAGATACTTTTTGAAATAATTTCAAATAGCAACGCCATTTTGCATGGCGGCCGCCTGGGTGGTGTTCTTCATCAGCATGGCACGGGTCATGGGGCCAACGCCGCCGGGCACCGGGGTGATGTAACCCGCCACGGCGCTTGCTTCCTCAAAGTTCACATCGCCGTGCAGCTTGCCGTCCGCACCGCGGTTGATGCCGACATCGATCACCACGGCGCCGGGCTTGACCATATCGCCAGTCACAAAACCAGCGCGGCCAACGGCGGCAACCAGAATATCCGCGTTGGCGCAGATTTCTTTCAGGTTGGCCGTATGGGAATGGCAGACCGTAACGGTTGCATTTTTAGCCAGCAGCAACAGGGCTGCGGGCTTGCCCACAATGTTGGAACGGCCGATGACCACGGCGTTTTTGCCGTCAATTTTGGTGCCGGTAGATTCGATCATGCGGATGCAGCCCGCCGGGGTGCAGGGCAAAAAGCAGGGCTGGCCGGTCTGCATACGGCCCACGTTGACAGGGGAAAAACCGTCCACGTCCTTTTCTGGCGGGATGGCATCAATCACGGCGTGCTCATTGATCTGCTTGGGCAGCGGCAGCTGAACCAGAATGCCGTTTACGGTTTTGTCGGCTGCCAGCTCTGCAATTTTGGCCAGCAGTTCTTCCTGGGTGGTGGTTTCCGGCATGCGCAGTTCCAGGCTCTTGATGCCGCATTCGCCGCAGTCCTTTACCTTGCCGCGCACATACACCTGGCTGGCGGGGTTTTCGCCCACCAGAATCACAGCCAGGCAGGGTTCGATGCCCTTGGCTTTCAGGGCCGCTGCTTCGGCGGCAGCTTCGGCTTTGGTTGCAGCCGCAAGGGCCTTTCCGTCAATGATCTGTGCACTCATCTTTGCATTCCCTCCTGTGGTTTTCAGGTGCAGGATGCACCTAAACGTTACTCCCCTGCTTCGTCCTCCGGGGCCGGGGTTTCCGGCGCTTCGGCGGGCTGCTGGGGTTCGGCTACCACATTCCCCTCTTCTATCGCTTCACCATTGTCACTATTATCTTCCACTTTTTCCGCTTCGTCAAGGTCAAATTCCTCCAGGCGGCGGTTCATGGCGGCAGTGGCCTGAACAAATTCGCGATGGGACGCACTTGCGGGCAGTTCATCCACCACAAAATAAGTTCCGGCGGCATCCAGTTTTTTCAGGTTGCTCACCTGCAGCGGCACCATCAGCTGCGCGCCCTTAAATCGCTGCAACCCGGCCACCAGCAGCACCACCGCCGTGGCCACAGACACCAGTGCCACCAGCTGGCTGGTGCGCAGGGTGGAAGTGACCATCAGCGCATCGGTGCGCAGACCCTCGATCCAGTAGCGGCCCAGGCCGTACCAGATGATGTAGAGCAGAAACAGTTCGCCGTTAAAGCGGCGCTTTTTGATATGGCTTGCCAGCAGCACAACCCCCACCAGGCACCAGATGCTCTCGTACAGGAAGGTCGGGTGTACCGGCTGGGTGGGGTCCACAGTAACACCCTCAGCGGCCAGGGTGGCCTGTACGCTGAGCAGGTAGTTATAGGTACCCTCGCTGTACATGCCCCAGGGCAGCGTGGTGTTGCTGCCGAAAGCTTCCTGGTTGACAAAGTTGCCCCAGCGGCCCACGCCCTGACCAATCAGGAAGCATATCCCAACCAGATCAAAGAGCGGCAGGATGGGAATGCGGCGGATCTTGGCCATCAGGCCGCCAAACACAAATGCGCCGATGACCGCGCCGTAAATGGCAATACCGCCCTGGCGGATATCAATCATCTGCCAGATGCTTTCATACTTGAACGGCGCAAACACAATATAATAAATGCGCGCGCAGACGATTGCCATGACCGCGCCCACCAGGATCACATCGATCAGGCGGTCGGAGTTGATGCCGAAATCATCCGCATTGCGGAAAGCAAACAGCATGGCAAGCACCATGCCCGCGGCGATGATCACACCGTACCAGTAAATGTTGAAACCGCCAATGCTGAGCGCAACGCGGTTGATGGTAAATTCCAGCCCAAGGCCGGGAAACTGAACATCAAAAGACATCTGCCATTACACCTCATTCCTTCGGGTCGATCTGGATATAGGCGCTGTTTTCTTCCAGCAGCATGGTTTGCAGTGCCTTGTTCACATCGTCAACGGTCAAAGCGGCCAGCGTTTCAATTTCATCTGCCAGGGTGCGGCCTTTCAGGAAGGCCATGCCCATCTCCTCGGCGGCATCGTCCACGTTCTCCACATCAGCCAGCATTTCGCCGTACATCTGGTTTTTGACCAGGGTAAACAGCTCCGGGTCTACGCCGTTTTGGCGCAGGCGGGCAATTTCATCCCGCACCATCTGGGCAACCTCACGCGGGGTCTCACTTTCACCGGTAAAAGCGATGATGCAGGCTCCCTCGGTGGAAAGACAATCGCCGCTGAACTCCGGGTTGACCAGCGATTCATCATACAGCTTGCGGTACAGATTCGTCAGACCGCCGCAGATCAGGTCCGGCAGCAGGTCTGCGATGACCTCCATGCGGGTATCGCCGCGGTTGATGGCGGCTTCCTTGTAGCCAAGGGCAAAGCAGGGCTTGTTGACCGGCATGGTAAAGGTGGTTTCTTTGTGCTGCACCGTATCGGCTTCCTGCGGGAAGATGGTTTCCACCTGCGGGGGTTCCACTGCGTCATACACACCGTTGCGGCGGCAGGCTTCCACAGCCTGATCCAGCGTGATGTTGCCCGCAACGGAAAGCACCATGTTGCCGGGGCGGTAGAACGCATCGGTGCAGGCGTACAGCAGTTCGGGCGTCAGCTCGGCAATGCTCTGGGTGGTGCCGGCGATATCGTCCCGGATGGGATGGCTTTTATACAGGCAGCGGAACAGTGCGGTCAGCAGCCGCCAATCTGGGCTGTCGTCATACATTTTGATTTCCTGCCCGATGATGCCCTGCTCCTTGGCGATGGTTTCCTTGGTAAACCAGGGATGACCGACCATGTTGAGCAGAATATCCAGGTTTTCATCCGTCATGCCGGTTGCAGTAAAAATATAGCAGGTGCGGTCATAGCTGGTAAAAGCGTTTGCCGCAGCGCCAGTTTTGGCATACAGGTCGAACGCATCGCCCTGCTCGGATTCAAACATTTTGTGTTCCAGAAAGTGCGCGGTACCGGCGGGTAGCTGGATCCGTTTGCCGTTAAGGGTAAATTCCCGCACAACGGAGCCAAAGTTGGTGGCGTACATGGCGTGTACCGAGCTGTAGCCCGGCATAGTGCGGCACAAAACCGTCAAGCCGCTGGGCAGGGTCACGCTCTGGCAGTTGACCGCCCCCGCGGCTTTTTCCCGGATGGCAGCCGGGCTGTGTTCTGCGTGTTCCATCATGCGTTTTTCCCCTCCCCTTTTGCCGTCAGCGTGTAGCCAACAGAGTAATGGTAACTCTGCAGCACTTCGCGCACTTCGTCTGCCGTAACGGCGTTGGTCAGCACCTTGCCGTATTCCGGCGGGGCCAGCGCTTCGTCACGCAGGATCTGGCCATAGTACCAGCTTTCCAGTCCTCCGAGGGAATCCCCCAGCGAATCCAAGCTGGAAAGCAGGCTGCGGCGGCAGTCGTCCATTTCCTGTTCGGTGATAGGGCCGGTGCACAGGTCGTTCAGTTCTTTCAGGATCGCAGCTTCGGCTTGGGCTTCGCGGCCCGGCTCCACGCCGGAATCCACCATCATCACACCGGTGGCGCGCAGAGCGCTGGAACCGCAGTAATAGCAAAGGCTCTGTTTTTCGCGCACATTGCGGAACAGGCGGCTGGTGGTGGAGCCGCCAAACACGCTCATTGCCATCCGCATCACGGTAATACTGGGCAGGTCCTCCGGCGTGCCGCGGGTAAACAGCATACACAGCTTAGCCTGGGTCAGGCCGGGGATTTCCTCGCTGAAGTGCTGGGTTTCAATAATGGGCATGGCCAGCGGCATGGCAAAGCGCTGGGGGCTGCGGGCAGCGCCAGCCAGCTTTTGCAGCAGCAGCTCTTCCACCAGGGCGGGATCCGCCCCCTGCACCATCACATCAATGGATGCCAGCGAAAGGATGCGGTCATACTCGGCTTTCAGAGTCTGAGGCGTTACGTTGGGCAGGTCACTTTTGTAGCCGCCCAGCTCAATGCCTGCCGGGGAATCGCCGTAAAATTTGCGGCGGGCCTGGCGCACACAGTACAGGCGCTTATTGTTGAACTCGGCATCCAGGCGGCGGGCCAGGGATTCTTTTTCAATGCGCACAGCCTCCGGGTCAAACACACCATCAATCAGGTACGGCTCAAAGATGGTACCAAAGGCGATATCGGCATATTCACGGGTCAGATTCTCACCGTCAAGGGCAAAGCGATCCTTGATGCCGCAGATGTCCACCGTCAGCACGCGGTCAATTCCGGCGCTGCTCTGGTCCACGCCAAGGTCGGCACCGTACAGCCGCGCCAATTTGCGGGAAAGCTCCGTCATATCCGGGCAGCCCGCATAGCCGCGTTCCAGCACCAGCGGCAGCACAGCGGCATCTGTTGCGCTGCGGCGCAATGCCGGGTAGCGCAGATGGATGGTAATGCGGCAGCGGTTAAATTTTTCGGCATCCAATGTGGTGATAAATACACCGGGAGCCAGTTTTTTACGTTCCAAATCAGTATCCTCCGAATTTCTTCCGAATTCCTCGGATGATGGGTCCCGCCCTTAAAACGATGTGCGGCGTTTGCCGGTCATGGCGGCAACGTCCAGGGCCAAAACCGTGGTGTGTTCCACCATTTCCGGCTCAAAGGGCAGGTCCGGGCAGTGGTAATGCTGCATCAGCGCCTGCAGGGCGGTCAGCTTTTCCCCGCCTTCCACAAAGCGGACGGTCCCGCGGCCAATGACGCTCTGGTAGTTCATGCCATAAGTGCAGGAGGTTGCCCCGCCGCTTACGGTGCCGGGGCAGTCAGCTTCAAAGCTCACATTGGGGTCAGCGCGCAGCAGGTCCAGCTTGGTGCCAACGGGGGCACAGTGGAAATACAGCGTCAGGCTTTGCGGCCCGGCGGCCATACCAAAGTTCAGCGGAACAAGGTACGGCACGCCGGATGCCGGGTCGTTGATGGCAACGCGGCAGACGGGGCACTGTTCCAAAATGGCAAGTTGGCCCTCCAGGTCCGCCACTTCACGATCCTTACGGCGCATTACGCTTCCTCCTTTGCGGCAAAATAGGCAATGCTTTGCTGGGCAGCGGTTTCGATCAGGTCTGCCAGCTCCTGCAATGTACCAAACTTGCGCACAGCGCACAGGTAGTGGTGGAATTCCAGCACCGGCGTCTGGCCATAGGTATCGCCATGGTAGCCCGGCACATAGGTTTCGCAGGTAACAGGGGCGTTGGCGGCATCCACGGTGGGGCGGCGGCCAATACCGGTTGCGGATGGCCACCAGCGGCCATCCAGCCAGATGCGGGTCAGGTACACGCCGGTGCAGGGCTGCAAAGCGTCTGCGGGATAGTTCTGGTTGATGGTGGGTTTGCCCAGCTTGGAGGTGCCGATGCCCTTGCCGTGGCGCACCGGCCAGTCAATGCAGTAGGGCGCCCCCAGCATGGCGTTGGCATCCTCGATGCGGCCTTCCTCCAGCGCGGCACGGATGCGAGTGGAGGAAACCGTCTGCCCGCCGTATTGTGCCATGTCCACAATGGTCACGGCGATGCCCAGCGGGGCGCACAGCTCCTTCAGGCGGTCCACATTCCCGGCGGCATATGCGCCAAAGGTAAAGTTATCGCCGCAGAACACCGCCTTGGCGGCAAAGCATTCCACCAGAATTTTGTTGACGAAATCTTCCGGGCTTAAGCTGCGGAAGGATTCAAACGGGGGTTCCATATAGGCGGTAATGCCCAAAGCGGCAACGCGGGCATGCTTTTGCCCAGCGGACAAGATACGCCCGCCCTTGAGCGACTGCCCACCCGGCAGGCTGAAGGTAAAAGCTGCGGGGGTCAGGCCGTGGGCCGCGGCGTATTCCACCGCTGCCCCCAGCACACGGCGGTGCCCAAGGTGAACACCGTCAAAATAGCCCAAGGCCACGGCGCTGCCGTTGGGTGCGCCCACCGGGGCCAGTGTATTCAAAATATTCATGGTAGTTGGCATACTTCCTGTTGTTGAGCGGACAGCGGTTCTGCCCGTTGCGGTTTGGGTGCAGGCGTTCACGCCCGCTCGCAGAAGATCTTTTCCACCTGCAGCACACCCTGCGTCACGTTGGCAAGCCCCAAAAAGGTACCTGCGGCATCATACACGCGGTATTTGCCGTCCTGTGCGCGATAGTGGCTGGTGGGGCAGCCGTTGAAGAGGTGCTTTTTCACTGCATCGTCCACCGTCAGGGCAGGCAGCGAGGCAAACACGTGTTCCACCGGCAGCAGCCATCCACTTTGCTGCAGGGTACCTGCTTCGGCAGCGGCCAGGATTTCCGGCAGGGTGTGGCATTCCTCAATCTTGAACGCCCCGGCGCGGGTGCGGCGCAGTGCCGCCAATGTGGCGGGCACGCCCAAAGCTGTACCGATATCCTCCGCCAGAACGCGGATGTAGGTGCCCTTGGAGCAGCTGACTCGGATGGTATAATCCCCCGGTGCCGGGCTGCCCAGGTAGGTAATCTCATAAATCGTGATGGGGCGCGGGGTGCGCTCCACCGTCTGGCCTTTGCGGGCCGCCTTGTACAGCGGCTGGCCGTTGATCTTGACCGCTGAATACATCGGCGGCAGCTGCATCTGCCGGCCCATAAACTGCGGCAAAACGGCTTTCAGCTCTGCTTCACCCACCGTAACAGGAGCGGTTTCCAGCGCAGTGCCGGTCACATCGCCGGTATCGGTGCGCAGGCCAAGGCGAATGGTAGCTTCATAGGTTTTATCATGGTCAGGCTGGCGATCCGCCGCGGCGGTGGCATTGCCGATAAACACGGCGAGCACACCAGTCGCCATAGGATCCAGTGTGCCCGCGTGCCCCAGCCTGCGCGTTCCCAGCGCACCGCGCAGCTTGGCCAGCACATCAAAGCTGGTCCAGCCCGCAGGTTTATCAACTGGGAGAATGGCACAAGTATTCATTGGGGTTTTCCTTTTCAGTTTATTGTGCTGCATTCGGCAGCAGCACCCAGCTGCGGTGTCAGCCTTGCGGCGGCAAGCAGACGGTGCCATCTTGCAGGTTTACAGGCGTGTGCCGCATCCCCGTGTGCTGCGCGTTGTGGTGCAGCTGGCCTTCAACCAGCGTCCTGATCCAGCAAGCCGCAGCGCTGCAACTCCTTGCGGACTTCCTCCAGCACGGCATGCTTGGCGTTATCCAGGTTGCCGCTGATCTCGCACCCGGCTGCGCGGGTATGGCCGCCGCCGCCCAGGCGGCGCGCAATGTTGCAGGCATCAATGCTGCCCGATGTACGCACGCTGATGCGGAAGCTGCCATCCCGCTGCTGGCGGTAGGTCAGGCCAACCTCCACGCCTTCAATGGAGCGCGGCAGGCTGGTCAGGTCCTCCAGCTCGGCACCCGCCACGCCGGAAGATTCGATCTGGTCCCAGGTCAGGCAGATCACAGCGCACAGGTCGTTGAAATAATATTCCAGGCTTTCCATCGCCATGCGTTCCGCAGTTATGCGGGCATGGGAGCGGGATTCAAACAGGCGGGCATTCAGTTTTTCCACATCGGCACCGGCTTCCATCACGCGGGCCGCCGCCATATGGGTGCGGGGCGTGGTACTGGCAAACTTAAAGCAGCCGGTATCGGTTGCAATGCCGGTATACAGGCAGTTGGCGATCTGCGGCGTAATGGTCACGCCCATATCCACGATCACATCCAGCAAAAACTCGCAGGCCGCGGCGGCGCCGGGATCCAGCAGGGTTTCATAGGCATAGCCGCTGTTGCTGGCATGGTGGTCAATGCAAAGGTTGGTATGGGCGGCATACTGCGGCACATTGTTATTTTCGCCAAAAAGCTGGATGCTGGCAACATCCACCGCCACCACAAATGCAGGGTTAAAGCTGCCGTCAAACCAGCGCAGCTCCATATAATCATACATTTTGGGGATGGGGTCGCTGCATAAAATCGCGGCGTTTTTGCCCAGCGCCTTGAGCGCAAGATACAGTGCACCGGCGCAGCCGATGGTATCGCCATCGGGGTTTTTGTGGCAAAGGATCAGGATATCGTCTGCGCCGCGCAGACGCAGCACGGCTGTCTGCCGATCCACAGATTCGGTCATAAGGCTCCTCTTTTCTCGGCCGCGATTGGGGGCTATTCCCTCTCCCCCGTTGGTTCCGGCCTTTGGGAAGGCGCAGCTGCAAGCGTAAATTTCAACTGCGCGTTTTGGTCGATGACTGGCTGCAGCACCAGTTAAGATGTATCTGAAAGCAACGAAAATGACAGATATTTCGCAAGCACAAGCAGGATGTAAGGCAAAGAACCGCAGGGATCCTTTGTGTTTTTTAGCGCAAAATCCGGCTGTGTTTGTAAAAACAGACTAATTTTTCGACTTTTCAGATACAGTCCGGGCAGGTTATTCCTGCTCTGCCGGTTCTGCCTGTGCTGCGGGGTGTGCTTTTTCAATATCCTGCAGCAGCTGGTCAATGTGCACTGCGTAAGCAGCGCTGTCATCCTTGGTAAACACAAAGCGCGGGGCTTTGCGGATGTGCATGCGGCGGCTGACTTCGGTGCGGATATGGCCCGAAGCTTTGTTCAGGGCCTTCACCACCGGGTCGGCGCCGCCTTCGCGCCCCATCACACTGATGTACACCTTGGCGACATCCAGGTCCGGGGTAACATCAAGCCGGGTCACAGTCAACAGACCGCCCGAAACGCGGGGATCCTTCATTTCGCCGATAATGGCGATCAGCTCGCGTTTCATATCCTGTGCCATACGGCCATGGTTTTTGCTTGGCATAACTTTACCTCATAAAGCCCCCTGCGGGGCTTGTCAAACAAGCGGGAACGGCTCAATGCCGGATCAATCGCGGTATTCTTCCAGCTTGAAGCACTCGAATACGTCACCCTCTTTGACGTCGGAGAACTTCTGCAGGGTGATGCCGCATTCATAGCCTTCGGCCACTTCCTTGGCGTCATCCTTGAAGCGCTTCAGGGATGCAATGGCATCCTCGCAGATGACGATACCGTCACGCACCAGGCGCAGCTGGGCATCGCGGGTGATCTTGCCGGAAGTAACACGGCAGCCGGAAACAGTGCCAACGCTGGAAATCTTGTAGACCTGGCGAACCTGTGCTTCGCCCAAGGCGACTTCGCGCACCTTGGGAGCCAGCATACCCTTCATAGCGTCGGAAACATCGTTGATGGCATCGTAAATGACGCGGTACATACGCATTTCAACACCGGCCTGCTCGGCTTCGGCCTTGGCAACAGCGTCCGGGCGGACATTGAAGCCGATGATGATGGCGTTGGAAGCATCGGCCAGAGAAACATCGGACTTGGAAATTGCACCAACACCGGCATGGATGACGCGCACGCGCACTTCGTCGTTGCTGAGCTTTTCCAGGCTCTGTTTCACAGCTTCGGCGCTGCCCTGAACGTCAGCCTTGACAACAATGGGCAGTTCCTTCATATCGTTCTGGGCCATCTGGTCAAACAGGTTATCCAGGGTGACCTTGGTGTAAGCAGCAAACTGCTTTTCCTTGGCTTCGGTGGTACGCTTGTCAGCCAGTTCACGGGCCAGGCGTTCATCCTCAACAGCCTCGAAGATATCGCCGGCGGTGGGCACTTCAGTCAGGCCGGTGATCTCCACAGGGGTGGAAGGACCGGCGGATTCGATCTCAACGCCCTTATCGTTGCGCATGGTACGCACACGGCCAACGGCGGTACCGGCAATCAGACAGTCGCCCTTGTGCAGGGTGCCGTTCTGAACCAGCAGGGTGGCAATGGTGCCCTGGCCCTTATCCAGGCGGGCTTCCACAACGGCACCCTTGGCGCGGCGGTTGGGGTTGGCTTTCAGCTCCATGACCTCTGCTTCCAGAACAATGCGTTCCAGCAGGTCCTGGATGCCTGCGCCAGTAGCGGCAGACACGGGGATGCAGGCAGTTTCGCCGCCCCAGTCTTCGGGCACGATCTCGTACTTGGTCAGCTGTTCCTTCACGCGCTCCGGGTTAGCGGTCGGCTTATCCATCTTGTTGATGGCAACGATCAGCTTGACATTGGCAGCCTTGGCGTGGTTGATGGACTCGATGGTCTGGGGCATGATGCCGTCATCGGCAGCAACGACCAGAACCGCGATATCGGTCATATCCGCGCCGCGGGCACGCATGGCGGTAAAGGCTTCGTGGCCCGGGGTATCCAGGAAGGTAACGGGGCTGCCGTTGACATTGACCTGGTAAGCGCCGATGGCCTGGGTAATGCCGCCGGCTTCGCCTGCGGTAACGTTAGTGGAACGGATGCGGTCCAGAATGGAAGTTTTGCCGTGGTCAACGTGGCCCATAACAACAACGACCGGCGGACGTTCGACCAGCTGATCGGCGCTGTCCTCTTCCTGGGTGAACAGGCGCTCTTCGATAGAAACATGAACTTCATGCTCCACCTTTGCGTGGAATTCCTCTGCGATCAGGGCTGCGGAATCAAAATCGATCACATCGGAAGCAGCGTGCATTTCGCCCATCTGCATGAACTTGGCAACAACCTTGGCCACGTTCTGCTTCAGGCGGGTAGCCAGCTCGCCAACGGTGATCTCATCGGGGATGGAGATTTTGAGCTGGGCGTTGCGGGCCTTTTCCAGCTGGATGCGCTGCAGGCGCTCGGCTTCGGTTTCACGGCGGCGGCCAAACTGCTGGCCGCGGCGGTTATTGCGGTTGTTGAACTTTTCTTTTTTGCCGGTGGGGGCGTTCTTGCGCTTGCTGGGCATATTGCGGCTGTCGGCCAGGTCATCATAGCGGGCGCTGAACTTATCCACGTTCACATCCACGGTGCGGGTATCCACAGACACCTGGGCGCGGTCAACCTTGACCTGCTCGGTGGCGACGGGCTCCTTGATGCCGGTCTCGCTGGCCAGCTCCTGCATCGTCACGCGCTTTTCGCTGCGCTTTTCGGCCTGCTTGTTATCATTGCGCTTATCATTGCGCTTTTCCTGCTGGACCGGTTTGGGCTGTGCTGCCTTGGGCCGTGCATTCTGGGCGGGCTTGGCCTGCTCCGCTTTCGGCTCTGCCTTGGGGGCTTCCGGCTGCTTGGGCTGGGACTTAGCAGCCTCCGGCTTCGGCTCTTCTTTTTTTGCCTGGGGCTTTGCTTCGGGCTTTTTGGTCTCCTGCTTGACGGGCTGCGGCTCCTTGCCGGATGCCAGATACTCGCCCAGGTCCTTGACGGCGGTTTCGCGGGTCAGGGCTTCCAGCAGGGCATTGACCTCGTTTTCTTCAAAGGTCGCGCCCGTCTTGCGGGTCTCGCCGGTCAGCTCCGCAAAAGTCTCGATAACCTTTTTGGTGCTGATGCCAAAATCTTTTGCAATATCCGTAACTTTGTATTTGAAATCAACCATTGGCTGAATCCTCCTTCACTTGCTTTTTGAGGTAGCCTGCACACAGGTGTGCAAGGTTTTCGTCCGTAACCGCAAATACAGCAGCAGGCTTTGGCGTAAGCATGCGCAGGTCCTCGCCTTTCAGCGGCATCACCGCGCAGGGGATCACCCCGCGGCAGGTATCCTGCATATGCTGCGTGGTGCGCTTGCTGGCGTCGCAGGCCAGTAGCACCAGGCATGCCTTGCCCCGCATCACAGCTTCTTCCACACGGTCATAGCCGTGCAGCAGCTTGCCGGCTTTGCGGCAAATTCCCAATGCACCCAACAATGGGTCCTTATCATTCGCCACGGGGCATCGCCTCCTTTACTGCCTGCTCGGCACAGGCCATCTCCTCGGTCAGGCGCTCAAACACCTCATCCGGCACCGGCACACCAAAGGCATGTTCCAGCCGCTTGGCCTTGCGTGCTTTGGCCAGGCACGCTGCCGACGGGCACAGGTATGCGCCGCGGCCGGAGCGCTTGCCGGTCAGATCCACGCTGACTTCACCTTCGGGGCTGCGCACAATGCGCACCAGTTCTTTTTTCGGTTTTTGGGTGTTGCACCCAACGCACCGGCGCACCGGCACCTTTTTTTGCGGTTTTTGTTGCAAATGGCTGACCTCTTTTCAGTCTCAGCGCCGCATTGCACGGCGTGTGCTCATTATTCCTTGCCGGTTTCCGGGGCGGTCTCGGCGGCGGGGGCTTCGGCCGGCTGTTCAGCCGGGGTTTCGTCCTCCTCGCCATAGTAGCCGGATTCCGGGCGGATGTCAATATTATAGCCGGTCAGGTGGGCGCACAGGCGCACATTCTGGCCCTTGTTGCCAATGGCAAGGCTCAGCTGGTGGTCAGGCACGGTCACGCGGCAGCTCTTGGTTTCGCCGGGCAGCAGCTCCACCTTGACAACCTTTGCCGGGGACAGAGCTGCGGAGATGAACTCGTTGATGTCCTCGCTCCAGCGGATGATATCGATCTTTTCGCCGCCCAGCTCTTCCACGATCTTTTCCACGCGGGAGCCATGGGCGCCGATGCAGGCACCGACGGGGTCAACATCGGGGTTCTTGCTCCACACAGCCATCTTGGTGCGGGCACCAGCCTCACGGGCAATGGCCTTGATCTCAACGGTGCCGTCATAGATTTCGGGCACTTCCAGCTCAAACATGCGCTTGACCAGGCCGGGATGGGTGCGGCTGATGGTAACGCGGGGGCCGCGGTCCGTTGCCAGGACATCCACGACATAGACCTGCACGGTCTGGCCCTCGGTGAAGGTCTCGCCGGGGACCTGCTCGTTGCGGGGCAGCACAGCGCTGCCGCCCTTGCCCAGATCCAGCACAACGTTGCCGCGCTCGGGGTCGATGGAGACGACGGTGGCGGCGATCAGCTCATGTGCGCGGGACTGCATCTCGCTGCACTGCAGGTTGCGCTCACCCTCGCGCAGGCCCTGACGGATGACGTGCTTTGCGGTCTGGGCAGCAATGCGGCCAAACTCCTTGGTCTTGAGGGGCGTGACCATGCGCTGGCCGACCTTGTAGCTCTTGCGGACCTTCTGGGCATCCTCCAGGCTGACCTGGGTGTGGGGGTTCTCGACCTCCTCCACGATGTCACGCAGCAGGCTGGCACGGAACGCGCCGAGCTCGGGGTCAATGTCCACAACGACATTGTCGTCCTCGACCTCGTAGTCCTTCTTGACCGCAATGACGATGGCCGCCTTGATCTTGTCGATCAGGTAGTCCTCGGGCAGGCCGCGCTCCTTTTCCAGTGCAGAAAGGGCCTCAAAAAATTCGTTGTTCGCAGTAGCCATGTTTCTGGTTTCCTCCCAATTATATTTCAAGTACACGCAATACAGTAGTTACAATCGCTCTCTTGCCTTCCCTTTAAAGGGTTTGCCTCCGTAGGGGCCGGACATGTCCGGCCCTGCACAGAAGGGCAAAATCGAGTTTGCGGGAAAGCCGCGGGCCGGGCATGCCCGGCCCCTACAAGC
>OLFW01001411.1_pt1 | contig 14092 bp, 9 predicted proteins | sample 1605351 | NCBI WGS metagenome assembly OLFW01 (sample SAMEA3888918, study PRJEB22519) | human gut metagenome | biome: human gut; feature: human-associated habitat; material: faeces | place: Denmark | collected 2010 | reverse complement strand
TGGGACAATATCAACTTGGATACATTGAGACATTATCACATTGGAATCAGAAATATTACAAATTGTAAGTGTATATTGTTGACATATTGTTTAAAACTCATGTATACTGATGTCGAAGGATTGTTACTTTAAGTAGGCAAGACCGTCATTCATAGGCCCTTTTTAGGGTATCGTGAATGCGGTCTTTTTTTTGTTTCAATCTATCAAATTTAAGAGTGGAGGTGAAATCTTTAGTCTTATCAACAAAGAAAGAGGTGAAATAATGAAAGGGAAAAAAATTGTTGAAGTAGGCTTAGCTGCAATTATTGCGTTATCGGGAGTTGCTTCTGCAGCTGCACCAGCTTTTGCGGCACCTGATGTGATTTATCCAAATGTACAGAGTTACACAAAGGATTCAGACACATTTACATTGCCAAAGAAAAGCCGTTTACTTGTGGTTTCAAATGAAAAGACACTTAATAATGAAGTGTTGTTACGTGATTTGAAACGTGCAAGTTCGCAGTTAGCAGACAGAGGTGTTTTATCAGAAGCACCACAGATTGTTTTTGGTACATTAGAAAATGCTGCAGACAATGACATCATTGTAAAAATGGGAACTAATCCAGATTTAACTGGTAAAAATGATGCTTATGCAGTAGATATTAAGAATAATATTACTATTTCTGCAGAAGATGAAACAGGAATCTATTATGGTTTAACATCTGTGATTCAGATGTTAATTGAAGGTGACAATGTTTTAACTAAGGGAAATATTATTGACTATTCTGATGTTGAAGACCGCTCATTCCATTTGGACTGTGCAAGAAAATTTTTCACAAAGGATTGGATCATTTCATTAATTAAAGATTTATCTTGGCAGAAATACAATTCAATTCAGCTTCATTTCTCTGAAAACGAAGGTTTTAGATTACAGAGTGATACTCTTGAAGCAATTGATGGCTTCCAGTATGTAAACAACCAGTATCTCACTAAACAGGATATGTTAGAAATTATTCAGGTTGCAAATGAATATCATATCGAAGTTATCCCATCTTTAGACTCTCCAGGTCACCTTGGTGCAGTTCTAAGATATTTACCATCTGACTATAGCTGTGCAAGCTTATTCCCATCTGATGGTAGAAGGGCACAGTGCTTTAATATCTTTACAAATGACGAAGCACGCGGCTTCTTAATCGATTTAATGACAGAATTTATTGATTTCTTCTCAGAAGCTGGATGCAAGAGATTTAACATTGGTGGAGATGAATTCTTAGAAAAATTCTCTAACTTCTCTAATGAACAGTATGTACAGATCATGGAATACTTCAATGAAGTATCTGCAATCGTTAAGTCAAAGGGTATGACTCCTAGAACTTGGAACGATGGTGTGATGTATGGAAATTATACTGGTTATAAGTTAGATCCAGATATCGAAATCTGTTATTGGGCTGCTCCACAGAACTGTGCAAGTATCGAAAAGTTTGTACAGAACGGTAACAGAGTTATCAACTTCTCTGACACTTACATGTATTATGTACTATCTTCTTGGTGGTTACAAAATGCATGTCCTGAAGGAGATAGAATTTATAGAGAATGGAATCCAGGTAAATTCTCTACATTACAGGGTGGTATTCCACAGACTTATAACAAACCTTACGCAAACTTTGTAAAAGGTGGTTCTTATGCAGTTTGGTGTGACGTTCCAGGTTATATGACACAGGACTCAGTGGCCAATAACATCTTTTATAGAACACGTGCAACTGCTTATAAGATGTGGAACACATCAGATTCAATGCCTGAATATGCTGATGTAAAGAAGGCATTTGATAAGATTGGACGCGTTCCTGGTTATAAGAGTGTCCTACCAGAACCAGGTCAGGTTCTTTATGAAGGGCAGTCTGTTGCACTTACAATTGAATATAAGAATGAATTTGGACAGACAATTGAACCTACAGAAACTTTATATGGCTTAAAGGACAATGAATACACTATTGAACCTAAGGAACTTTATGGTTATAAGTTTGAAAAAGCAAGTGAATCATTAACTGGTACATATAAAGAAAACAAAACAATCACTTTAACTTATAAGACATTTACTGATAAGGAAGCATTAATCAAAGAAGTTGACAATGCATTAGTGATTAAAGATTATATTCCTGAAACAGTAAAGGAATATAAAGATGCTTTAGACGCTTCGAAAGACGTTAAAGAAGATCTTACAGTAGGACAGAAGAAAGTTGATGAAACATTAGCTGCACTTCGTACTGCAAAAGAAAAAGCTGTAAAGGCTAAATTCTATAAGTTATACGTAGAAGCTTATTATCCAGTAAGTGATGCTGCTTATGCATCTGGATATCAGGCTTATATGAATGCCGTTAATAACGGAAAAAACACTCTTAAAGATGAAAACTTAGATGTTGAAACAGTTGAAGCTGCCTATAACAACATCATGAATGCGAAGAAAGCATTAATTAAGAAAGCTGCAGATAAGCCTACTATTTCTGCAACTAAGGGATATTATAGCTGGTACTCATACAACAACATGATTGATGGTAACCATAATTCTAAGTGTTGGTTTGGTGCTAACCAGACAGCTGGGGATGAAGTGTTATTCACATTCCCAAGTAAAGTAAAATTATCAGGTGTGAATGTTGTACAGGCAGACCAGGGTGATATTTTACGTGATGCTGAAGTTCAGATTTCTGCTGATAAGGTAAACTGGACAACAGTAGGTACTTTAAAGGACACAGATCCATTAGAAAAGAGATTTGACTTTGATGCTCAGGAAATTAAGTATGTAAGAATCTACATCAATTCTGGATATGGTGCTTGGTATCAGATTTCTGAAGTTGAGTTCGTATTAGAATCCATTGGTGAAGATACTACATTAAGAGATTTAATTGAAAAAGCTAAGGAAGAAGATTTAGAAGGCAAGACAATTGCATCTAGAGATGAATTCTTAGATGCTCTTATTGAAGCTCAGAAGGCATTAGTAGCTGAAGATATCAAGAATGAAGAAGTCATCAATCGCTTAAATAAGGCTATTGAAGGTTTAGTTGATGCACCTGTAGTGAATACAGATGCTTTTGATGAAGCAATTGCTAAAGCTGATGCTTTAACTGAAGAAGAAGTAAATAAAGCAATTAAGAAGAACGTTGAAGTATTCAACAAAGCATTAGCTGATGCCAAGGCTGTTCTTGTGAAGGATGAACCTACTCAGGAAGAAATCGATGCAGCAGTTAAGACATTAAATGAAGCATTAGATGGATTAAAGGTTCTTAGAGGTAATCCAGAAGCTTTAAATTCAGCTCTTGAAGCTGCTAGTAAGAAAGACGAAAGCAAATATACTGCTGAATCTTGGGCAGCATTAATGGCCGTAGTAGAAGAAGTAAAGGCTATTGACTTAGAAAATGCAACTCAGAAAGAAATTGATAAAGCTGTAGCTAAGTTAAATAAAGCAGTAGATGCATTAGAAGAAAAGGTTGTAATTGAACCAGAAAAACCAACTGTTCCAGAAAAACCATCTGAAAAACCTACTGAAAAGCCAACAGAAAAACCAACTGAAAAGCCAGCAACTAAACCAGAAGATAAGAAGGATGACACTGTCAAGACAGGAGATTCTACTATGATTTTAGGTATGGTTGCATTAATGGCTGTTTCAGCTATCGCTTATATCTCATTAAAGAGAAAAAAATTAAATTAATACATAAGAGGCAGGTTTGCCTGCCTCTTACTTGATAGGGAATAATACAATGAACAAGAATAATATGAAACGTGTTTTAATGAGCGTTATGCTCGTTTCTTCTATGACTCTTTCAAGTGGTGCTATTGTGGCTCAAGCGTACAATGGTACATCAGCTATTACTGAAAGAACAATGACTAATGAACAGCTCGTTGCTGCAACAACACCTATCCTACAGTCATATACTAAAGATGCATCTGATAAGACATGGGTTATGACTAAGGATTCTAAGTTCGTTATTGTAGCTAATGAAGCTAACTTAAAGAATGAAAGACTTGCTGAAATTGTTAAATTAGTGAATTCTGAATTCATGGCAAAACAGATTGTTTCTAGTGATGCTCAGGCTATGCTTTATAATCAGGACGGAACACCAACTGATATCACTATTGATATTAAGCCTGTATCAGAAATTACTGATAAGACTACAAGTAAAGAAGCTTATAAGATTACAATTGATGACACTGGTATCCATTTAACTGGTGCAAGTGAAACAGCTGTATTATATGGTTTACGTACTATTGAACAGCTTTCAATTGCGAATAATAACACTTTAGCTTATGGTGAAATCGTAGACTATCCTAATGTTGCTGAACGTCGTATTCACGTAGATATGGCTCGTAAGTATATTTCTAAAGAATGGTTCATCAGACAGATCAGAGAAATGTCTTACTTCAAGATGAATGCAATCCAGATGCATTTCTCAGAAAACCTAGGTTTCCGTATTGAATGTGAAACAGATCCATCAATCGTATCTGAACAGCATTTAACTAAAGCTGATGTAAGAGAAATTCTTGCTGAAGCAAAGAAATATGGTGTGAAAGTTATTCCATCATTTGACTCTCCAGGCCATGTTGACCAGATTTTAAGAGCACATCCAGAATATGGACAGAAAGATAAATATGGTAATAATTATAAATCAGGTTTAGATGTTACTAATCCTGAAGCGATTAAGTATATTTATAGCTTATATGATGAATATATGGAATTATTTAAAGGATGTACAGATTTCCACATCGGCGGGGATGAATATATGGAATTTGACCGTGCACCTTTCACTACTCAGTACAAAGAAGTACTAGATAACTATGCAAGAGAAAACATTGATCCTAATGCAACTTGGAAAGATGTTATTGCGAAATATATCAATGACTTAGCAGAACATGTACATGAAAAAGGATTTACTCCACGTATCTGGAATGATGGTATCTACTATGGAGAAAATTCCTGGGGACAGAATAAACAGATGATCGAAATGCATAAGTATATCGGTATCGATTTCTGGAGCCAGATGTCTTGGAACCATAGTATCGCAAAACTTCAGACATTCTTAGATAAGGGTCATGATACTATTTATAACGTAAATGCTAGTTTCTTCTATTATGTATTAAGACCATCAATGCCAAATGATGGACGTAAACAGCATTCATTTGATAACTTGAATTCTGATAAGTTAATCTTTGATGAATGGACTCCAGGTAAATTCCAGGCTAACACTATTGCTGATGATAACCCAGCTATTAAGGGTGCTTCACTTGCAATCTGGTGTGATAAGGCTGATGTATGTAATGAAGATACTATTACTGAAGATATCGCAAATGAAATGCGAGCACTTGCTACTAAAGCATGGAATACAAAGTCTAATAGTATTATTTCTCATAACCAGTTTAAGGCTAATTATGCAAAGCTTGGACATGTTGCAGCATTTGATAAGGGTTCTACTTTACCAGATTCTGGATCAATCTTACCAGCTGATTCTTTAGGTAAAGTGACTATTAAATATGTAGATAAAGATGGTAAGGAATTAAAGAGTCCTGTAACTCGTTATGGTAATATCGGTGATGAATATAACTTCACTGCTGAAAAGATTTATGGTTATCGTTTAGTGTCTGATAAAGACAGTGCAACTGGTACATATAGTAAGAAGGGTGATACTTTCACTTTCACTTATGAAATCTACACAGATAAAACTGACTTAAAGGCTGCTTTAGATAATGCTTTAGATGAAAATGTATACATTGGTGCAACACTAGGTGAATATAAAACTGCATTAGATGAAGCACAGAAACTTTATGATGATAAGGATGCATTACAGCAGGATGTAGATGCTATCTTGACTACGTTAAATAATGCTAAGAAGAAAGCAGTTAAACGTGCTTATTATGCATTATGGGTAGAAGTAGAAAACCCAATGGCTGATAACGGATATGCATCAGGATATTCTGAATACTTAGAAGCTGTAAAGAATGGTAAGAAGGTTCTTTATGGTGAAGAAGTGACTGATGAAGCAGTAAAGACTGCATATGATGCATTAGTTGCTGCTAGAAATGGTTTAATGAAACGTGATGGTACTGTTCCTGGTATTGAAGCATCTGATGGATATTGGCAGTTAGGTGTATCTCCAAGTGATAAATATAGCTATGAAAAGATGTTTGATGGTAATAGAGAGACATTCGCTTGGTTCAATGATGCTCAGAAGGTAGGTAAACATATTACATTTACTTTACCTAAGACAGTAAATATGAGTGGTATTAAGATCTCTGCACCTGAAAGACCAGGCTCAGATATTATTAAGAATGCGGATATCATGGTTTCTACAGATAAAGAAAACTGGACAACTGTAGGTAATTTAAGAATGACTGCAGATACTCTTGAACAGTCATTTACATTTGATAAACAGTCAGTGAAGTATGTAAAACTTGTGATGAAAGAAGCAAGTGAAAGCTGGTATAAGATTGCAGAAGTACAGTTTACTTATGATCAAGTTGAAGAAACAACTGAACTTAAAGATTTATTAACAGAAGCTTATAACCAGGATTTAACTGATAAGACAAGTGATTCTGTTGATACATTCTTAGACGCATTAGTAGAAGCACAGAAAGCTTATGCAAGAGAAGATTTAAATAATGAGGAAGTAATCAATGCATTACGTACAGCTATGAAGAACTTAAAGGTAGTTTCTAAAGTAAATAAGGCTGATCTTGAAAAAGCAGTGACTAAAGCTGAAGCTATCTCTGAAGAAACATTAAATAAGGCTGTTAAGAAAGCACGTGATGCATTTACTAAGGCATTAAATGATGCAAAAGCAGTATTTGAAAATAAAGGTGCTTCTCAGGAAGAAGTTAATGAAGCAACTAAGAAGCTAGAAGACGCTATTAAGGGCTTAGATGTTCTTAAGGGTAATACAACTGCATTAGATGCGAAAATTGCTGAAATTAAGAAATTAGATGAAAGTAAGTATACTGAAGAATCTTGGACTGCATTAATGAATGTTGTCGCAGAAGCTAAGGGGCTTGACGCAGAAAATGCAACTCAGGTGGAAGTAGATGAAGTTGTGGCTAAGTTAACTAAGGCAGTAAATGCTTTAGAAGAAAAGGTTGTAATTGAACCAGAAAAACCATCTGAAAAACCTGAAATTAAGCCAGAAACAAAACCAGAAGTGAAACCTGAAACTAAGCCAGAAGTAAAACCAGAAACTAAACCAGAAGATAAGAAGGATGCTACTGTTAAGACAGGTGATCCAACTTCATTATTCGGATTAGTATCAGCTATGGCTTTATCTCTAGCAGGTTTTGTATCTGTGAAGAAGAAAAAAGACTAAATCTTTGAAGGGATAGTGTAATGCTATCTCTTTTTTTTCTTACAAAAGAAGTGAGATGTATAAATTATAATGTGAAGTGAATATGATATCATAGATATAAGAGAGGGGTGAGCATAATGAAGGATGCTTATATTAATGGAAAAATAATAGATGGTACCAAGGAGATGCAGGTTAAGGAAGGTTACGCTATTCTTGTAGAACAAGGGAAAATCAAGGATATTGTTTTACAGGATGAAGCTGATTTAACAGGCTTTAATGTAGTGAATTTAAAAGGAAACTATATTATGCCAGGTCTTATTAATATGCATGTACACTTAGCTGGTAATGGGAAACCACAAAAGAAACAGAGAGATAATGCAAAGTTAGTAAACTTCTTAATGAGTAATCCACTTACTCGTGCTATTGCTCATAATATGGTGAGTGGTTTTGCGGAAATGGAGTTACTCAGTGGTGTCACTACGATTAGAACAGTAGGTGGTATTAGAGATTTTGATACACGTGTACGTGATGAAATTAATTGTGGGAAGAAGAGAGGTCCACGTATTTTAGCAGGTAATGAAGGTATTTCAGTCCCTCATGGTCATATGGCAGGGAGTGTAGCAATTGCAGCTGAAACAATTGATGATGCACTTTTACAGGTAAGTAAAGCAAAGGAGCAGAATGTCGATTTAATTAAATTAATGATTACAGGTGGGGTTCTAGATGCAAAGGAAAAGGGTGTTCCTGGAGAATTAAAGATGGCTCCTGAAATGGTTAAAGCGGTTTGTAATAAAGCACACGAATTAGGCTTTAAAGTGGCTGCGCATGTAGAATCATCTGATGGTGTCAGAGTGGCTTTAGAAAATGGTGTAGATTCGATTGAGCATGGGGCAAAACTCGATGATCATATGATTCAGTTATTTAAAGATAATAATGCATTCCTATGTACAACATTATCACCAGCCTTACCATATGCTTTATTTGATCGTTCTATTACTAACGCATCAGAAGTAGAACAATTCAATGGTAAAGTCGTATTTGATGGAATTATAGAATGTGCGAAACAGGCATTAGAAAATGATATTCCTATTGTATTAGGTAATGACGTAGGATGTCCTTGGATTACACAGTATGACTTCTGGAGAGAACTATATTACTTCCATAAGTATGTAGGTGTAAGCAATGCCTATGCGATTTATTGTGCGACATTACAGGCGGCTAGAATGGCTGGTATTGACGATGAGACAGGTTCTATTGAAGTAGGTAAATCAGCCGATATGATTGTGATGAAAGAGAACCCATTAGAGAATCTACTTTCATTAAGACATATTGAATCTGTGATCATGAGTGGTCATAGAATTGATCATCCTACTAATAAGATCAATGAACAGGTAAAAACTGAATTGGATAAGTTCTTATAATCCCTTCTGACGAAGGTTTTTTTGAGTATTTACACACAATATATATGAGTTCACTATTATTTATGTGTATGAGAAAAAAATGATTATTAAGGAATAATATTGTTGTAGTAGAAGAGGTATTTCCCTTGTTGATATAATGAAATAGAGGAGGGAAGCTCATGAAAAAATTAATCACATGTCTTGTGACTATTGCTTTGTGTCTGTTCCCATCCACGACATCAAGTTATTCACAAGAGAACTGGGTAGGTTCTTGGTCTACAAGTCCTGTAGAGTTTAGTGTCCAGAAATTCTTTGGGAATCGTTTTAAGGATTTTGGATTACATCACCTCACATTCAGAACTGTGATTAAACCTACATTAACGGGTGAAACAGTACGTCTTACATTCTCTAATACATATGGAACAGGTCCAATGACTATTGATGCTGTCACTATTGCGAAGACAATAAGTAAACAGCGTATTAAAGTCCATACAAAGAAGAATGTGACTTTTAATGGGAGTAAGAAAGTGACTCTTAGAAAGGGAGAAACGATTCATTCAGATCCATTAAATTATCATGTAGATGCATTAGAACCAATGACTGTTTCTATGTATATGAAAAATACAGAACAGTTAAAAACATTTGGTTTAATTGGGGGTACAACTTATATTAGTTCAGGTAATCAGGTCAATCTTCCTGCAACAACAGGTGTACCGATGGTATTAAATGGAAGTTTTGGGGAATATGATGTAATTCCATTATTCACAGGTTTAGATGTAGATAGACCAGATGCATCATCCACTGTCATTATTGGAGACTCCACACTAGCAAATGATATTCCTATACTTTACCTCGGTCAGGTCATGGCAGCCAGATCCTACAGGTGGGTACTGGTGCCGGTGGGAGCACTGATCGGTTACTTTATCGTAAAGGCAGAGCCGGCGGTATATGTGCTGATGGAGCAGGTAGACTTGGTATGGCTTATGGTGAATCAATGTTGAAGAGATATGAGAGAGATGCTTTAAATCAGCCAGGAGTAAAGAATATTATTATCAAGGTAGGATGTAATGATATTATTCATCCTAATTGTAAGAGTATGATGGGGATTGCACCTAAAGTAACAACTAAAGAGATGATTGATGCTTATAAGGTACTTATTAGAAAAGCACATCGTAGAAATATTAAAGTCTATTTAGTGACACGTTCTGCTTGGAAAGGTTATACACGTAATATATTAAATAAGGGTGATGACATTGAGTGGACACTTGAAATAGATCAGATGAGAAAAGATATTAATGCATGGATTAAGACAAATCCTGCAGATGGATACATTGATCTAGATGATTTATGTCAGGATGAAGACTGTACAGAGTTAAGAAGTGAGTATGTAACAGATGGGGTTCATTTCACATTAGAAGGACAAAAAGCAGTAGTAGAAAAATTACCAGTAAGATTATAGAGGATAATAAGATGAATTCTAAGAAAAAGATGATTGGAAGTATTATTGCAGGTTTATGTATTTATGTGATGGCTGTATTTGTATTCCCTAGTCCTAATGCATATTTACTAAAAGTTGATGTAAGTGGTGAAAAGAAGACAGGTTATTCTTTATATAAGTCTACTTCTATTTCATCTAAGATGAAGAGACTTGAGTTTAGTACACAATTACCAGAAGGTGTGACAAAGTATGATGAAAGTAAAGCACGTTATGGATCACCTAGTTATAATCTAGTATTAAACGGAACGACATATCGCTTCTATAGACTTGCGAGAGATACAGATGTTCTTGTAACTAAGACAGGTAATAAGTCTAAGGAATATGCACGTATGGATAGAGAGACATATCAGAAGGTTGCATCTGCCAGTAGTTATGTTGAATATGATTATTTAGATTATTGGAATTAAGAGAAAGAGGATTGACTCTATAATAGAATCAATCCTCTTTTTGTCTGTTGATAAAAGCATTTATGCTAAATCCATCTGGATATAATTTATGTAGTTTATCTAGGTTACCTTGTAAGATAGTATCTAAAGGAACATCTAATGCAGTAGTAGCTTCGGCAAGATCCAGGCTATATTATCTAATTCTTTAATAAGATGATCTTTGTCCCTACATCAATATCCCACAACACTATTAATAAGTATATCGTTCTTATTCAGTTTAAGGATTCAGCGTTCTTAACGCTTATTTTTGTATTCATTGTAGTAAAGAAAAAGCCCTGAATAAATCAGGACTTTAAGTGTTGAATTAATTATTTGCTAGCTTCTTCAATAGCAACTGCAACTGCAACAGTAGCACCTACCATAGGGTTGTTACCCATACCGATTAAGCCCATCATTTCAACGTGAGCTGGTACTGATGAAGAACCTGCGAACTGAGCATCACTATGCATACGACCCATAGTATCAGTCATACCATATGAAGCTGGTCCTGCAGCCATGTTATCTGGATGTAATGTACGACCAGTTCCTCCTCCTGAAGCAACTGAGAAGTATTTCTTACCCTGTTCGATACATTCTTTCTTATATGTACCTGCAACTGGATGCTGGAAACGAGTTGGGTTAGTAGAGTTACCAGTGATTGATACATCTACACCTTCCTTATGCATGATAGCTACACCTTCACGTACGTCATCTGCACCATAGCAGTTAACCTTAGCTCTGTCACCATCTGAATAAGCAGTTCTAGATAATTCTTTAACCTCACCTGTGAAATAATCGAACTGAGTTTCAACATATGTGAAACCATTGATTCTTGAGATGATCTTAGCAGCATCTTTACCTAAACCATTTAAGATAACTCTTAAAGGATGCTTACGAACTTTGTTAGCGTTTAATGCAATCTTGATTGCACCTTCAGCAGCTGCGAATGATTCATGTCCAGCTAAGAAAGCGAAACACTGAGTTTCTTCATCAAGAAGTCTTGAACCTAAGTTACCATGACCTAAACCTACTTTACGATCATCAGCAACTGATCCAGGGATACAGAATGACTGTAAACCAATACCGATTGTCTTAGCAGCATCAGCAGCCTTAACGTCACCTTTCTTGATTGCGATTGCAGCACCTACAGTGTAAGCCCAGCAAGCATTTTCGAAGCAGATAGGCTGAGTAGATTTAACGATGTTATAAACATCAATACCTTTATCATCACAGATCTTCTTAGCTTCTTCGATATCTTTGATACCATATTCGTTTAAAGTTTTATTGATCTGGTTGATTCTTCTTTCATAACCTTCAAATGTAATAGCCATTGTTCTACCTCCTAATTATTCCTTTCTTGGATCGATGTACTTAGCAGCATCAGCAAAACGTCCATAAGAACCTGTTGCCTTCTTAACAGCTTCATTAGCATCTTCTCCAGCTTTGATCATGTCCATCATTCTTCCAAGATTTACGAATTCGTAACCGATGATCTGGTCATCATTATCTAAAGCAACTCTAGTAATGTAACCTTCAGTTAATTCGAGGTAACGAGGACCTTTCTTCTTAGTAGCATAAGATGTACCTACCATTGATCTTAAACCTTTACCTAAGTCTTCAAGACCAGCACCAACTACTAAACCACCTTCTGAGAAAGCAGACTGAGAACGTCCATAAACGATCTGTAAGAATAATTCTCTCATTGCAGTATTGATAGCATCACAAACTAAGTCAGTGTTTAATGCTTCAAGTAAAGTTCTACCAACTAAAGCTTCAGCTGCCATAGCTGCAGAATGAGTCATACCTGAACATCCGATAGTTTCGATAAGTGCTTCTTCAATGATACCTTCCTTAACATTTAAAGAAAGTTTACAAGCACCCTGCTGTGGAGCACACCATCCGATACCATGAGTGTAAGCAGAAATATCCTTGATTTCTTTAGAATAAACCCATTTGCCTTCTTCAGGAATTGGGGCACAACCATGATTGCCGCCCTGTTTAACGCAATACATTTCTTCAACTTCTTTTGAATAAATCATTTTTTTACTCCTTTCATTACTAAATGACTGTTGATTCAAGGTGAGGGTTATCACCTGTCAAAATTATATGACACCATGCTTTTAAAGTCAATGAAACTCAAGAAAACAGCATGTAAAAAATAGTATAAAAAGGGCTTAAAATAGCGTTTTTTAGGCTTAAAAAGGTCTTGTGAAAAAATAAGCGTTTTCATTTTTGTATCAATGAAAAATACAGTATGTTAATGGGTTGGTGAAGTTAAAAAATTATTCATAATCTTGTAATAGTATTATAATGACAATGCAATGGAAGAAGGATAAACTTATGAAACATCAAAAGCTGACAATAAAACAGAAGAGAATACTGAAGAATATACTAGTTGTTGTATTACTTATTATTAGTTTTCCTAGCTATACACCAACACAAGTCATTATTAAAAGTGATCATATATTAATAAGTAACCATCTCTTATCTAGACCAATAGAATGTAGTAGTTTTGATGGACTGACTTATACAGGGCTAGATGGTAAGAAATATAGTCATAATAGTTATGTAGGTGTACAGCCTCTTACAATCTCTAATACAATAAGTTTTAACTCTTCTAAGACACTGTACAGTGCACCGTTCTCTTACTATGCCACTTCTAATACTGTTCCTGCAGGAAGTTATCATGTCACAAAAGAAGCAGGACGTTATATGTATATAGAAGGGAAGGGGTGGGTTTCTTCTCAATATGTCAGTATTGATGTCAATGATTCTATAGAAAATACAACAGGTATACCACTCTACAAAGATTATATGATTCCTGACTCGAGTAGTCATCGTACTCATTATGCAATGAGACCACTGTATATTACGATTCATACAACAGATAATACAAATAGAGGGGCAAATGCTTTAAGTCATGCCAAACTTCAATATACAGGTAATGTCAGATCAGCATCTTGGCATTATACAGTGGATGATCACAGCATCTACCAATCATTACCACTCAATCAACAGGCAGGACATGCAGGAGATGGTGTCATGCCAGGTAATAGTGCGTCTATCGCGATAGAAATATGTGTCAATTCAGATGGCCATTTATATATTGCAGAAAAAAATGCAGCCAAACTTGCTGCTGCATTATTAAAACAATATAACCTCAGTGTGGATCAACTCCGTATGCATCATGATTGGTCAGGTAAAGAGTGTCCTAGACCAATGATAGAAGGGCAGTCTGGGTCAATGAACTGGGACTCTTTTAAAAGACAAGTTTACAATTATATGAGAACAGTATAAAAAAAGGAAGCATGTGCTTCCTTTTTAAATGCCTATTCAATCATAATAGGTTTCTTCTCTTCGATCTTTTCAGGTTCAGTCTTAGGGAAAGTGATCATCAATTCACCATTCTCGAACTTAGCAGTGAAGTCTTCTTCTTTATAACCCTCACCAACATAGAACTTTCTTGAACAG
>OLFW01001401.1_pt1 | contig 14174 bp, 10 predicted proteins | sample 1605351 | NCBI WGS metagenome assembly OLFW01 (sample SAMEA3888918, study PRJEB22519) | human gut metagenome | biome: human gut; feature: human-associated habitat; material: faeces | place: Denmark | collected 2010 | reverse complement strand
GATTTCCAGAAGATTTGCGTTCACGCTACGCATTACGATGCTGTAATTAATCATACTGTGTTATGCTTTAAAGAGTTTATTTTATCACAATTTCCCAGATGCTTTTCTTGTCCTTTTCAGAGTCTTCATTGATGACCGGCGCCTGTCATCTTTTGCTCCCTGTCTCGGTCTTCATAGATGACCGCCTTTAGGTACAAAATAGCTTTCTTTCGATTGCTGGTGCAAAGGTACGAAAAAGCGCTGTAGGAAGCAATACTTTTCCGGCAACTTGAATTCAGTTTTCCGGAATCTTGTGAAATGGAGTCTTTCGAGAGTAGGTGAGGGGAGTAGTGGCAACGGGCTGCATCCGGTCATTAGTGACCGGTCATTATCGGTCATTAAGAAAAATCACTTCCGGTTATTTAGCCCCTATAATATATATTAAATATTTTAATATTATATTATAGCTCTTTTTCGCCCCCCGAAAAACCTTAATGACCGATAATGACCGGGCATTAATGACCGGATTTTAAGGTAGAATGAAAAGAGTTGTAGTATGATGGGATATTGTGTAAAAGCTTGATATATCAGTTGTTAGATTCTGCTTGCTGTATCATTTGTTATACTCTTAAAGGTTACTAAAACTAGTATCGTAATCCTATCTATTCTGAAACATACCATATAAAATGTGTCGTGCTTTTTTACTAAATTCTTGAATGTATATATATATCGCCACTCTTTTTGAGTTGTTATCACTTTACTTTTCTCTCATTTTCTCTTGAAAAATAGCTTTAAAAGAACTCTTAGTCTTATTTTTTTCGCTTTTTCTTCTTTTTTCCGTTAAATAACGTGATAAAATTAGGAGAGTTTCAAAAGATTTATTATCTTTGCCTGAAAGAATATAAAATATTAACGTAGCAATAGTGCAAAAGCTAGATACTACAAAAGATTTGTGATATGACAGAATACCATAACAAGCTGATACACAGCATTTTAGTGGGGGGGGGTAATTTTGCTCAGGCAAAGTTAACTCAATCTCTTCATGTACTTACTAGCAGGCGAATATTATCTTATTTTTATATGATAATGGTCGCTTTTTTTATGCTTTCTTTCACCGCCTGTTCTAGCGACGAAGAAACGGAAAAAGAGAAGGCTTTTGATTACGAAACCACATTTTTAGCCCATAATTGGCAGATTTCAGCAGTTTATCAGCGCATTGGAAGCCTCTTTATCGACGTAAATGAGGTTCCATTGTTCTGCCGTTTCACCTCAGACGCTATTTATTTCTCCGAAGTGAAGGAAGTGAACCTATTCGATTCAAACGGTAAAATTACCCAAACAACCACCGAAAACGTTGCTTGCGGTCAGTACACCTATTTAATAAAGGAGAACAAAATACAGATAGATAATCAGATATTCACCATTACGGACACCAACGGAACCCTCGTTCTGCAGAATGAGGACTGGAAACTAGTGCTCGTAGAAAAATAAACATATATATTATGGGAACATACAATAAAGAACGAGAAGAACTTCATAAAACGATTTGGAGTATTGCCGAGGAATTGAGAGGTGCTGTTGATGGATGGGAATTCAAGGCTTATGTCTTGGGTGCCATATTCTATCGTTACATCTCAGAAAACCTTACCGACTACATTAATAATTTGCAGGCTGCTGCCGGAATCAAGGATTTTGATTATGCTAAAATGGAAGATGAAGAAGCAAAGGAGGCTCGCGAAATGATGGTGCAGGAAAAGGGCTTCTTTATTCTGCCAAGTCAATTGTTTCAGAGAGTAGCTGCTTCACCTGAAAAGAATGTCAACCTCAATGAAACGCTAGCCCAAGTGTTCCGTTCTATTGAGGCAAGTGCTGCCGGTACAGATAGCGAGGAACAGGTAAAGGGACTTTTCTCTGATTTCATCATCGACAGCTCCCGTATCGGCAACTCTGTAGAAATGCGTAACAAGTGTATTTCCAAGGTGTTGACCAAGGTGCGGGATATGCAGCTCAGCAAGACGTTTACAGACAACAGTATTGATACAGTAGGCGACACCTACGAATACCTGATGCAGATGTATGCATCGAAGGCTGGTAAAAGTGGTGGTGAATACTTTACGCCACAGGAGGTGAGTGAAGTACTTGCCCGCATAGCCTGCTGCAACAATCCTAATATTCAGAAGGTTTATGACCCAGCCTGCGGTTCGGGGTCCTTGCTGATGAAGTTTGTGAAATATGTTGGTGAAAAAGCATCGGAAATAGAGTTTTATGGTCAGGAAATTAACCCTACAACCTATAATCTCTGCCGCATCAATATGTTCCTGCATAATGTGAACTATGCCAAGTTTGATATTCAGTTGGGTAACACGCTTACAACTCCTCATCATCTTGGAATGAAGTTTGATGCTATCGTGAGCAATCCGCCATACTCCAAGAGTTGGGAGGGAAAGAATAACACGATTCTGATTAATGATGTACGATACAGTCCTGCTGGTGTACTGGCTCCTATACAGAGGTCAGACCTTGCCTTTACGATGCACATGCTTTACCATCTTAGTGAGACTGGTACTTGTGCCATTGTTGAGTTCCCTGGAGTACTCTATCGTGGTGGAGCAGAGAAGAAAATCCGCGAATATCTGATTAAGAACAATTTTGTGGATACGGTGATTCAGCTTCCTGCCAATCTCTTCTTTGGCGTAGGAATTGCCACTTGCATCATTGTTATCAAGAAGAACAAGAAAGATAATAATATCTTGTTTGTGGATGCTTCGGAAGAATGTGAGAAGAAGGGCGACAAGAACAAGCTGGAGGATAAGAACCAAAACAAAATAGTAAATGCTTATCAGGAGCGCAAGGAAAAACAATATTTTACCAAGCTCGTTAGCAATGATGAAGTTCTGGCCAATGGTGCCAACCTCTCCGTTTCTTCTTATGTAGAGAAAGAAGATAAAAGGGAGGTGATTGATATTGTGGCGTTGAATGAAGAGATTGAAGCTTTGAGTAAGGATGTTGCAAGTAAGTCGTTAAAATTGAGTGAAATAATCAAGGAATTATGAACAAGATTGCTGAATTAATAAGTAGATTATGTCCAGATGGAGTTGAGTTTAAAACGCTTGATTCTTTGGTAAGCTATGTTCAGCCTGGTCCATATATTGTTAGTTCAACAGAGTATGATACTCATTATAGTACTCCTGTTCTGACTGCTGGGCAAAGTTTTATTCTTGGATATACAAATGAGGAAGAAGGAATATACAATGCCTCGTCCCAAAAACCGGTTATCATTTTTGATGATTTTACAACAAGTTTTCATTGGGTAGATTTTGACTTTAAGGTAAAAAGCTCTGCATTGAAAATATTGAAAATAAAAGATAAACAAGAGGCAGATTTTAGGTATATTTATATGGCAATGAAAACCATTCATTTTATACCGACAAATCATATGCGGCATTGGATTTCATTATATAGCAAATTTGAGATTCCACTTCCTCCGCTTAACATTCAAAAGGAGATAGTCTCTATTCTTGATTCCTTCACTTCGCTCATCGACAAGATGAAACAGGAAGTAGAGATGAGAAAGAAACAGATGGTGTATTATATAGATAAGTTTTACGGCGGAGATTTTGATGGCATGATGAGGTTAGCAGACATTCCTGGGAATTCTGTTGCACAATTTTCTGACCTAGGCCCTATAATTCGGGGCAAACGATTTGTTCGTGACGATATTCGCACAGTGGGGCAACCGTGCATTCATTATGGAGATATGTATACATATTATGGAACCATGGCTGTAACTGCTAAGACATTTCTCGAAAGAGATTTTCCTAAAAAGATGCGATATGCGCATAAGGGGGATGTTGTTATAGTTGGTGCTGGTGAAAATGATTATGATATAGGTGTTGGGCTCGTTTGGATGGGAGAAGAACCTGCTGCAGTCCATGATGCATGTTATATACTTAAACATCATCAAATACCTATGTATATTTCATATTATCTGCGTTCGAACATTTATCATCAACAGTTGAAAAAGTATGTTTCAAGCGGTAAGATTTCATCTTTCTCTGCTGAAGGATTGGGGAAAGTTTATATCCCTATTCAACCAGAGGACAAGCAGCGCCAAATCGTTTCCATCCTCGATACTTTCGAAACCTACATCTCGAAGCTGGAGAAGATGATAGAGTTACGCCAGAAGCAGTATGAATACTACAGAGAAAAGTTGCTGACATTTGAATAAATTCTTTTATTAATAACGTTATGGCAGAAAGTTATAAAATCATAGCAGAGCAAGATTATTGTACCGTGGTGGCAAAATATGAGTCATCAAGGAAGAATGGTAATGCTTACCAAAGTGAGCAGGATCTGGAACGCTGGCTTATCGAACAGCTGCAAAGACAAGGTTACGAATATCCTTCCATACACAACGAGAAAGAATTGTTGGAGAATCTGCGCATACAGCTGGGCAGGGCAAACGATACAGAATACTCTGACAAAGAGTGGCAAAGCTTACTGGATATTTTAACCAGCGAAACGCTCACTATGGAAGATAAGGCAGGCATGATTCAAAAGGAAAATACCGCAGTAGAAATAGAACGTGACAACGGTATTAATACCAATGTTCATCTTATCCATAAAGATAACGTGTTCAAGAATTATCTGCAGGTTATCAACCAGTACGTGCCCGCTGGCGGAACCCACGCCAACCGCTATGATGTAACCATCCTGGTTAACGGTCTGCCACTCGTTCATATTGAGCTGAAACGCCGAGGTGTAAGCATCAGGGAAGCCTTCAACCAGATAAACCGCTATGCTCGCGAAAGCTTCTGGGCAGGCAAGGGAATGTTTGATTACATCCAGCTGTTTATCATCAGCAATGGCACGGAAACTAAATATTACAGCAATACCACCCGCTATGCTCGTGAGCTGGAAGCTGACAAGCTGAAGGGGAAGAAAAAGAAAATTCAGAGCAACTCGTTTGAGTTTACCAGCTACTGGAGTGATAGGGAAAACAACCTTATCTGCGACCTTGAGGACTTTGCCAAGACCTTCCTCGTAAAACGCACGCTGCTCGAAATTCTTACCAAATATTGTGTGTTCAATGTTGATAAGGAACTGCTGGTGATGCGTCCTTACCAGATAGCTGCTACCGAGAGTATTACCCAGCGTATCAAGATTGCCTTGAATCATCATTGGGAAGGTTCAAGAAAGGCAGGAGGCTACATCTGGCACACTACCGGTTCGGGCAAAACCCTGACCTCGTTCAAGACGGCTCAGCTTGCAAGCGATATAGATGGAGTATATAAGGTAGTATTCATCGTTGACCGACAGGATTTGGACTATCAGACGATGAAGGAATACGATCGATTCTGCCCTAACTGTGCCAATGGTAATGTGAACAGTAAAATATTGCTTGGTCAGCTCAATGCCGGTGGCGATGATTCGAACATCATCATCACCACGATACAGAAGATGTCGAGCCTCTTGAGGAAAAAGCTGATAGAGCAGGAGGTTCTTGACCAGGTTTTCGTCTTCATCTTTGACGAATGCCACCGCTCGCAGTTTGGCGCCATGCAGAAACAGATTAAGCAGAGTTTCAAGAAGTACATCATGTTTGGCTTTACCGGCACCCCGATATTTGGAGTTAATGCCAGTGGTAAAAAGGGAGAAATGATGACCACTGCAGATGTGTTTGGCGGAGAGTTGGACGAAAAGGGCAATCATACTAAGCCGCTCCACACTTATACCATCATCAATGCCATCAACGATAAGAATGTGCTGAAATTCAATGTAGAATACCACACGCAGACGGCTATGGTAGATGGAAAGAAGGTGGAGAACACAAACTATCTCGACTCCAAGCGCATCGCTTTGAATGTGAAATATCTTCTTGATCATTTCGATATAAAAACCAAGCGCTCCGTTCAGTGGACAGCCACGGTTCTGACTAATGTAGAGGAAGTTATAAAGAACTACAAGAAAAAGAAGGAAGATCAGGTAGAAGAAAAGAAAGCGAAGGTAACCACCACGGGATTCAACTCTATACTTGCCTGCGACAGTGTGCCAATGGCTATAGAATACTATAAGGAGCTGGAACGGCAGATGGCTGAGCCCGGTGCCCCCCAGCTAAGGATTGCAACCATCTTTACTTCGGCAGCCAACGAGGCAGAGAACGACAGTAACGGAAATATAGAAGAAGACCCGGAAGGCATTAAGGGACTGGACTCTACGAGTAGGGAGTTTCTTGATTCCTGCATTACAAAGTACAACCATATCTTTGGAACCTCATACAATACGAGTGCTGAAATGTTCCAAAACTACTACAAGGACCTTTCCCAGCGCACTAAGAATAAGGAAATAGATCTGCTTATTGTGGTAGGAATGTTCCTGACGGGCTTTGACGCAAAATGTCTCAATACGCTCTGGGTGGACAAGAACTTGCGAATGCATGGATTGCTACAGGCTTTCAGCCGAACCAACCGTATTCTGAATGCCTATAAGAATTGTGGTAACATCATTTGTTTCCGCAATCTCATAGAAGCCACCAACAGAAGCTTCGGTCTTTTCGGCGATGCTAATGCCAACAGCATAATTCTGATGCGAACCTTTGAGGAATATTACAATGGCTACGAAGAGGATGGGAAACATCAGGCAGGATATAAGGAACTGGCTGAGAAACTTCTGCAGGAATATCCGCTTTGCAAGTTGAATCCTTCCATCCCGCTGGCTCAAAAGATAGGCTTCATCAAGTTGTATGGGCAATTTGTCAAGATGACTAATATTCTGATAAGTTTCGATCAGTTTAATCAGGAAACCCTGGAAGAGCGCAATGCAATCCGCATTATCAGTGAAGGCGACAGGCAGGACTATCAGTCATGGTACCTCAGCTTCTGTGATGATGTGAAAGGCGGAACTACAGGTGGCGGTGGTGGTCATACAGGTGGAGACGGAGCTGGCGGAACAGATGATTTGGAATTTGAGATAGAATTGATTCGCCAGTTTGATATTGATATTCCTTACATCTTGGCTCTTGTGAAAAAATATCATGATAGCAACTGTGAAGACGCAGAGCTTATCAAGGATATTATCCGTTGCATAACATCAAGTCCGAAGTTGAGGGATAAGAAAGACCTCATAGAGGGTTACCTTCATGTCATAAAAGAAGGTAAGGATGTTGATGTTTACGAAGAATGGCAGAATTACATCCGCCAGCAGATGGAAAAGGAACTGAAAGCCATTATCAGCGAAGAGAATCTGAAGGAAAAGGCAACCCGTGAATTTATCACCAAGTCGCTGCAGGATGGTTACGTAGAGGAGAGCGGAATGGCAATTACAACAGTACTGCCCCCTATGCCAATCTTCGGTGCCGGCAATAAACGTGAACAGAAAAAGAAAACTGTCATCGAAAAATTCAAACGATTCGTAGAACGATTCATGGATTTATAAACTTTTATAATATAAGGAAAGAAAAAGATACAGAAACAGGAGCCTATCCCTATAGGTAGGTGCACGGAAAGCGTTGTCAGCAAGTATAATATCTTATCGCTCAGAAACGACCAAACTTCAACAGAAGATAAGCTAACTTCAAGGATGGCAACAAGCGGCGCTCATGTGTGTAGAAGTAAAGAATCTACGACGTGGGCAAGACTTGTATGTATATCTGAAGTTAGGGCTTTGGTCGGCCTCTGAGCGATGATTGCGTATGGGTTTTTGCCCACGCTTTTTTATACGAATAATATGGCAGCAGACAAAACAAGATACTTAAAGGATTTGGAAATGCTCATGCAGGAATATAAAACCTGCTATGGGGATTGTGCTGGCGATAGAACTATTCATAAACTATCGTTACTTATTGCTATGTTTGAAAGTAGCGAAATGTTTGAAAAGATAGGGCAGAAACTTAAAACTAATCTAATCATCGATATTGATAGAGATGTTGATTACGTGAAATGGAGTAACCGGGAAACTTGGATTGAGACAAAATCTAAGACTAATCAGTATGCTTCTTCTTTGACCTACGAGTCGCTGAGTATGGACAAATCCTTATTTGCCAATAGTATGGCAGATATGTTGCCACCGGTTCCCGAAACCTCATCTGATGACAATAATAAGAAACAATTCGATGGGCTTACCTATACGGAAAGAGATAAGTTCAAGACAACCATCAATAACCTGATGAATAATAATGTATTTAATGATAAGGTCCTTGATTTTGCCATAGATTCTACACTAAAAAAACTTTGTGCTGCACTTCTGAATATCGCAAACATAATAGAAGCTAAGCATGGGGGAAGTCTTTATGAAGACCTCTATAATAATCAGTTTTTTGCCTATACCAATAAGATTGGATCCTCTGTGCTGAAATCTCATAAGGAATGGAGAGAAAGTTATTTGGAAGATGAAATTACTGAGGATTCATTAAAAGACCATGTGCAGAAAGTTCTTATTAATCTTTTCAAGGCAGGCGTATTGGATAATATAGAAGTCAATGTCACCAAAAAGCAGAAGGATGACTATAAGGCTGAAATTGATTTTTCCGAGCATGATATTCCCAAGAAGATGAACACCAATAAGTTGTATAACTGCTTCAGAAGCATTTGCGATTTTAAGGGTGGTAAGTATTCTTTGGATAAGGTAAAAGCAGGCAGACTGCTGTTTAAGATAAGAAAGGATGAGGATAAAATTTGTGCTTTCTTTACGTTTGTATTAACGCTTACTCATGTTTATCAGGATATTGATGAGTTGAGAGAAGCCAATAGAGTGCCTAGTAAGATATTTGATTTCGATTTTTCCAAAATAGAATGCAAATTTAGTGAAGAAGAAGGTAAGCGGTCAGGCATTAGCAAGCATGCCCCTATGGTGCTTACCATTATGGATAAGATGAGTGTGAATATGCCTAAGGCTTACTGGGTATGTTTCTTCTGTGTGTTACTGGAAAAAGAATGGATTGAAGACAATGTAAATGCTTTTTGTAAAAAGATGAATTCAATCTTTAGTGCAGGACTAGACAAAAGTGCATTGAGTAAAACTATAAATGAACTAGGAAACAAAATCGAGGAATGGGATAAAGGAGATAGTCGACTGAAAAAGAAAAGAGAGTTTGGCTTGAAGTTCAAGCAATGTATTGAGTTTTATGTTCAATATAAAATGAACTCTTTTATGTAGAGCATGGACATAGATAATACCACAAAAATTACATAGATAATACCACAAATTAAAAAACTTAATACCACAAGCTAAAAAGATAGCACCACTCGTACCACATGGTATGGGCGGTGCTTTTGTTTTTTCCCTACCTTTGCAGCGTCGAAGAAACAAGAAAGCTCGAAATTTCAAAAGAGATCTTGAAACACCTTCGTACATTTATATTATATGTATACTCAGATTATGAGAGTGGTGCAGCAGGGTGAGGCTTTCGCTGTACAGAGTCAGAAAAGTGAGAACGGACAGATGATGAAATGCAACATCGTTCTCCAGGAGATGGGCGGTAAGTATGAGAACCAGTATGCTGCTGCAATGCTCGGCAACATTGCCCAGTGTAAGTTCGCTCCGGGAACATTGGTGGCGGTTACGCTCCGCTTTACTACCCATGAGCACAATGGTCAGGTTTATCAGGATATTCTGGTTACGGACATTGAAAAGGTAAAAGGGTAAAAAAGTAAAAAGAACCTTAACCCTTTGCAACCACGTTACCATAAAGGGTAAAAAGTAAAACTGAGTTGAAACTGAGGAGGATTTTCCATGGTAAAGCGCGCAACAATCCGGATGTTTCTTCTCCTAAAATTCAATTCAGATTATGAAAAAAGCAAACAAAAAGCAGGTGAATAACCAGCAGGTGAATAATAACGGCTGCCAGCATGTGCAGCTCGGTGGTGTGGCTTACTATGATGATAAGCAGTATTTCCTCTTCAGTCCTAATTCTGTAAATCAGGGTGTTGTAGAAGCGTTTCGCCGTCATGGTGTGGCTCAGCAAATGCAAGACGGAACATTTGATTTCGTAGCAGTTTCTAAGCCGAAAAGCCAGTCGGAACTGATTAAGAAACTGGCGCATGGTCGGTTGAGCAAGACCAAGGATGGGGCTATTCAGCTCACGCTGAAGGTGTTCTGCCATGAAGGACTCAACATCGCCCAAACGCTGACTGTTGAGTCAGCAGAAGGGGCTGATGCTTTAGTGGATTATCAATTAAAACGATAAGTAATAAGATAGATGAGTTGTTATTTAATTAAGGTGGAGAATGGGCACAAGGTTGCCCGCTCCATCACTTCGGAAGAGGAGTATAAGCAGCTGCGTGGAAGCAATGAGCAGAAGGAGAATCTTCGTCTGGCTCGTGCCGGAAACGATGCTGCGAAACGGAGACTGGTGCAGTTTAATTATTCCGGCCATTATCCGCAAGGCGTGGTGAAGGGAATGAAACTGCCAAGCGGTGCTTTCGGGTTTGATATGGATGAGCCGGAGGCTTTTGCCAAGGCTGCCAAGCTGCTGCTGAAGGAACCGGACAAGTACGGACTGCTGATGCTGGAACGCAGTGCACGACAAGGCGGACATGCGGTGTTTGAACGCGAAAAGGGCAAGACGGTTCTGGAGAATCAGGTGAGGATTGCTACGATGCTCAAGTGCGAAATGGATACTTCGGCTCACGACATTAACCGGGTTTATTTCACTACTACATCGGATGACGAAGATTTGCTCTTCCTTTCGCCACGACTCTTCAAGGATGAATATGATGAGGCTGCCGTGGCTGCTGAAGGGAAGGTTCTGGAAGAGCGTGAAAGATACGGACAGGAGAAACTGCCGGAAGGGGCGCACAAGGCAAACAAGCATTATGAGCCTTGGAAGGAAGAATTCAAGAAGGATTCTCAAGGGGTTTTCAAGGGTCAGGAATTTAAAAATTCGAGAATTTCTACTTCTGCGTCCTCTTCTTCTGCTTCATCCGCTTCGACTCCCTCCGTCTCTCAAGACAATTACCTCGGGATTCCTTATGGGGAAATCATTAAGAAGTGGTGGCAGATGTATAATGATGGGCAGGAGCCGATGCGCTCCAACCGCAATACGCTGACCTTTGAGCTGGCTGTGAACCTGCGCCACATCTGTGGCTTTGATGGCAATCTGATGGCTCAGATTATTCCCTGCTATGATGGTTTTTCTGAGCAGGAGAAGATGGCTTGCATCAAGTCTGCACTCGGAGAAAAACTTACGCAAATGCCTAAGCGACTGAAAGATGTACTGGCTGCGCTGAGACAGGAAAAGTTGAAGCAAGCTACTCTGAAAGGCATAACGCTTAAGGAGAATGAGGAACTGATCAATGCACTGGACGAGGCAAATGCCCAGGATGAACTGTTCTATTTCAAAGCCTTGCCCAAATTGCCGCAGGGAGTACGCGACTCGGTTAATGCAGTAGGGCCGACACTTGCTTTACCCGTGATTACCGCTATCTGTCCTGTCATCGGAATGCTGGCTACTGGCGTGAAAATCTCCATTCACGGCAAGATGAATTCGCTCAACCTCATCTCTTACATTGCCGGTGATTTTGCATCAGGAAAGGGAAGTATTGACCCGGTAATCAATGTATGGACTTCAGAAGTAAAAGCAATGGACAAAATGTACCAGCTGAAGGAGGATGAATGGAGAGTCAAGAAGCGTGCGGCTAAGAACAAGAAGGAGCAGCCGGAAGAGCCGAAACTGCCGGTAAGATGCTTGACACTGAACAATACGGTGGCGAATCTTGCTGAAAGACTGGCGAATACTGAAGGCAAACACGCCTTCTCATTTACACCGGAAGCTGACACCGTAGCACAGAAGTGGAAATCGGCGATGAGCGACTTTTCCGTCATGTTAAGACAGGCTTACGACGGAACAAGCTATGAGCGCGAGGCAAGAAGTGCAGATGCGGTGAATGTCCATATAGACAGACTGTTATGGAATGTGGTGATGTGCGGCACTCCCGATGCACTTTATCGAGTAGTGAACAATTATACGGATGGTTTCCAAAGCCGTATTGTCGTGGCTCGTACGCCGGATAATACCTTCACCCCGCTCACAGATAACCTCTTCGTGCTTACACCTCGCCAGCAAAGCAATATTCTGCAGATAGCACATCTGTTACCCATGATGGCAGGCGAAGTAGAACTGCCTAAGCTGGAAGCCAAGGGCAGGGAATGGCTGGAGCAGATAAGACTGGAGACGATGAAAGATGATGACAAAGTGAAAGCTCGCCAGCGTTTTCGTATCTGTCCTACCACGATGAGAATGATGGCGTGCATCATGCTCTGCAAGGTGGCAGAATCGCTGATACAGAAACTTGGAGCGGAAGAGGCAGAAACAAGATTGAAGGAGAATCCTCTCTTGTGGAAGGAAATGATTGTGAAAATGCAGACACCGAGCATGCTTTCAGCCTTTGATGTTCTGGCTAACTATCAGCTGGAGAATGCACTCTATTTCTTTCGCAGTCGTATCGAAGCTGCTTTCTCATCCAAGGATTATTGCGGACAGGCACCTGCTGACCGTATACGTCGTGGAAGAAACGATACTATCTTTGAGCGCTTAGACGTAACCTTCAATTTCGAACAGGCTCAGCAGCAGAGTGTTGCCATCAAGGGCGCTAACGTTACGCACGAGGCTGTAAGACAGATGCTGAAGAACTGGAAGCGCCAGGGACTCATCAATATTCTGCCCGATTCACGTTATCAGAAAGTAGCATCTACGGTTTAAATCCGGTCATTTCCGGTCATTAAGGTCAAGGTCATTAAGGTCATTAAGGTTTTCGGGTCTGAACCCAGCCTTAATGACCACCCCTAAACCAATTATTCATTATTAATTATTAATTGTAAATTATCATGCATATTTGTATATTTCGCCGCCGTTTCACTCCATGGGGAGTTGATGGCACAATGGTCATTAACGGTAAGTTTTTCTGCGGAACATTGGAGCGTCCTCAGAGTTATCTGAAAGCTGATGCTTACAGACTGGCACTTGTGCCGGTTTCCAACCCGAAGTTTCTGAGGGATGATGAGAAGAGCAGAATCATGCCTGTCATTCTGAAGGAAAACGGCAGAGTTCCGAAGTCTGTTATCCGCAAGCCGTTCTTTGTTCCGGGCAATGGTCCTTATAAATTAATGTATGGCAGCATCATTCTGGGCAGATCTTACATTTCGGGACTTGTGCTTCATTCTGAGGAATACTTCTCGGAGTTTTGCGAGAAGGTGGATGAGGCAATCAGGAACAGGGAGCACATCACGCTCGTTATCAGAGACTGGGGCTTTGATGCGATTCCGCTTAAGTATTTATCACCTTTCAAATCATCCGTAAAATCATTATCATGCGTAAGATAAAGGAAATCATCATTCATTGCAGTGCGACCAAGGAAGGTCGCAACTTCACCGTAGCGGATATTGACCGCTGGCACCGGGAGCGCGGAATGCGCTGCATAGGTTATCATTTCGTGGTTTATCGTGACGGCAGCATTCATGTAGGCCGTGCGATAGAGGAGGTTGGCGCCCATTGCAAGGGCCATAATTCCATCAGCATAGGCGTCTGCTACATCGGCGGTTTATCGAAGAAAGGCAAGCCGAAGGATACAAGAACCCGAGACCAGAAAGCGGCAATGCGCTCGCTCATTGAGCAGCTGAAGGAGGAATATCCATTAGCCACGATTCATGGTCATAATGAATTTGCCAACAAAGCCTGTCCCTGCTTTAATGTGAAGAAGGAGTGGGGCTAACAGATAGGGAACGCGCTGCGTTCCCTATTTATACTTATTTCCCGATGCAAAAGTGCTTGAAGATATTGTTTAGCGTTTCCTGGCTACTGATCTGTCCGCCAGTGATTTCACCCAGTTCTTCCAACACCATTTTCAGGTCTTCGGCGACGATGTCGCCGCTCATGCCCATTTCCATCGACTCCAATACTCGGGGGAGGGAATCATGGGCACGGAGTAGGGCCTCGTAGTGGCGGGCACTCGTTATGATGACGTCGTTCTCGGTAATCTCAGGAATATCAGCGGCTTTTACTAATGCCTGCTCCAGGGATGAAACGTTCTCGCCTGTGCGGGCACTGATGAAGAGTGGGGATTCTGATTCACTGGAATCTGAGCCACAGGAATGGGTGAATTTATCGAATGCAAGTTTATCCATCTTATTAAATACTACCAGCAGCTTCTTGCCCTGGTTCTTCAACTTCATCTCCTCGATTTCTGAGGCTGACGGCTGCT
>OLFW01001396.1_pt1 | contig 14298 bp, 12 predicted proteins | sample 1605351 | NCBI WGS metagenome assembly OLFW01 (sample SAMEA3888918, study PRJEB22519) | human gut metagenome | biome: human gut; feature: human-associated habitat; material: faeces | place: Denmark | collected 2010 | reverse complement strand
TATATCCCAGATGTCCACCCGCTTTCGGGCCTTCTAGTACCACCGCATCCGGAAGATAATCATAGTTATTCTTCCATTTCTCGCAGATGATGCGTACGGCACGTGCGCTGGAAACGATGGGAACCAGCTTGGTGACGCTATCTTTCTTGAGGAAAGAAGGCAAGTCCAAAGGCAGTCCGGCACCGCTGAAAATGATGTCTACCTTTTCCGCTATACTGGTTTTCACCAATTCGGCGAAGTCGGAAAGAGCCACCATTACGTTTACGCCGATGATACCTTTCGCTTTTTCCCGGGCCTTGCGGATCTCTTCCGCTAACCCGAGATTCCCAGCTTCCGTATAATTGCTGGGTGACAATTTCTTATATAAAAGTCCGAGACCGGCTGCGGAGATAACGCCGATCCCACCTTCATTTGCAACGGCCGAGGCTAAGCCGGAAAGAGAGATGCCTACGCCCATTCCACCTTGGATGATTGGAATACGAGCCTTTAGGTCTCCGATTGTTAATGTCTTCATTAAAAAAATAAATATAGTGTTTCAATAATCGAGGCAAAGGTAGCACAATATCCCAATAAATGTGCGAAATGGACCAGAATTATCGCGCAAATATTCTAGTCATGTGCAATGTATGGAACGAACCGATTATTTTATGTAAATTCGTCCCTGAATAATTAGGCAAGACGTCTGTAACAGGATTGTAATGTATGTGAAACGGGTGTGAAACAGGAGCGTTGTAACTTTGCGACGCAAATATAGTTTTTATAGTTAGGAATGAAATTAGGAAAAGTTATAGCGCTCATGTTAGTGCTGCTTCCATTCAGTATGGGAGCGCAGGAGGTGGATCAGTCGGTGGAAAAACGTATCGATTCCTTGGCTACGGAAGTGACTACCTTGGATAAGGTAGTCCAGAAGCTAAGCAAATTCAAGGTTTCCGCTTATATCCAAGGACAATACCAATATGGACAGGAGGACGCTACCTTGAAAGTGGGCGATAAGAACGAGAACTTGGATAAAGGGTTTAACCGGATCGGTATCCGCCGGGGGCGTATGAAGTTTGAGTACAATGATGAGATCGGAACAGGTGCTGTCCAGATCGAGGTGAATGATAAGGGAGTAAGTTTCCGTGATCTGTATATCGGTATCAAGGACCCTTGGACGAAGCGTAGCCAGTTGATGGCTGGTGTGTTCAACCGTCCTTTCGGTTATGAGGTCTGTTATTCCACGAGTTCTCTCGAATCTCCGGAGAGAGCGACTATTATCCAGTATTTCTTCCCGGATGAGCGTGACTTGGGAGCGATGCTTACCTTACGTACCAAGACTACCAGCCCATTGAGTTTCTTGCGATTGGATGCCGGTCTGTTTGCCGGAAACAGTATCAACCGGGAGACGGATAGCCGGAAAGATTTCATCGGGCGTCTGGGTGCCGAGAAGGCGATAGGCGACTGGGGAAAATGGGGAGCCGGTTTCTCCTATTACCATGGTTTTGTCTACAACCCGACTACCGAGGCGTATGAGATGCGTGGCAATCATTTCGTTAAGAGGGATATGGGAGAGACGGGTACTTATATGAAGCGCCAGTATTTAGGTTTGGATGGACAGTTTAGTTTTCTTTCATCTTTAGGAAAGACCACTCTCCGTGCGGAAGGTTTGATCGGTACCCAACCCGGTATCGCCGGGAGCAGTAAAAGCCCGAACTACAGTACCCGACCGGAGAATTTGCCGGAAAATTCTTTGTTTAAGCGCCCTTTCCTTGGTTACTTCTTTTATTTGGTACAGGATATAGGCGCCTCTCCTTTCTCCGCCGTATTGAAATATGACGTTTACGATCCGAATACGAAGGTGAGTGGAAATGAGGTCGGGGCGGAAAATAGTTTCACCTCAAAAACCGATTTGGCTCAAAGCACGATAGGTATCGGCGGTATCTATAATTTCAATAAACATATCCGTCTACAAGCTTACTACGAGTTTAACTTCAATGAGAAAAGTAACCTTGTGAAGGGCTACGAGAACGACCGGAAGGATAATGTATTGACAGTTCGTCTTCAATATAAGTTTTAATTCATAGGATTGTAATATCTGTTTCATCCCATTGAAATACCGAAGTATTTATTTTGTATCGTAAATAAAAGATAAATACAAAATAATGAAGAAGACGATTTTATTAGCTGCCATGGCAGCGTGTTTGTTTGCTACGAATGTGTTTGCCCAGAAGATAAAGGGTAGCGATACTTGTTTGCCTCTTACCCAGACTGAAGCCGAGAATTTCATGAATAAGAACAAAGCCGCTAAGATCACGGTGACGGGTGGTGGCTCCGGCGTGGGTATCTCCGCTTTGATGGAAGGCACTACGGATATAGCGATGGCTTCCCGTAAGATGAAATTCGACGAGCGCATGAAGTTGCAAGAAGCCGGGAAGAAAACGAAAGAGGAGGTGATCGCCTACGACGCTCTGGCTGTTGTCGTGCATCCTTCCAACAAGGTATCCAATCTGACCCGGGAGCAATTGGAAGGCATTTTTACCGGCAAGATCAAGAATTGGAAAGAAGTGGGTGGTGCGGATATGAAGATCGTGGCCTATTCCCGCGAGACTTCTTCCGGAACCTACGAGTTCTTCAAGGAGAGCGTGTTGAAAAATAAGAACTATATGAACGGTATCTTGAGCATGCCGGCTACAGGTGCCATTATCCAAAGCGTAAGCCAGACGAAAGGAGCCATTGGCTATGTAGGTCTTGCTTATTTGAATAAAGAAGTGAAGCCGATCCATGTATCGTATGATGCCGGAAAATCCTACGTGGAGCCTTCGTTGGAGAACGCAAGGAATAAGACCTATCCGGTTGTCCGTCCGTTGTTCTACTACTATGAGACGAAGAATGCCTCAAAGGTGCGACCGTTCATCGATTATGTGATGTCTGCCGAAGGACAAGCGACGGTGAAGAAGGTTGGTTATATCCCGGTAAAGTAAGCGGAGAATCCGGACAGCGTTGTATGAGCACATCATACAACGCTGTCTAAGGTGCTTCGACAGTACTGTCTAAGGTGTTAAGACAACGCTGTCTTATGTGTTGGGATAAGATTGTCCGTCCGTCTCTTCCAGAAACTGATCCATATACAGATTCTCGCCATCCCATACGATATAAGAGAAGAATTGCATCCAATCCCCGGCTATGAGAATACGGGAGGTACGGCTTAACATCAAGTCCAACATGATGTGGCGATGGCCGAAAATGAAGAAGTTTATATCGGGATGCGTCTTTAGATATTCCTTGGCGAAAACAACCATATATTCTGCGTCTTCCCCTTGATACTTTTTAGCCTCTTGCTTTTCCAGTCCGCTCTTCCGGCTGTTGAGCGACCAGCCTAAAGCGAACCCGAACGTCCAGCGGGGATGTATTCCCGCATATAACCATTGGCAGAACTTGTTCCGGAAAATAGCCCTGATCAGACGGAATGCCTTACTCCGGAAATCTACCTCATCGCCATGCCCGAGGAAGAAACGTTTCCCCAATAAATCGACTGTCAAGGTATCCCGATGGATGATGGCACCTATCTCTTTCGGCAAGTAGTCGAACATCCAGATGTCATGGTTACCGATAAAGATATGTATTTCTATACCTCTGTCCGCTAACTCGGCCAATTTCCCCAGAAAACGTACATGGCCTTTCGGCACGACGTATTTGTATTCGTACCAATAGTCGAATAGATCTCCCAGAAACCAAATGGCGGAAGCGTCTTCCTTGATGCTATCCAGCCAACGTACCAGTTTCTTCTCGATGGCTAAAGGGTCCTTGTGGAAACGGGCTCCCAGATGTGCGTCTGAGGCGAAATATATTTTCATAGAAAACCTAATTCCAGTTTAGCCTCCTCCGTCATCATGTCCTTGTCCCATTCCGGCTCGAAGACGAGGTTTACCTCTACATTGTTCACCCCATCGACCGCTTCTACCTTCATACGGACATCTTCCAATATGAAATCGGCCGCCGGACAGTTCGGGGCGGTGAGGGTCATATCGATGCGTACATTTTTTTCCTCATCGATATCTACCTTATATATAAGCCCAAGATCGTATACGTTTACGGGTATTTCCGGGTCGTATACCGTCTTCAGCATAGCGACGATCGCTTCTTCTGTTTGGAGAAATTCGTTGTTCATCTTCTTTTGTTTTATACGCGAATATACATTAATACTTCTATATACTAAACCGGGGGAAAAGAGAATTTGTTTCACCGGATCAGCCTTCCTTCGTCTGCATAGCTATAATAGCCGCTATCGGACAGGATGATATGGTCCAGTATCCTAATATCCATCAGCTTCGCCGCCTTTTGGATACGCTCGGTCAAGGCATCGTCGTGCGTACTGGGGCGGAGGCTACCGGATGGATGATTATGGCATAGGATTATACCGGAGGCCAAGGCGTTGATCGCCGCTTTTAATACCAAACGGATATCCACGGAAGTCTGGTTTACTCCGCCCTGACTGATTTTTACCTTTTGTATCACCTTATTTAAGGGATTGGTTAGAGCGATCCAGAGTTCCTCATAAGGTAAATCGCATAGTTGGGTACGGAATAGGAGATAGGAGTCTTTGCTGCTTCGGATAGCATCTTGAGGAGATGCCTCTGAGGTTTCCCGCCGTTTCCCTAGTTCCATAGCGGCGCAGATCGTGACCGCCTTCGCCGGAAGTTAATTCTTTGATGGAACGTTTACCCAATGTATTCAGATTGTTGTTTACGGAGTGAAGTATCCGTTGAGAGAGTTGTACGGCCGTCTCCTCATTGTTGCCGGATCCGATCAGTATGGCGATCAATTCGGCATCGCTTAATACGGAAGCGCCTTTTTGAAGCATTTTCTCACGGGGCCTGTCTTCTTCGGCCCATTCCTTGATGGAAAGTTTTCCTGTCTTTTCTTTCATAGTCGGGAAAGGTTTATGATTTGGTTAAAAAAATAGTTCCCGCCTGCTTATCAAGCGGGAACCGTATATTTTGACAAGACCCGGATTACTCGCGGATACGGCCTACGTAAGAACCATCAGTCGTATTGATCTCGATAACCTCGCCCTCGTTGATGAACAACGGAACGCGAACTTCCGCACCAGTCTCTACGGTTGCCGGTTTCAAGGTGTTAGTAGCAGTGTCACCTTTAATACCCGGTTCTGTATAAGTAACTTTTAATTGAACTTTTGTAGGCATGTCGGCGAAAAGAACCGTATCGGTAGATGCATCAGAAACAACGTCTACAATTTCTCCCTCTTTCATGAAATCAACGCCGTTGATCAAGTTTTTGTCGATGATCACGTCATCGAATGTCTCTTGGTTCATGAAATGATAATGCTCGCCTTCCGTATAAGTGAACTGATACGGGCGACGTTCTACGCGTACATCTTCCAACTTCTCACCGATATTGAAACGACGCTCGATCTGACCGCCTTTTACAACATCTTTCAATGTGGTACGCATGATGGTATTACCTTTACCCGGTTTTACGTGAAGGAAATCGACGCAGAAATAGAGTTTTCCGTCCAAACGGATACAAGTTCCTTTCTTAATGTCTTGTGAATTGATCATATTTATTTTCTTTATTTATATATGTTATAGAGTAATCCGTAACGATTTTTGGGTACAAAAGTAGTACATTCCTGCTAAAGTAGCAAAAAGTTTTGCGTATTTATATGGAAAAATAGTTGCAAATCAACCGAATAACCGGAACCAAGACCGCTGTCATGATACCCATCAAGCCAATCGCCAGTCCGCTTAATGCTCCTTCGATGGCCCCGATTTGAATGGCCGCTGCTGTTCCTACTCCATGGGAGGAAGCCCCTAACGCCAGTCCTTTAGCGATATGGCTATCTATTCCCAGTACCCTCATCACGATAGGGCCCACTATACTGCCAAAGATTCCTACCGCTACGACGATGACGGCGGTAAGTGAAGGTATGCCGCCCGCTTTCTCCGCTATCCCCATAGCGATCGGGGTGGTGACGGATTTCGGTTGGAGCGTGGCGATCAACGCTTGGTCGGCTCCCATCAATTTACCGATGATGATTACGCTTACGATTCCGACAATGGCCCCGACAAATACGGAAGTCAAGATCGAAACGACATTTCCCTTTAGATATTGGATTTGCTCATATAACACATAGCCAAGGGCCACTACGGAAGGCCCCAACATAAAATGGATCAAATGACTGCTTTGCTGGAACGACTCATATTGAATGCCTAGGACTTCCAGTACCACGATAATCACGAAGATGGTCGTAAGCAAAGGATGCAAAAGACTGATATGGACTTTCTTGTAAAGAGCCAAGGAAGTCAGGTAGGTACCAATTACCAAGGTAAGAGCGAAAATCTCGGAATGCGCCAGATTATCCATGGTCTATTTTCCCTTTTCCAGTTTTTGTTGCACCAACGCTACGCTGGCGATGACTAAAATTGTACTTACTACGGAAGCGATCAGCAGGACTGCCCAATACTCGGAGATGATCCCGAAGGAATTCATAAGCCCTACACCGGCAGGAACGAAGAATAATCCCATGTTTTGGGTAAGAACTGTGGAAAGACGTTTCACCTTTTCAGGTTTTACTTTCTTGAACGCGAGGGCTAAGAACAATAGCACCATCCCAATTACGCTACCCGGTATGAAACCGTCGATAAAGTAGCTGATAAACTCTCCCGTGAAATAGAAGAAGAGAATGTAAAATGCTTCTGTTAGCATAGTTTTTCTACCTTTTTTGATAACCGCTACAAAGATAACAGCTATTTCGTAGATATGTTCTATAACATATTATTTTAACATTGTAGGGACGGCGTCCGTCCCTCCGTGGCATCAAGCTAACGCGGAAGTAATGAACATATAAATCATCATACCGATAATATCGTTGGTAATGGTGATAAACGGTCCGGTCGCCAAGGCCGGATCTATCTTCATCTTATCTAAGGTCATGGGAACTAACGTGCCGAATATACTGGCGAACATTACGACGGCGAATAGGCTTAAAGATACGGAGGCCGTAATCCCCCGGTCTCCCAGCATGAAGAAGTTGTAAATGAACACGACCAGACTGATAATGCTGGCATTGATTAACGAGACTACGGACTCTTTTAGGATTTGCGGTACGATATTCCCTTCCTTCAAGGTATTGTTTGCCAAGCCCTGTACCACGATAGCGGAAGATTGTATGCCTACGTTTCCACCGGTACCACCGATCAGCGGGATAAATAGCGCCATCTTCGGGTTAGTGGCGAAACTGCTCTCGAAACCACCGAGGATAACGGAGTTTCCCAATCCTCCGATCATGCCGATCAGCAGCCAAGGTAGGCGGGCGGCGGTTTGGGTGAATACATTATCCGAGGTTTCCACGTCTTGCGAGATACCGGATGCCAACTGGTAATCACGCTCGGGTTGCTCGCGTACCTCATCCATAACGTCATCGATCGTGATACGTCCTACCAGACGTCCGATACTATCGACTACGGGCAAGGCTACCAAGTCGTATTTCTCGATCGTCTCCGTAACCTCCTCGATACTGTCGCTGTCGCGAACGGAGATCGGGTCTTTTTTCATGACATGCTTGATCTTGGAGACGGATGGGTGGGTAATCAGTTTCTGCAAGGGGAGCACGCCTTTCAAGCGCTCGTCGTCGTCCACTACATATACATAATAGATCTCGCTCATCTCCTCCGCTTGCTTGCGCATCTCGTCGATACATTTGGGCATACTCCAATTCTCGTTCACCACGATCATCTCGGTACCCATCAAACCGCCGGCGGTGTCCTCGTCGTATTTCAACAAGTCCACGATATCACCAGCCTGCTCTACGTCCTCGATATGCGAAAGGATCTCCTCTTGGGTATCCTCGTCCAACTCACGCATCAAGTCAACGGCATCATCCGTTTCCATGTTATCGACGAAACGCTTGGCGATAAGCTCATTGGGAAGTTCCTTCAATAACTTATGACGGTCTTCCTCATCCAACTCCATCAATACATCCGCCGCTTTGTCGCCATCCATCAATAGATAGAGATAAATGGCCTCTTGCAAGTTCAGTTCTTGATAAAGCTCGGCTATATCGGCAGGATACAGTTCATGAAGTACCTCCTGTGCCTTCGCGTCATCTTTGGCCTCGATGATGCTTTTCAGGTTCTCGATGTAATCTTTCGTCAGTTCGATCATTGGACTCTTATATTATTATAGGACATCACCAGCCTGCTTCTCCAGATGCTTTTGGCTGATCAAGGTCAGTTCCACGAATTGCTCCACGGATAACTGTTCCGGGCGCTTGTCGAATATCGGCAAGGCGTAATCCGGGCAATCTTTACCCAATAGGGGTTTCATGGAATTACGAAGCGTTTTCCTTCGTTGGTTGAATGAGGTCTTTACTACGGTCTTGAATAACTTCTCGTCGCATCCCAGCTCCTTGCGGTCGTTACGAGTCATTTTCAATACGGCGCTTTTCACTTTTGGAGGCGGATCGAATACTTTCTCACTGACGGTAAAGAGGTATTCCACGTCGTACCAAGCTTGGAGCAATACGCTCAAGATTCCGTACGTCTTGCTACCGGGACCCGCCGCTAGGCGTTCCGCTACCTCTTTTTGTAACATCCCCGAGCAGCAGGGAATCTGGTCCTTATAATCGAGGACCTTGAAGAATATCTGGCTGGAGATATTATAGGGATAATTACCGATCACACAAAACTGCCCCGGAAATAGCTTCGAGAGATCCAATTTCAGGAAATCCTCGGCGATGATACGTCCTTTCAGATCGGGGAAATTCTGGTTCAGGTAATCTACGGATTCCATGTCCAACTCGACAACGGTTAAATCATGTCCCGCCTCCAGCAAGAACTGGGTAAGGACTCCCATTCCCGGTCCGATTTCCAAGACCGGCAAGGATTTGAAAGTATCGAGTGTGTCCGCAATGCGCTGTGCTATTTGCAGATCCTTTAGGAAATGTTGCCCTAATGCTTTTTTTGGCTTAACTAATCTCATCCACTTTTCGGTGTAATGTGTTTGTTTTTAAATATTATGCTTATCTTTGCGGATGCACAAAAGTACAATAAATAATTTAAAGTTCCCTATACCTAATGGATTTTAAGAGCATTCTACGTACGTTTCTGAAGATAATTCTACCTTTAGCCTTCGGCTGTTTACTCCTTTGGTTTTTGTATCGGAAAATGGATATCACTGAGATTTGGCGAGTAGTCAAGGAGGGGGTTCGTTATGATATTATTCTGGTTTCTTTGCTGTTCGGCTTGTTCGCCAATATCGTCCGTGGCTTACGGTGGGGATTGCTGATCAGTTCCTTGGGCGAGCGCTTCAAGATGAGTAACGTGATTTACGCCGTGCTGGGTAATTATGCGGTGAATCTGGTATTGCCCCGTGTCGGCGAGGTATGGCGTTGCGGCATGATCACGAAATACGATAAGATCTCGTTTACCAAGCTTTTAGGTACCTTATTGATCGACCGTGTGAGCGATACGATCATGGTCGGTTTGATAACCTTGATGATATTCATATTTAATATAAGCTTCTTTACGAGTTTCTTCGCCAAGAACCCGGCTTTGCTCGAAGGGTTCCAGTCCATGTTTAATTCGATATGGATTTACGTGGCGGTGATAATTTTTGTCGCTGTAATTTGGTTTGTATTCACTTATATGAGTAACTTTACGCTGGTACAGAAAGCCAAAGGCATGTTGAAGAATGTATGGACCGGTATGAAGAGTATCTGGTACATGGAGCATAAGATGCGTTTCGTGATAGAGACGTTATTGATTTGGGGAGGTTATTTCTGTTACTTTTATATAACGTTCTATGCTTTCGACTTTACCAAGGACTTGGGTATCGTGGTCGGGCTGATCACGTTTACGATGAGTAGTATCGGCGTGGCGGTGCCTGTTCAAGGCGGTATCGGACCGTGGCATTTCATGGTGATCGCTACCTTGGTTTGTTTTGGCGTGAACGAGAATGACGCGGCGGCGTTCGCCTTGGTCGTTCATACGGTACAGACGGTATGGACTGGATTGTGCGGATTATTCGGCGTGGTGGCTTTGCCGCTCACCAACCGGGAGAACAAAGAGGCTCCGGTCGCTGTTTCGTGATGAATACAAGATATGTATTAAATATGAACTGAACTAAATTATTAACATCTATGTCAGCAGAAATCAAAGATCTATCTCCGAAGCATGTATGGGGTTATTTTTATGACCTTACGCAAATCCCCCGTCCGACCGGACATATGGAGGCAGTAACCCGTTTTATGATATCCTTTGGTAAAGGATTGGGACTGGAAACCCTGCAAGATGAGGTGGGTAACGTATTGATCCGTAAGCCGGCCACGCCCGGAATGGAAGGTCGTAAGACCGTGACATTGCAGTCTCATCTGGATATGGTTCCCCAAAAAAACTCTTCCGTAAAGCATGATTTCGAGAAAGATCCGATCGACGCTTACATAGACGGTGATTGGGTGACGGCCCGTGAGACGACTTTGGGGGCGGACAATGGCATGGGCGCCGCTCTGGCGATGGCCGTGTTAGCGGACAATAGCTTGCGTCACGGACCGATCGAGGCCCTGTTTACGATTGATGAGGAACAGGGAATGGACGGCGCTTTCGGCTTGAAGCCGCATTTCTTACAGGGTGATATTTTATTGAATTGTGATTCCGAGAAGGAAGGGGAGTTGTTCGTAGGTTGCGCGGGTGGCGCTAACGTGAATGTCTCTTTCCAATTTAAGGAGGATACTTATATTCCGGAAGGTGACGTGGCTGTCAAGGTTAGCTTGTCTGGCTTGAAAGGTGGCCATTCCGGTGTGGATATTCATTTAGGGCGTGCGAATGCGAATAAGTTGATCTTCCGTTTCTTGAAAGAGGCGGTTTGTGATTATGGCGCTCGCTTGTCCTCTGTGGCGGGTGGTTCCTTGCCTAACGCTATCCCTCGTGAGGCTTTTGCCGTGATAACGATTCCGGGTGATAACGTGGAGTCTCTTTGGGAGCTAGTGGCTGATTACCAAGATATGTTCCGTACGGAGTATATGGGTGTGGAGGATCAGATCGATTTCGTCGCGGAGATGGTTGAATTGCCGTCTACGTTGATTCCGGAGGAGATACAGGATGATTTGATCAATGCGATCGAGGGTTGCCAGAATGGTGTGATTAGCATGTTGCATGATTTCCCGGGTACGGTTGAGTCTTCTTCTAACTTGGCGATCGTGAAGACATCTGATGAGTTGATCGAGGTGAAGATCTTGGTGCGTAGCTCATCCGAGTCTCGCAGGGATTCTGTTTGCTCAAGTCTGGAAAGTGTATTCGCTTTGGCAGGGGCTAAGGTGGAGGAGTCCGGTCATTATAATGGCTGGCAGCCTAATATCAATTCCCCGATCTTGAACTTGATGAAATCTACCTATCTGGATTTATTTGGTAAGGAACCTGAGGTGAAGGTGATGCATGCCGGATTGGAATGCGGTATCATCCAAGGCGCTTATCCGGATATGGATATGGTTTCTATCGGACCGGATTTGGAATATCCGCACTCACCGGACGAGCGAGTGAATATTCATTCCGTACAGAAGATCTGGGAGTTTATTACAGCTACATTGGAGAGAATCTAAGGATCTCCTTTCTATATACATAAAGAGCCCTTCAGCCTGTGGCCGTTAGTAACGGATTAGGTTGAAGGGCTTTTATCATTTTGACATTTCGCAAACAGAAGTCCGTGAGAATCGATTATTTCGAGCCAATGTACGTCTCGTTCCCAAAAACGAAAGAAAAAATCAGCAATTGTCTATCCATTAGCGACTTGTCGAAAAACACCCTTTTATTCTAGCGAAATTAATTCATCTTAGCTCATATTTCATGCCTTATGATCCAGTCGTTAGGGGGTAAGAATGCCCATTATAAGGTAGTCATATTGCCTATTATGACTATATGTGTAGCCTATCGTGACCATATGTGTGGGTTAATGCGACTATATGTGTGAGTTAATGGGACTATATGTGTAGCTTGACGAGGGTAATCTTATCAAAAAACAGGGCTTTTTGCGTCAAAAAGGTGTATAAATGCCTGTTTCTTCTCTATAGTTCCCTCTAGTTTGTCATTCTTATTTAGAAGCTGTGCCACGAGAAAGGGTATAATCCAATCAAAAGGATACGCTTTTTGATCTTTCAATGACATGTTCGTGTTTGTCTGTTGTATGAGGAATAAAAAGAGGAAACTTAAAAGTATAGAACATACTTATATATAATGTACGTCCGTACATTTATATATGAGTAGATATGTATGAATTTAATTTAGCTGAAAACGACTAGTATAAACGATCGATTCTTTTAGTCATTTGCAAAGGTACGCGTTTCTTCGATACTTGCAACCCTTCCAGACGATTTTTTTTATCGCTTATTCTCTTTCTTATCAATATGATAGGTTATCCTTTACGAAACAAGCGATTCCTTCAACGAACCTTCCGTTTCGACGCTCAAAAAACGCAAGATTTAGACGATCGTTTAGACTAGTCGTTTTTATCGACAAACGGCGATTCTCAATTAGTCTAACAGGTTGATTATCTTAATAAACACTAGTATTAATATTAATTTATTTATTATGAACAAAAAGTTTTCTACTTTTTTGGCGGGTGTCGCTCTGTTGAGTGCGATGTCTGCTAATGCGCAGAATCTTGCAAGTGCTCCGGTTGGTGCTGATGCCGCCAAGGTTGTGAAGTTGGATGAGGCTGCAAGAAAAGGTGTGTACCAAATCAGAGACGATAAGGGACAGGCTCTTGTTATTGAGAATGGCAAATATGCGTTTAAGACTGTAAGCTCATTGACAGATCTAAAGGCTTCCTTGTGGTGTGTAAAGGTAACAGAGGAAGGTTCTGGTAAAGAACCTATTTATGACTTCTTTAACAAGGCGACTGGCGAGACTTTAGCTGTTTCTGATTTAGATGCTTCGGCTATTAAGGCTGGAACATTTGCGACAACAGACTCTTTGACTGTTGGCGAGAGCTTTGGTGGTTGGGCTTTCTCTAGTACTTATGAGACTACGCTGCTAGATAACCAGCCTATGTATACGTATTATGAACCAGACTATGTGCTTCTTTTAACAAAAGGCACTAATAATGGACTTCAAGCAAAAAGAGTATTGGCTAAAGATATTAGACAGGATGCAAAATCTAAGGGTGCGGTAGAACTTACTCTGTTTAATGCCGGTACGTATGTATTGAGCGCTAGCGAGATCAATGAGTATGTGAAAGACAATAAGTTCGTTCTTACTTTTGAGAAGGATGCGAACGCAGACGTTAATCCGTTCTCTACAACTCAGTTCGTAGCGAAAGGTGTTGCTGATAAGAAAGATAGCAATACGGCACGTAATTTCGTATTCGTTACTTCCAAGGAAGACGCGAACCAATATTTGAAAGTCGATACTGCCGCTAACGGTGTTGGTATCCAGTTCTTGAAGTTTGGTTGGACAGATGAGTCTAAGGAACCTAGCAAGGATGTAGAGAACTCAAGTCTTGCGGATCAGCATAAGTTCTTATTTACCTATCGTCCTTCTACGGATAGCTTGTATATCCAAGTGATGCAGGCTCGCTATAAGAACGAGAAGACTCCGGAGAAATATTGGAATCAAGTAACAAATATCATCGACTATGGAACTACATACCACGATATCTTCTGTGCGGGAGATGAGGTAGGCGGACCTGTAGGCGCTGATAGCTTGTTCGTTAAGTTGCAGAACTTTACTGTGGCTGATAGAATCGCTACTATCGGTTTGAAACCAATTAATACGCATATTAAATACAATGCTACAAACTGTTTCGTTCAAAGCGATAAGACTTCAAAAGACAATGGTTTGTATATCATTAAGAATGCCAAGGGAGAAGTGTTGGCCGCTCCTATCCATGAAAATGATAATGTTGGTAACAATACGATCGAATGGGTGAAATTGGATGAGCAACAGCCATTGCACATGCCTGCTTATCAGTGGGTTGTTACGAAGACTTTGAGCACTGCGACTTCTTTGGCTACTTCTCCGATTACTATCACCAACCGTGAGTTCCCGAATAAGAAATGGAACAATGTTCAATTGAGATTGAATGATAAAGGTGAGATCATTGCGTCTTCTTCAGAATTTAACAATGTTACATTCGATCAGATTAAAGATTCTACTATCATCAAGGATAAGAAGTTAGGTTATAAATACCTTTCAAATAATGAGTTGATAGTAAATAAATACAAATTCAACTATTTGAATCCGTTTACTCAGGACTATTGGATCGCTAATGGTGCGGATAAGGACTCTTTGATCTACGTAAAACAAGATG
>OLFW01001395.1_pt1 | contig 14301 bp, 10 predicted proteins | sample 1605351 | NCBI WGS metagenome assembly OLFW01 (sample SAMEA3888918, study PRJEB22519) | human gut metagenome | biome: human gut; feature: human-associated habitat; material: faeces | place: Denmark | collected 2010 | reverse complement strand
TGCCGCACCTCGCTCGCCGTATCGGCACTTAGAATTATGCGGTATTGCCCTAAGCGTAACAGCTTAGCTTGATGTTGGCTTAACCCTAAAACCATGGCCCCCGGCAGAGTATTTTACGCTCTGCCGGGGGCTTTTTGTGTATTGCCGCCCATTTGCGGGCATACTGAACAAAGAACCCCAATGACGAAAGGAGCACTGTATATGCCTGCAAAAATGAACCCCTTTGAGGTAAAAACCAAACCCGCCGACCGCTACTATATGGACTGGCAGAAACTTTACCCCCGCCCCTATGACAAAAACGAGGTGGACCCCTACACCCGGCTGCGTATTATTTTAATGAACGGCACCGAGTACGAGGCCAACTGGTTCTCCCACCAGTTCCACCGCCACTGCACCAACAACGACCTGCGCCGGGAACTTGCCGTGCTGCGCCGCACCGAGCAGCAACAGCAAAAACGCATTGCCTGCTTAAAGCCGATCGACGAAAGTATTTTGGAAACCACCATCGGGTACGAGCAGCTGGCCGTGGACCTGACGGCTATTCTGGCCCAGCGGGAGCCGGACGCCTATGTGGTGCAGGTGATGAACCTGGCTCTGCTGGAGGATTTTGACCACCTGTACCGCTATGCGGATCTGCTGGAACTGGAACGCGGCATCCACGCCGAGCGGCTGGTGGGCTGCTATACCGAGATCATGCCCGGCCGCCCCACTATTGCGGAGCACCGCCACCCGCGGGACAGCGTGCGCAAGCCCATCAGCGCGGTCACGGCGGCCCCCATCACCAGGCTGAACGCCGCCATTATCACCGCCGCCGAACAGCAGACGATGAACTATTATATGAACATCGGCACCTTTTATGACAGTGACCTTGGCCGCAGGCTGTACCAGGAGATCGGCATGATCGAAGAACAGCATGTGACCCAGTACGGCGCTCTGCTGGACCCCGGCATGACTTGGCTGGAAAACCTGCTGCTGCATGAATATACCGAGTGCTACCTTTATTGGTCCTGCGTGGAGGATGAAACCGACCTGCATATTAAAAAGATCTGGGAGCAGCATTTTGAGCAGGAGTGCAGCCACCTGCATGCCGCCGAAGCCCTGCTGAAACAGTACGAGGGCAAGGAAGCCTGCCAGATCATCCCGGATGGGACTTTCCCGGAACTGCTGCGCTTTGGCCCCCAGAAAGAATATCTGCGCAAGGTGCTCAAAACCACCATTTTGAACACCGCTGTGCAGGATGACCCCGCCATTCCGGTGGAGACACTGACCAAAGATGCACCCTACTATGCTTACCAGGCTGCCGTCTGCCCGGACGCTGCCCGCGTGGCCAGCCACCAGGTGATTGAAGAGCACATTGGCACCAGCGGCAAGGACTACCGCTTTGAAGAAAAGCCCCATCCGGTTGAAGCCCTGCGCGACCGCACCCAGGATAATACCACGATTGCCCGAGGCAAAATCTGAACCACCCGAAGGGGCAGAGGATGGCAACCCGCCATCCTGTACATGAAAACAGGCTGTTTTTTGTAAAAAATGCCGGAGTGGATGGGAGGGGCTGCCCTCTTGAACTGCCGTGCTGGGGAACGTATAATAGTAACATTGCTGTGTAAGTGCCGGCAGTGGTTACCGGGCGTTGAAAAGTGATGTTGCGCGGGGGTGATGGGAGCATGATGTACGCCCGCTGACCGCGCCCCAACAATGCTTTTTGACATGCGGCAACTACCTGCCGCTGCTTACAATGAGGGAGGATGTTGAGATTGAAACGTGAATCATTTGCTTCACGCATTGGCTTTTTGATGGTCAGCGCAGGCTGCGCCATCGGCATTGGCAATGTGTGGCGCTTCCCAACCGTAACGGGCCAGTATGGCGGCGGCGTATTTGTGCTGTTCTACCTGCTGTTCCTGGTTTTGATGGGAGCACCGGTGCTTACCATGGAGCTGGCTGTTGGCCGTGCGGGCCACGGCAGCGCGGGCACAGCCTACCGTGCGCTGGAACCAAAAGGCAGCAAGTGGCACCTGCACGGCTGGGCCTGCCTGATTGGCTGCTGCGTGCTGATGATGTATTACACCACCGTCAGCGGCTGGATGCTGGCCTATTTCTTCCGGTTTGTCAAGGGTACATTCACCGGCCTGGCCGCCGATGCCGTCAGTGGCGTGTACGCCGACCTGCTGGCCGACCCGTTCGAGCAGATCGTCTGGATGGCCATTACCGTGCTGCTGGGCTTTTTTGTCTGCAGCCGCGGTTTGCAGAACGGCATTGAACGCATTGGCAAATGGATGATGGGCGCGCTGTTTGTGCTGATCCTGGTTCTGGCTGTGCACAGCTTTGTGCTGCCCGGCGCGGGCGAGGGCCTGGCGTTCTACCTGCTGCCGGACTGGAACCGTGCCGCCGAAATGGGCATTGGCAATGTCATTGTGGCTGCCATGAACCAGGCGTTCTTTACCCTCAGCCTTGGCGTTGGTGCTATGGAAATCTTTGGCAGCTACATGAGCCGGGATTATACCCTGGCGGGCGAGTCCCTGCGCATCTGCGCGCTGGATACCTGCGTGGCCATCTGTTCCGGCCTGATCATCTTCCCGGCCTGCTTCTCTTACGGGGTCAGCCCGGATGCAGGCCCCAAGCTGATCTTTATCACCCTGCCCAATGTATTTGCCAATATGACGGGCGGCCGCCTGTGGGGTACACTGTTCTTTGTATTTATGACCTTTGCCAGCTTTTCTACCATCATTGCTGTGTTCCAGAACATTCTGGCCTGCCTGCAGGAAAGCTTTGGCTGGAGCCTGAAACGCGCCTGTGCCGTTGGAACGGTGTTCATCCTGCTGGCCAGCGTGCCCTGCATTCTGGGCTTTAACCTGTGGAGCGGTGTGCAGCCCATGGGTCCCGGCAGCACCGTGCTGGATGCTGAGGACTTTTTGGTCAGCAACCTGCTGCTGCCCATTGGCAGCTTGATCTACCTGCTGTTCTGCGTAACCAGGTGGGGCTGGGGCTTTGATAACTACTTAACCGAAGCCAATACCGGCAAGGGCCTGCGCCTGCCGCGGTGGTTCAAGCCGTATTTCAGCGTGGTGCTACCGCTGCTGATCGTGTTTATTCTGGTGCAGGGCCTGTAAAATAAAGCCGTACCGGAACCCGGCAAACCGCAAAAAAATACCTGCCTGCTGCAAACTGCCCAAAAGGCATGGCGTGGCGGGTGGTATTTTTTTGAGGGATTTTGTTAATAATGTGTCAAATACCCCTTGCGCAAACCGCAGATTCTGCGTATAATATAGGCAGGGCAAAAGGGGCTGTCTGCCCCCTGTGCCAAACAGTACCAAAGCACAAGGCTAATATAAATTACCGAGAGGAGTTTTTTACCATGGGTTTGGGCAAAAAGACGATTGATGACGAAAACTACGCTGGCAAGCGCGTGCTTGTCCGCTGCGATTTCAATGTCCCGATGAAGGACGGTGTGATCACCAACGACAACCGCATCAATGCGGCTCTGCCGACCATCAAAAAGCTGATCGCTGACGGCGCAAAGGTTATCCTGTGCAGCCATCTGGGCAAGCCGAAGAACGGCCCCGAAGCCAAGTTCAGCCTGGCTCCCGTTGCTGTTCGCCTGAGCGAAAAGCTGGGCCAGCCGGTTACCTTTGCTGATGACGACAACGTTGTTGGCAACCAGGCCAAGGCTGCTGTTGCCACCATGGGCAACGGCGATGTTGTTCTGCTCCAGAACACCCGTTTCCGCAAGGAAGAAACCAAGAATATCGACACCTTCAGCGAAGAGCTGGCCAGCCTGGCTGACGCTTACGTTGACGATGCTTTCGGCTCCTGCCACCGTGCACACTGCTCCACCGCAGGTGTGACCAACTATGTTAAGGACACCGCTGTTGGCTACCTGATGGAAAAGGAAATCAAGTACCTGGGCAACGCCGTCAACAACCCGGAGCGCCCCTTCACCGCTATTCTGGGCGGCGCTAAGGTTGCTGATAAGCTGAACGTTATCTCCAACCTGCTGGAAAAGGTCGATACCCTGATCATCGGCGGCGGCATGGCCTACACCTTCCTGAAGGCACAGGGCTATGAGATCGGCAAGAGCCTGGTTGATGATTCCAAGATCGACTACTGCAAGGAAATGATGGCTAAGGCACAGGAAAAGGGCGTTAAGCTGCTGCTGCCCGTTGACGCTGCCTGCGTTGCTGACTTCCCCGATCCCATCGACGCACCTGTCGAAGTTAAGATCGTTCCCGTTACCGCAATCCCGGCTGACATGGAAGGCTGCGATATCGGCCCCGAGAGCATGAAGCTGTTTGCTGATGCCGTCAAAGCTTCTAAGACCGTTGTCTGGAACGGCCCCATGGGCGTGTTCGAAAACCCGACCCTGGCAGCCGGCACCCTGGCTGTTGCCAAGGCTATGGCTGAAAGCGGCGCTACCACTGTGATCGGCGGCGGCGATTCTGCAGCTGCTGTGCAGCAGATGGGCCTGGGCGACAAGATGACCCACATCTCCACCGGCGGCGGTGCTTCCCTGGAATACCTGGAAGGCAAAGAGCTGCCCGGCATTGCCGTTATCCAGAACGCATAATTAAAAAACCGCAGGAGCGCGGCGGCTTAGCCGCTGCGCTCTTTTTGTTATGTAGCCCGCATGGTAGACAACAAAGAAAATCCACGCAAGCAAATAAGTAGTTAATAAGAAGGAGCTTTTATCATGGATAAACAGAACCGTAAGGCAATTATTGCCGGTAACTGGAAAATGAACAAGACTGCTACCGAGGCTGCTGAGCTGATTGACGCCCTGATCCCCGCTGTTAAGGATGCAGGCTGCGAAGTTGTGATCTGCGTGCCGTTCACCGACCTGGTGACCGCCGTTGCCAAAACCAAGGGCACCAACATCCATGTTGGCGCTGAGAACGTTCACTTTGAAAAATCCGGCGCTTTTACCGGCGAGATCAGCGCTGACATGCTGACCGACCTGGGCGTTGAGTACGTTGTGGTTGGCCACAGCGAGCGCCGCCAGTATTTTGCTGAAACCGATGAAACCGTCAACAAGCGCGCCAAGGCTGCACTGGCCGGCGGCCTGAAGCCCATCATCTGCGTGGGCGAAAGCCTGACCCAGCGCGAACAGGGCGTGACCGAAGAGCTGATCCGCATGCAGGTCAAGATCGCTCACGAGCTGAAGAACGTTGTTATCGCTTACGAGCCCATCTGGGCCATCGGCACCGGCAAGACCGCTACCGCTGACCAGGCTGAGGAAGTCTGCGCAGCCATCCGCAAGGTGGTTGGCGAGCTGTACGGCGCTGAAGCCGCCAAGGCACTGACCGTTCAGTACGGCGGCAGCATGAACCCCAAAAACGCAGAGGAACTGCTCTCCAAGCCCGATGTTGACGGCGGCCTGATCGGCGGCGCATCCCTGAAAGCAGACCAGTTTGCTGTTATCGTGGAAGCTGCTACCAAAGGCTGAGAATGAATGAGCAATTAGGAATGAGAAATTAGGAATTGGCTGAACCGGAAAGGCTTGAGCCGATGGAACCACCGTTCAGTCTGCTGCGCAGACAGCTTCCCTCAAGGGAAGCCAAGTGTGGCACCAAAATGGTATCTATTATTCTGTGCGCCCCTACGGTGGGATGCCTTTATCCACCACAAACTCCTAACTTCTCCCTCCTAACTTCTAACTAAAACTAAGGGAGAACCAATCAATGGCAAAGAAACCTGTAATGCTCTGCATCATGGACGGCTTCGGCTGGACCCCGGACGAAACCTATGGCAACGCCGTTGTTGCTGCCAACAAGCCGCATCTGGATGCACTGATGAAAAATTACCCTATGACCACCATCAACGCATCTGGCATGGCTGTCGGCCTGCCAGATGGCCAGATGGGCAACTCTGAAGTTGGCCATACCAACATGGGTGCTGGCCGCATCGTGTACCAGCAGCTCACCCTGATCACCAAGTCCATCAAGGACGGCGAAATGTTCAAGAACCCCGTGCTGGTCAAGAACATGAAAGCTGCCATTGATGCCGGCAAGGCCATCCACCTGATGGGCCTGGTTGGTACCGGCGGCGTTCACAGCCATGCCGATCACTGGTTCGGCGTGCTGGAAATGGCCAAGCATATGGGCGCAACCAAGGTTTATCTGCACTGCATCATGGACGGCCGTGATACCGACCCCCATTCCGGTAAGGGATTCCTGGCTGACCTGCAGGCCAAGCTGGACGAGCTGGGTATTGGCACCATCGCCAGTGTCAGCGGCCGTTACTATGCTATGGACCGTGACAACAACTGGGACCGTGAAGAAAAGGCTTATGCCGCTTTTGTTTACGGCGAGGGCAACCATGCCGCCAATGCACAGGAGGCCATTGAGGCTTCTTATGCGGACGGCAAGACGGATGAATTCGTGATCCCCGCCGTTACCTGTGAGGGTGGCCGCGTGGAGGATGGCGATACCATCATCTTCATGAACTTCCGCCCCGACCGTGCCCGCCAGATGACCCGCATTTTCTGCGATGATGCCTTTACCGGCTTTGAGCGCCGCGGCGGCCGCAAGCAGGTTCACTATGTCTGCATGGCCGAGTACGATGCCACCATGCCCAACTGCGAGGTGGCCTATCCCCCGGTGGAGCTGAAGAACGTTCTGGGCGAGTATTTGTCTGCCCACGGCAAGACCCAGCTGCGCATTGCCGAGACCGAGAAGTACGCCCATGTGACCTTCTTCTTCAACGGCGGTGTGGAAGCCCCCTATGAGGGCGAGGACCGCAAGGTGATCCCCAGCCCGAAGGATGTGCCCACCTATGACCTGAAACCCCAGATGAGTGCCCCGGAGGTTGCTGACGAGTGCAAGGCCCGCATTGAGAGCGGCAAGTACGACGTCATCATCCTGAACTTTGCCAACTGCGATATGGTCGGCCATACCGGCGTGTTTGATTCCGCTGTCAAGGCTGTGGAAGCTGTTGATGCCGCTGTGAACGAGGTTGTGACCGCTGTGCTGAACGCCGGTGGCTGCGTGTTCCTGACCGCTGACCACGGCAACGCCGAAAAGATGAAGAACCCGGACGGCACCCCGTTTACCGCCCACACCACCAACCCGGTGCCGTTTGTGGCCATCGGCTGCGGCGATGTGAAGCTGCGCGAGGGCGGCTGCCTGGCCGATATCGCCCCCACCATGCTGCCTTATATCGGCCTGCCGGTACCCTCGGAGATGACCGGTAAGAGCTTGATCGTTGACTAAGCACTCAAATAAAGTAAAAGAGGCCCAGAACTGTCGAAAAGACAGTTTTTGGGCCTCTTTTTTGTGCAAAATGGAAATAATGAAGAAAAAAATTCAATATTAACATATGATAATGAAATGCGGAAGTCATATGTGTTATAATACCAAATATGTTGGCTATGAACAAAAACGAAGAAAACAGGAGCGTATATTATTTATGGGGGGGGGTAACACTGTCAGCAAGTTGTGGGTTGGCTGTGTGCCCCGGATGTGAAGAGAGAAAAAAAGATATGCCTGAAGGGGAGAAACACACATGGAGAAAGCACTGAATGTTGATATCCGGCAGTTCTACCGGGAAGATCTTGGGGTTCATTCCGAAGAACTGTTGGATAAGCTGGAGGCGGTATCCCAGGCGGTAACGCTGCAAAAAGGGGAGATCCTGAATAAAAAAGGGGAACGCCAGACCATGCTGCCGTTTTTGATCGAAGGCATGATGCGCTGTGTTACCTTGGATAGTGAGGGCAAAGAGAAAACCGTGGGCTTTACCATGAGCCGCGGCGATGTGGTGCTTTCCAACATGGACCTGACCGGCTGCCATATCAGCACGGACCAGGCAATGGTTCCATCAACCCTGATTTTGCTGCCCATTGATTATGTGTTGCAGAACATGAAAGATGAGCCGGAGGTGATCCGCGTCTATCAGGAGCAGATCATCAAGTGGGGCATGATCTATCAGTCCCGCGCCGTGAGCCTGAGCCAGGGGGACGCGACCGAGCGGTTCGAATGGTTCTGCAAGGAGTATCCCGGCATGATAGATATGGTCAATAACCGCTATATTGCATCGTTTTTGGGCATTACCCCGGTCACTCTCAGCCGCCTGCGCCACGGCGTTGCCACAAAAGTGGGCCGCGAAAAGCGGACAGACGAAGAATAAAGAAATAATAATCCTGATATGCAGCAGCGCCCGCACCGGACTGTAAGGATCCGGTACGGGCGCTGATTTTTCTTTATGTGGTTTTGCCTGTGTATATCACTGGATCAGTACGCCGGTGGTTTCATCAAAGTGGTAGGTTTGACCATCAATGGTGCTCCAGCCCTTGTACATGGCACCGGTGTTCAGGTCGTAATACCAGCGCTTGCCATCCTGGGCGTACCAGCCTTTGATCATAGCGCCGTTGGCGTCATACCGCACCCACTTGCCGCCGTTGGAATCCTGGTATACTTCCTTGCTTACGGCTTTGGCACCCTGCTGCACGCTGTCCAGCCAGTACCAGGCACCGCTGGCGGGGTCATAGATCTCTTTGCCGCGGTAGTTGGCGTTGCTGGGCTGCCAGCCCTGGCGCACCCAGTTTTCGTACCAGTAGCTCTTGCCATCAATCGTGTACCAGAAGTTGCCCGGCGTGCCGCTGGTCATTTTGCCGTAAACGGGGTCGAAGTAGTACAGCTGGTTGTTTACCGCAACGGAACCATACTGCATAATACCGGTCTTGGGGTCATAGTACACCTTGCGGCCATCCGGCAGGGTCCAGGGGCCTTTGATCATGGCACCGGTGACCGGCTCAAAATAGTACCACTTGCCGTTCTGGCAGTCCTCACCTTTTACCATGTGGCCGTTGGCGTCATAGCGCACCCATTTGCCGCCGTTGGATTCCTGATAAACGTCTTTATTCACGGCCTTGGCACCGCCCTGGTTGGCATCCAGCCAGTACCAGGCGTTGCTGCCGGAATCGTAAATTTCCTTGCCGCGGCCTGTGGTGCCCTGCTTTACGCCGTTCTCATACCAGTAATCGCGGCCGTTCTCGCTGCGCCAGCCGGTGTAGTTGTTGTTATTGCCGGGATACTCGCCAAACCAGTAGTTCAGGTCAACATTGGCATTCACACCGGGAACCGTACCTTTGTTGCTGTACTGCCACATGTTGCAGCTGCTGCCGTCATAGCTTACGCCGGAACGGTAGTCGGCCATCCACTTGTACCATCCGGAATTGCTGAACCGAGAGTCCGTCAGGTAATTCTGGAAGAAATAATAGTAAGAGTAAATGCCCACGCGGTAGCCGGCGTTGGAAACCATGTTGCACCAGGTCTGGGCAATATCGCCGTAAGTAGAGTTGCTGGCGATGGGGTTGCCGTCACGGGTATGTTCAATGTCTAGAAATACCGGCAGGGTGGGGTTGTGCCCGCTCAAAAGGCTCAGGGTATGGCGGGCCTCACTGGCGGCCATATCGGTATTTTCAGCGTAAGAGTAAAGGTACACGCCATAGGGGATGCCAAGCCGTTCACACTCGCTTACGTTGCGGTACCACTGGGCGTCATCCTGTTTGTTTTCGCCCACGCCGTCGTATTCGCTGCCAATGCCGCAGCGAATCATGACAAAATCAATGCCGGAATTTTTAACGGCGTCCCAGTCAACGGTGCCCTGATGGTAGCTGACATCAAAGCCGTTATAAGTAACGCTGCAGGTGGCAATGCCGTTGGAACTGTAGGTGGCAGCGTCCTGTTGGACAATATCCTCCCACTCGATGGCGGGCACGGAATCATCATAGATCGGCACGCCATCTTTGTAGCGGAAGCTGTTTTCCAGCCCGTTTGCCACATCATACGGTACGCCGGAATCTTCCTGTGCGGTTTCCGGTGTGCTGGTTTCGGCCGCCGCAGGCAGCGCCGCAAACAGCCCTGCTGCCATAACAGCTGCCGCAGCCAGGCTGGCTGTGCGCAGTTTTAGGGTCCCTTTCAAAATTTATTCCTCCTTCAAAGTGAACATCATTAACTATCATCATACCACAACCGCATAGCCTTGGGAATGGTTACATATGTAAAATTTGAAAGCAATACCGCATAATTCCGCGTGTCGATTCCCCCATCAACGCTTGAATTTGCAGGGCAGGGAAGGTTTGGTGCAGCCCAAAAGAAAAACGTGCATTCTGACGTGTCTTGCGCTGCGCGCTACTTGCCAATGCAGGCAAAATCGGGTATGATAACAATAAGTAGAAATATTCTGCCGGACACCCGGCAGATTGGGTAAGAAACAGCAAAGGAGAACCTGTTATGCGTTATTGCAAAAAATGTACCATGCCGGACACCCGCCCTGGTATCACCTTTGACTCTGAGGGCGTTTGCAGCGCCTGCCGCCATTACGAAAACCGCAAAAATGTGGACTGGGACGCCCGCTTTAAGGAGTTTGAAGCCTACTGCAACAAATACCGCGGCATGAACGGCCCCGGCGGCTATGACTGTGCCGTCGCCGTCTCCGGCGGCAAGGACAGCCACTTCCAGGTCTGGATGCTGAAAGAGGTCATGCACATGAACCCCATCCTGTTCAGCGTGGAGGATAACTTCCCCATGACGCAGGCCGGCATCCATAACCTGAAAAACATCAGCGAGGAATTCGGCTGCACCATCATCAGCTGCAAGCCCAACATCCGCGCCCAGAAAGTGCTGATGCGCAAGTTCTTTGAAAAATACGGCAAGCCCACCTGGTATGTGGACCGCCTGATCTATACCTTCCCGCTGCACATGGCAGCCAAGTTCAACACCCCCATGCTGTGCTATGGCGAGAACGTCAGCTTTGAATACGGCGGCTGCTCCGATAAGGAGACTTATTCCGCCATGGATCAGATCGAAAATGGCGTGGCGGTCGGCTTCCCGATGGAAGAACTGGTGGGCGACGGCGTGACCGAAAACGACCTGTCCCTGACGCTGGCTCCCTCTGCCGAAGAGCGCGCGAAGCTGGACCCGTTCTATATGAGCTACTTTGTGCCCTGGAACAGCTACAAGAACTACCAGATCGCCAAGGAGCACGGCTTCCATGACCTGACCCATGAATGGGACCGCACCCACCATGCCGAAAACTTTGACCAGATCGATTCCCGCGCCTACCTGGTGCACTCCTGGCTCAAGTACCCCAAGTTCGGCCATGCCGCTGCAACCGACTATACCGCCCGCTATATCCGCTATGGCATGATGACCCGCGAGGAAGCCATTCCCATCATCAAGGCCCGCGATGGCAAGCTGGACCCGCTGTGCGTGCGTGATTTCTGCGATTTCTGCGGCTACACCGAGAGCGAGTTCTGGAAGATCATGGACAAGTTCTATAACCGTGATCTGTTTGAAAAGAACGACTGCGGCGAGTGGGTGCTGAAACACCCCATCTGGGAGGAAAACAAATAATGGTACGTCATGTTATTTTGTGGAAACTGAAAGAGATGCCCGCCGCTGAACAGGAAACCGTCAAGGCGGATATCAAAGCCGGGCTGGAAGGTCTGGCCGGGCAGATTCCCGGTTTGACGGAGATCCATGTTTACACCAAGGCCCTGCCCAGCTCCGCCAATGCGGACCTGATGCTGGATACCACCTTTGTGGATGAAGCCGCCCTGAAAGGCTATGCCGTTCACCCGGCCCATGTGGCTGTGGCTGATGGCAAAGTGCGCCCCTATACCGCCGTGCGCACCTGCCTGGATTTTGAAGTATAACAGGGTAAGCTATTAAGCTGAAAAAGGATCAATCAATGATGCAGAATACAGAACATACCGCCGCGCCGCTGCTGGTGCGCGGGGGCCGGGTTCATGACGCCATTCACCCGGAACCACAGCAGATCGACCTGCTTCTGGAAAACGGCCGCATTGTTGCCATGGGGCATGAACTGAACGTGCCCGCCGATATCGCCGTGCTGGATGCTGCCGGGCTGGATATTTTCCCCGGTTTTGTGGATGCGCACACCCATATCGGCCTGGATGGTTATGGCATCGGGTACGAAGGCTGCGACTACAACGAGATGAATGACATCTGGACCCCGCAGCTGCGCGCCATTGACGGCATCAACCCTCGCGATCCCTCCTTTGCCCATGCACGGGAAGCAGGCATTACCTGCGTGTGTACCGGGCCGGGCAGCGCTAATGTGCTGGGCGGTACCTTTACCGCCATCAAGACAGTGGGCGAGCGTGTGGACAACATGATCGTCAAGGAAGCCGTTGCCATGAAATGCGCCTTTGGCGAAAACCCCAAGCGCTGCTATAAAGATAAATGCGATTCTACCCGCATGTCCACCGCTGCGTTCCTGCGCGGGGCGCTGGCTTCCGCCAGGGATTACGGTGCCCGCAAGGCTGCCGCCAACGGCGATGTGACCAAAATGCCCGCTTATAACCAGAAGCTGGAAGCCTTGCTGCCGGTGCTGGACCACACCATTCCCCTGAAAGCCCATGCACACCAGGCCAACGATATCTTTACCGCCATCCGCATTGCCAAAGAGTTCGATGTGGGCCTGACGCTGGAACATGTGACCGAAGGCCACCTGATCGTGGACGAACTGGCCAAGGAAAGCAATATCCCCATGGCCGTCGGCCCCAGCCTGACCTTTGCCAGCAAGTTTGAACTGCAGAACAAATCCTGGGAAACGCCGGGCGTTTTGGCAAAAGCGGGCTGCCATGTTTCCATCATCACCGATAACTCGGTCATTCCGCAGCAGTACCTGCCGCTGTGCGCCGGTATGGCGGTCAAAGCCGGCATGGATCCGTTTGCCGCGCTGCAGGCCATCACCATCAACCCGGCCAAGCACATCGGCATTGCTGACCGTGTTGGCTCCATCGAGGTCGGCAAGGATGCAGACCTGGTGCTGACCGATGGCTGCCCGTTTGAGGTTATGACCAACGTGAAAGCTGTTCTGATCAACGGCACAGTGGTCAGCCAGAAATAAAAAGCACTGCACCGATGTAAAAAATAGGCTGGCATCTTGCAAACAGCAGGGTGCTGTGCTATAATATCCACAGAACAGCAAAGGCGCTGTCCGATAGCATTGCTATACGGACAGCGCCTTTTTTGGTTCAATAGGAATTACCACGGATGGAATGAGAGTGAGAAATATGGAAAAGAATCCTCGTTATGTCGAAATCGATTACGCCAAATACGCGCCCGATATCCCGGAGGATCAGCTGGAAGCTTATTACGGCCTGCCCAAACATGTACAGTTCTGTAATGAATGCGTGATGAGCAACCAGAAGCCGAACTCCTGCTATGAATTTGAACATACAATCAAGTCCATTAAAAAGACGATGGTCATTCAGGACGACGGCACCTGCGATGCCTGCCATGCCTGCCACAATAAGGCTAACGGCCATATCGACTGGGCCCTGCGCGAAAAAGAGCTGCGTGAGCTGTGCGATGAATACCGCAAAAATGACGGCAGCTATGACTGCCTGGTGCCCGGCTCCGGCGGCAAGGACAGCTTTTATGCCGCTCACATCCTGAAATACAAATACGGCATGCACCCCCTGACGGTGACTTGGGCACCGCATATCTACACCCCCTGGGGCTGGGATAACATGCAGGCCTGGATCCACGCCGGGTTTGATAACTACCTGTGTACCCCCAACGGCATGACCCACCGTCTGCTGACCCGTTTGGCGACCGAGAACCTGTTCCACCCGTTCCAGCCGTTCATTTTGGGCCAAAAGCAGCTGGCCCCCAAGATGGCCGCCAAGTTCGGCATTCCCCTGGTGTTCTATGGCGAGAACGAGGCCGAGTTCGGCAACCCCATTGCGGATAACAACTCTGCCCTGCGTGACGAGCACTTTTTTGCCGTCAATGATTACGACCATATCTACCTGGGCGGTGTCAGCCTGCGCCAGCTGGAAGAGGATTATAAGGTGGATAAAGCCGACCTGGCCATCTACCTGCCGTCCGAAACTTCCAACCTGGAGAAAAACCATGTTCAGGTGCGCTACCTTGGCTATTACGAAAAATGGCATCCGCAGGGCGCCTACTATTACAGTGTAGAACACGGCGGCTTCCGCCCCGCACCGGAGCGCACCCAGGGCACCTATTCCAAGTATAACTCCATCGATGATAAGATCGACGACTTCTTCTATTACACCACCTACATCAAGTACGGCATCGGCCGCACCACCTATGACGCTGCACAGGAGATCCGCAACGAGGAAATCACCCTGGAAGAGGGCAAGGCGCTGTGCAAAAAGTTTGACGGCGAGTATCCCGACCGCTTTGAAAAAGAGATCTTCCAGTATCTGTCCCTGGACCGCCAGCACTTCCCGTGGGCCAGCCAGCTGTTTGAACAGCCCAAAATGGACCGCGAATACTTTATGCACCTGGCCGACCGTTTCCGCAGTCCCCA
>OLFW01001389.1_pt1 | contig 14317 bp, 15 predicted proteins | sample 1605351 | NCBI WGS metagenome assembly OLFW01 (sample SAMEA3888918, study PRJEB22519) | human gut metagenome | biome: human gut; feature: human-associated habitat; material: faeces | place: Denmark | collected 2010 | reverse complement strand
GAACGAATTCAGCCATATTTACATTGCTGATCTCATTGCTGCTTCCTCCCGGAAAACGATAATAGAGACTATTAACTCCCGTAACGTCTTTCAGATATGAGGAAATCTTATCAAAATCCTGTTCAAATGCCTCTGTGGAGGCATATATTGTACTGTATTTGTTGGAAAAGGAATGCATTCCAAGTGTATGTCCGTCTTTTACAATCCTCTTATAGACCTCCTGCATATCCTTGGAATCATCCCCTACTACGAAAAAAGTTGCTTTTACTCCGTATTTATCCAATACGTCGAGAATCTTGTCCGTATTTTCATCCGGTCCGCCGTCAAAAGTAAGATATACTTTATGTGCATCTCCCGCTTTTGCCATATTGTCCCCGGAATCAATCCCCGTCACAACTTTATCGTAAGCAGATTTCTGTGTCTCCTGCCCACTGCTTTCTGTATCCGCAGCCTGCACATTTTCAGAATCCGGAATATTTTGCGAAACGGTTGTCTGTCCCGCTTTCTCCAGTCTCTTTACATGGCTGCTCAAACGTGCTACCTGCACCGTCAGAAGGATAATTGCCAACAGTGAGACAAGCATCCATACCGTAATCGTCACAATGATTCCCGTCTTCATACGGTTGATGCGATTTCTCCTCTGGCGCTGCTGCTCCAGAGCTTCTGAATCTTTTGTACTCATCCTGTTCCTCCACCGGGAAATATCCTTTTCTATTTTAACATATTTTGAAAACTTGTAAAGATTTAATTCCCTGTTGTTGTAAAATTGTTATAAAAAAGGAGCCACGGTTTCTTTATTTTTCCAAAACCACGACTCCTTTTGTGTTTTCACACAGCTTGACTCTGTGAACGGATTATGCGTTCATCTGTGCAGCAACTTCTGCTGCGAAATCTTCCTGTTTCTTTTCCATACCCTCGCCAACTTCGAAACGAATCATCTTGGTGATTTTAAGATTCTTGGAAACAGACTCAAGATACTTAGCTACGGACTGCTTGCCATCTTCCGCCTTAACGTATGTCTGATCAAGAAGGCAGATCTCCTTTAACTGCTTGGATACACGACCTTCTACAAGACCGCCGAACATCTTCTCAGCAGTGATAGATGCCTTATCTGCCATAGCCAGCTCACCCAGCTGAACCTTTGCAGCATCGGAAAGGAAATTCCAGACATAATTCATATTGCTCTTATGCTCTTCGAAGTTATTGATATCCTCATCACTCCATACCTTCTCGCCGATTGCCTTGTCCAGTAATTTGTTTAAGATAGGCTTTGGAAGAGTTGTTGCATCATTTAATGCGCTGTCAATTGTGATCTCTTTGATCTTTGCAAGTTCCTCAGCGGAAATATCGTTTCTGCTGATATACTGTGGGTTCATTGCAGCAACCTGCATAGCAATGTTTGTAAGAGCCTCTTTTGCAGCATCATCAGATGCACCGTCTGCAGCGATAACAACACCGATTCTTCCGCCACCGTGAATATAAGAAGCAACAGCATCACCGGTTACCTTTGCGAATCTGCGCACAGATAACTTCTCTCCGATTGTTGCTGTCTTCTCAACAAGCAGATCACTAAGTCCGTTTGTAGCAAGAAGTGCCTCGATATCTTCGCCGTTTGCTCCACCGTTTAAATCAGAAGCAAGTGCTGTATCTGCAACTGTCTGAACAAACTCCTGGAATGTTTCATTTTTAGCAACGAAATCTGTCTCTGAGTTAACCTCAGCTACAACAGCAACATTTCCGTTTACTGCAACTCTTGCGATACCTTCCGCAGCGATTCTGCTCTGCTTCTTTTCCATCTTGGCTGCACCGCTTTTTTTCAAAACGTCAACAGCGGCATCCATATCTCCGTTTGTCTCTGTCAGAGCTTTCTTACAATCCATCATGCCTGCGCCTGTCATCTCACGCAGTTCCTTAACCATAGCAGCAGTAATTGCCATCTTTTTTTCCTCCAATTCTCGAATGATTATGCAAAAATTATTCTTCTACTGTCTCCTCAGCAGCTTCTGCAGCAACTTCCTCAGTTCCCTGCTTTGCCTCGATAACAGCATCTGCCATCTTGGAAACGATAAGCTTAACGGCTCTGATTGCATCATCATTACCTGGGATTACATAATCTAACTCGTCCGGATCACAGTTTGTATCAGCAATACCGATCAGTGTGATTCCTAAAGACTGTGCTTCCTGTACGCAGATTCTCTCCTTCTTAGGATCTACGATAAAGATAGCGTCAGGAATTCTCTTCATATCCTTGATTCCGCCAAGGTTCTTCTCTAACTTATCCCACTCTTTTTTCAGTGCAATAACTTCCTTCTTTGGCAGAACATCAAATGTTCCATCTTCAGACATGGTCTCGATTTCTTTCAGACGTGCAATACGGCTCTGGATGGTTCTGAAGTTTGTAAGCATTCCACCTAACCATCTCTCATTTACATAGTACATTCCGCAACGCTCTGCCTCAGTCTTAATAGCATCCTGTGCCTGCTTCTTTGTACCAACGAAAAGAATGGTACCACCCTGAGCAGCGATATCGGAAATTGCATCATATGCCTCATCTACCTTGCCAACAGACTTCTGTAAGTCAATGATGTAGATACCGTTACGTTCTGTGTAGATGTATGGAGCCATTTTAGGGTTCCATCTTCTTGTCTGATGTCCGAAATGAACACCTGCCTCAAGTAACTGTTTCATAGAAATTACGCTCATTTTAATTACCTCCGTTTGGTTGATTTCTTCCATGTACTTCCTATTAGTCTGCCACCGGAAAAGCGTAGATCCGGCACCGGCAGCTTCCATACATGTGTTTAATAAAATTTAAAGCCTTTGGCATTATATCATACCAAAGGCTTTCATGCAAGCTTTATTATACTATTTTTTTGTCAGTACTTTCGCAATCTCGCTATAGTTCATTCCCTTTTCCAGCGTAAATGTCCCCACACGGATATATCTTGCATAATTGTGATCCTGCATATATTTGCGGAAATCTTCCGCATCCTTGACAAGTCCTTTCTCCTGCAGATCCTGTGCAATCTCCCTGCACACTTCTCCGCCTTTTATTGTAATGGAGACTTTTTCCTTTTTTGTTTCTTCCTTCTCGGTCTCCTGCGCTTTTTTCTTCTCTTCTTCTTTCTTTTGAGAGTCCTGTGTTTTTTTCTTTTCTTCCGCCTTTTTCTCCGACTCTTTTGATGTGTCATTCTGTTCCGAAGAAGTATCACGCTCCGTCTGTTTTTGTGTATCGTTCTGCGGAACCTTCTGTGTCACTGCCTGTGTCGTTCTTTGTGTATCCGGAAGATTCGTTTCCTTTACCGGAAGTTCTGTTGTCTGCGTTTCTGCTTCCTGCGTCTGTGTGTCATCCGGCATGATCATTCCAAGTTCCGAAGCTCTCTGCATAGCTTTTTCATCCGACATTGCTCCGCCGTGTGCATGTAACGATACAATAAATACCAGCGAGGCAACCAGAATTCCAAGTCCGCAGCCACGTAAATAATATTTAAATCTCACTGACATCTTCCCCTTTGTATAATCCGATCACCAGCTTCACTTCTCCAAGCCCCCGTCCCAGCTTACGGGCAATTTCCACATCAGACACTCCGTTTTGATGAAGTGCAAGTACCTGATCGTTGAAGCTTCCGTTATCGGTTTCCTCTGCCACAGATGCTTTTGGTGAAATCTGCTGCGGCTGTTCCTCCACAGGCTCTGACACTTCCGTTCTTGCCAGTTCAGGCTCTTTTACCGTTTCCGTCAGATGTGTCATCATTTCATCCTGTGTATGTTTTACCTGCTCCGAAAACTGTTGTAGCTGCGATGCAAGCCCGGTCAGTTCCGTATGCTTGAGCATATTATATAAAAAGAGAATTTCATTATGCGTTTTATTCATTGATTCAATCACCGTATTGGAATATTCGTTGATTGCCATAATTTTCTCATTCGTTTCTTTTTCCATCAGACGCTTGGCATTCTCCTGGGACTGTTCTACCACTGCATCGATTGCATCTTCTACCTTGTCATTTGCATTTTTCAGTTCCCGCTCGACAATAATCTTTAATTCCTTCTCACTTAATCTGGTTATCTCCTGTACATCTTTCGGGGTAAGTTTTTCCTGAACAAAAAAGCTTACGAGAACAAAAATGATTCCAACCAGAATCAGTGTAATTTCCACACCCGTCATATATTTTCCCTCAGATTTTCATATCAAAACTGCCGCCAACCGGATTGCCACCCGTCCGCTTCGTTTCTTTGTTTGTTTTTTTTCTCACAGATCCCTGTTTTTTATATTTGTTTTTTCCTTCTTCCCTGGCATCTGTGTGATTATCCAGCTGCTCATTTTCTTCCGGATGGATGACCTGATGATGCAGAACATCCTCCCTGTGATCCACCTGCACCTGAATATTCTGCTGATCCACCATCGGTTTTGTATCCTGCTGGTTTTTAAATGTCTCGATGTCTGCGGTACGCTGTATCGTAGCATAATTGATTGGTGCAATTGCCATAGATCCGCTCCTACTCCGTCAGAATATTCATATAAACACCCATTTTTTTACGCATCTTGTTTAATGCTTTGGTATGTAACTGGGAAATACGTGATTCTGACACTTCCAATATTTTACTGATTTCTTTTAGGGTCATATCTTCATAATAATAAAGTTCAATAACGCGCCGCTCTTTCTCCGTCAGAAGTTCCAGGGACTCCGCCAGTTTTTCTTTTAATTCTTCTTCCTCCACCACTTCTTCCGGCTGTGAAAACCGGACCGGATGCGCCGAATCAATCATTGGCTCCGGACCGTTTTCTTCAAATTCATTCAAAGACACAACATTGGTCACCTTAAGCTGTGTCTGCCAGCTGCACAGTTCCTCATCCGTCAGCCCCAGCTGCTTTGCAAGTTCTTCATCCGAAGCTGTTTTACCGGTCCTCATCTCGATCTGTTTCATCGCTTCATCAATTTTGCGCTGTCGCTGCCGGACACTTCTTGGAATCCAGTCCATTTTACGAATCTGGTCTAAAATAGCACCACGAATCCGCAAACTCGCATATGTTTCAAATTTTACATTTTTTTCCAGATCAAATTTATCAATTGCGTCAATCAGTCCGAAAATCCCATAACTGACCAGATCATCATATTCCACATTGTGTCCAAGATACATGCTGAGTCTTCCCGCTACGAGTTTTACAAGCTGCGCATATTCAATTATCAGCTGTTCTCTGGTCTCCTGCGTTTTCTTCTGACGATACGCATCCCAAAGTTTTTCTTTATCCGCAGTTTTCATCTACATCATTCCGCCCCGGTTAATTACTTTGTTTGTTGTTCCTCCTGAACCTCCGGCTTCTCTTGCGACTGCTCCTGTGCATCTTTGGCCTGTTCAGTATTTTCCTGTTCCCCAGAGCCTTCCGCTTCCTGCTCCTCTTTAGACTCTTCCATTTCTTCCCCGTTCTGGTCATCTTCCATATCCTTGAAGTTTCGGTCAATGATCATTTTTACCACACAACCGATCACATAAAACAGGACAAGTACCAGTAACAGCTGTCTTGTAAAATTCCAAAGTGACATGTGCGTAAGAATTGCAATCACACAGTCAATAAACCCTGCCGCCAACATAATAATAGCCGGTACACCATTGGTTTTCATCTTCTGTCCCTCTATATTACTTTAATTTCTTTTCCCACCGATTTAATTCTGAAATCTCCGGTCTCACAATCCAGTTCTACCGTACGTCCGTAATTTAAACCGGTATCCTCCGCGATCAGCGGGATCCTTAATTCTTTCAAAATAATTTTTGCTTCTTCCGCATTGCGTGCGCCTACATTTCCCACAGACGAAAGTCCGCTCGTTTCAAACATGCATGCACCCCCCGCGATCTTTGCCACAAGTCTTCTCTGATTTGCTCCCAAAGCCAGAATCTGTCTTAAAAGTTCACGGATTCCGGTATCCCCGAATTTTGCAATATTGGTATTATTTTTTAATTTTGTGCTGTCTGGCAGCATATAATGTACCAATCCACCGATTTTCGTCACCGGATCATAAAGTGTTAATCCGATACAAGAACCCAACCCCAGTGTCGTGAGTGTATTCGGAGCTTTTGCAGTTTTCAGGTCTGCCATTCCAACCTTGATCACTTCTCCCATATTCTACGATCTCCTCTATAACTGAATTCCAAGAGAGGATAAAATCTTTGCATAGGACTCTTCCTCAGGCATCAGGATAAAATATCCATTAATCATACGTTCATCGCCAAATTCTGTTTCAATCAGCAGCGCATTATTTCCGTACTGTCCAAACTGAATTGCCGGAACACTAAGAATCGCTCCCGCCATATCCACCGCAATATATGGAACGGATGGTAAAATCGTAAGATTTGTCATACTTGAAAGTGCAGACAGATACGAAGCCGTAATAATATTTCCGATTTCCTTCATGGCAGATAAATCCATCTCATCAAAAGGTGCATCGTTTTCCGGGTCTCTTCCCATCAGTTTGTTCACAAGATAATGGGCGGAATCCATGCGCATTAAAAACATCATGCTTCCTGTAATATCATGTGTTACTTCCAGAAAAATTCCAACAATAATCTCGTCTTCCGGACAAATTGCGGAACTCAGCTTAGAAGCTTCCATCAATTCTACTTTCGGAACATTCATATCAATCTGTTCATTGATCATGCTTGCCAGAGAAGTTGTTGCATTTCCCGCTCCGATATTTCCAATTTCGCGCAGTACGTCAATATACATTTCATTTACATTATCCAATGTAAAATCGTTCATCTTTTTCCTCCAATAACCATGTATAGTGAGGCATAGCCTCACTATACTCAGTTGTCTTATGTGTTATCTTTTTCGTCTACAATCGCATTGATTTCAAACAGGGAAATCAGCTGATCTCCGCTTGTTCCAATACCATTGATAAACGTATCTTTTACATGGTTTGAATTGATATTGTTATTTTCGATCTGATCCTCAGACAGATTTACAACCTCACAAACCTCATCTACAATCACACCTAAAGCCCCTTTATCTTCGATCTTTAAAATAATGATCCGGGATGCCGAAGTAAAGGTATCATCCTCAAGTCCCATTTTCAGACGGATACTCATAACCGGCACAATTTCGCCTCGAAGATTGATGATTCCCTTGAAATACTCCTGTGCCTTTGGCACACGGGTAATTTTCTGCATACGCACAATATTATCGACATAGCTGATATCAATTCCGTACTTTTCAGAACCGATCTGAACTACGATATACTGCTTTACTTCTTTTTCTTTATTTTTATTCTCATTTGTTTCAATCTGATTGTTTGCAATAGCCATCGTCATTCACCCCCATTACATCAGTGTGTTTGCATCCAGAATCAACGCAACTTCACCATCACCGAGGATTGTTGCACCGCTGATCAGCTTATTTCCATTGATATACTTGCCTAAAGACTTAATAACGATCTCCTGCTGTCCCATCAGATCGTCAACAACAAGTCCTACCTGACTGTCGCCTTTCTTTACAATAACAACGGTAAGGCTTTCCGGTTCTTCTTCTCTTGGTTCAATATCCAGAAGTTTGTCCAGACGAACAAGCGGAATAACGCTTCCACGCAGATGAATAACCTCTTTTGCTTCCACATACTTGATGCTGCTGACCGGTACACTCTCAATATTTGCAATGGACCCAAGGGCAATGGCATATTTTTCATCGCGGACTTCAACCATCAATGCCTGAATAATGGCAAGTGTCAGAGGAAGACGAACGGTAAATGTTGTTCCTTCCCCAAGTTTTGTCTTAACTTCCACATCACCGCCAAGCTGCTCAATGTTAGATTTTACAACATCAAGGCCAACGCCTCTTCCGGAAATATCCGTAATCTTCTTTGCCATGGAAAAACTTGGCATAAACAAAAGATTAATAACCTCTTTCTGTGTCATGACTTCGGCCTGTTCCGGTGTAATAATATTTCGCTCGATTGCCTTTGCTTTTACCGCTTCGGTATCAATTCCGTTACCGTCATCACCCACCTGGATAATAACGTTATTTCCTTCCTGATATGCATTCAGGAAAATATTTCCGACTTCCGGCTTTCCTCTCTGGATACGAAGCTCGGTGTCTTCCAGACCATGATCCGCAGAATTACGAAGCAAATGCTGTAACGGATCACCGATCTGATCCACTACGGTACGATCCAGCTCGGTATCTTCACCGGTCATAACCAGTTCCATCTTCTTATTCAATGTACGGGACAGATCACGAATCATACGTGGAAATTTATTTACAACGCTCTCAATTGGCACCATCCGGACTTTCATAACAGATTCATGAAGGCTTGTGGTGATTCGCTCCAGATATTCAATCTGTTCATGGAATCCCTGATTGGTAAAGCCTCCCTCTTCCGTTGAGCTGATGGATACCAGACTGTTCTTTGCAATGATAAGCTCGGATACCTGGTTCATAAGAGCATCCAGCTTTTCAATATCCACACGAACCGTACGGCTTGTCGCCGGTTTTCCTACACCGTTTTTCTTTGCCGGAGCCTTTTTCTTTTCCGGCGCTTTCTTTGGTTCAGCCTGTACTTCCGGTTTCGTCTCTGCCGGTTTTTCTTCTTTCTTTTCTTCCGTCTCAGTTTCTGTTACGCGTGGTGAAAAATCAGTCAGTTCTTCTCCAACGGCATCTTCAATCTCGGAAACATTCTTTGCAGCGTTCTGGATCTTGTCAAAGCTTTCCGGTGATGCGACATAAAAGCTGAATTCCTGTTCAAACTTTTCATCTTCAATATCCTGAGAGCTCGGACGATATACAAGAATCTCTCCAAAAGCCTCCACTTCGCGGAATACCAAAAATGCTCTGGCCGCTTTTAAAAGGCACTCTTTCTGGATCATAACCGTCATGCCGTAAATATGCATTCCACTGTCTTTTGCAGTCATAACGGCATCCCGCTCCTGATCCGTCAGATCAATCTGAAGATACAGTTTGTGGTCTCCATTGTCTGTCGGCGCCGCTGCTTCTTTTTCTGTTTCTGCAGGTGCTGCCTCTGCGGCGGCAGCCTCTCCGTTTGCTTTTGCGAGGAAATTGTTCAGTTCCTTGATAATGACTTCATTGTCTTCCTCACCTTCATCAGAGGTTTCCTTAATATTTTCAAGATATCCGTCAATTGCATCCAGACACTTGAACAGCAGATCAATCATCTGACTGTCTACCTGGATTTTCTCGCTGCGGACTTCCTGGAACACATTTTCCATATCATGTGTCAGGTGCTGCATTCTCTTAAATCCCATTGTGCCGGCCATTCCTTTTAAAGAATGGGCTGCACGGAAGATTTCATTGATAACATCCTTGTTATCCGGTTCTTTTTCCAGTTCCATGATGCAGTCACTTAACGTCTGTAAATGTTCTGCACTTTCATCGATAAAGATTTCAAGGTATTGGCTTACATCCATGTTATTTTACCCCCACGTTTTTTGTGATTGTCTGTGCAACTTCATCCAGTGGTACAACTTCATCTACCACACCTGCTTCATAGATTGCTTTCGGCATTCCGTATACCACACAGGTTTCTTCGTTTTGTGTAATTACGCGAATCGGTTTTGATCTTCCCAGCGAAAGGATTCCATTGGTTCCATCCGCTCCCATTCCTGTCAGGACGACACAAACGATCTCATCATAGCTGCTTGCTGTCAGTGAATCATACATAAGATTGGCACACGGCTTGAGTCCTCCGATTGCCGGCGTTGCATCATCGAGTACAATGCTGTTGTTTCCGTCTGCGGTTTTTGTAACTTTTAAGTGCTTTCCACCCGGAGCAATATAAACGCATCCTTTTTGCAGCCGTTCTCCATGCTCTGCTTCCTTCACCCTGATTTTGCTCAGGTCGTCAAGCCTGTCAGCCATGGATTTGGTAAATCCCGGCGGCATATGCTGTACCAGTACAACCGGGGCATCCAGTTCCTTTGGAAGAAACGGAATCACACTCTGTAACGCTTTCGGTCCGCCTGTGGAGCACGCCAGTGCAACCAGTTTGTTCTTTCCACCTGCAGCTTTGCGCATCATCGGTGCCTTTGCTGCCGGTTTTGCTGCCACACGGATACCTCCTGCTGTTTTTTGTGTTGCAAGGACAGCATCCAGAACACCCAGAAGCTGCCTTTTGAATGCCTCTCCTTTTGCCTCTATGATATTTGTCGGTTTCGCCACAAAATCTATTGCTCCGCGCTCCATGGCCAAAATGGTAACATCTGCTTCCCTGCTGTCAGTAAGCGTACTTACCATCACCACATTTGCACGTATGCCTTCTTTTTGTAACTTTTCGAGTAACTGCAGTCCATCCATGCGTGGCATATTCACATCCAGAACCACACCGTCATAGCTGGTATGCTTCAGTTTCTCATATGCCTCAAGACCATCTCTGCAATAGTCCGTTGCCTGAAATTTACTGTCTGAATTGATTATATCACACATGACCCTTCTCATGAGTGCAGAATCATCAACTACCAAAATGTTTTTTTTCATATGAGTCACCCAACTTCTTTCCTGCGAATTCTTCTCTCTTCCTCAAAAACGAAGCGTACTATTTTTTCCCGGTCCCGGAGATCCCGGAACAGAAATTTTACCCGGTGAATGTACATTTCCTCTATCGCTGGATGTTTTTCTGTTGCAATCACCTGTCCCGGAAGATAAAAAGTTTCATCCGAATATTCATTTGTCAGTCTGATCACCAGAAGAATATTTTGGTTCTGTTTTATCCATTGTCCGGAGACAAAGCGGATTCCACCGCCACTGATATTCTGAATCGTTCCCTCACGTACCTGATCAATATATTCCGGCTTTTGAATTTCCGTAAACAATTCTTCCGTTGTCTGCATCTGTGCCGTCTGTTCCGATATTTCGTAATATTTTAACGGTGTCGTATAAGGAATCCGGAAAAATTCCCGGCGCTGAAATTTCTGTAATCCGGAAGTAATCATAATTCTGAGCAGATACAGATTTTCTTTGCGATAACGTTTCTTCACAACTGCTGTGCAGTTATACATACCGCCTTTTGTATAAAAAACAATGCTGCACTCCCTCTCCAGTTGAAATAACACCATTCTTCCACCACTTGTCGGCATAGAAATTTCCAATTCCTGGTCCGAAAAAATGTCGCTGACCGCACTTTGATAGATTTTCGCGATCTCTCCTCCATTATCTTCCTGGTTCGCTTCATGCAGCATTTTAATATCAATTTTGTCTCCCGGAGTAATCACATCTGAAAGTTTCATAATTATTCATCTCCCTATTTTCGGTTTGATAAAAAACTGGAAAACATCTGTGCTATTCCCCACCGTATCGGTGCCTTCTGCTGGGTGCCGTTTAACAGATGATCTGCAAGTTCTGAAATCGCCCTGGCAGATTTTGCATTCGGGTCACTCATGGTAACTGTCTTTTGCTGTCTTACTGCCCGTTCCAAAGCAGCATCCTGTGGAATCATCCCCAGATAATTCAGACTTCCATGTAAAAACTTAGACACTACGGAATTCACTTTCTCATAAATTGCCTGTCCCTCGTCCCGGGAATTTACCCGGTTGGTTACTATGTGGATGGTTGTCTCTTCCTCCACAAAATCGGGATTGCAGTACAATGCTTTTAAAAGCGAATACGCATCCGTCAGGGAACTTGGTTCCGGTGTGGATACCAGTAATACCTCAGGACTTGCCATAACAAATTCCAGAACCTGATCCGAGATTCCTGCACCCGTATCAATCAGGATAAAATCTGCCAGTTCATTCAATGTGTCAATCGAATTTACGATATATAAAATCTGTTCTTTTGTAAGATTGTTCAATCCTATAATCCCGGATCCGCCGGATATAAAGCCGATATCCATCGGTCCCGGTGTGATTATTTCACGAATTGACTTTCCACGGTATATAAAATCAGACAAATTGTACTGTGGAATTGCGCCAAACATTACCTCAACGTTTGCGAGACCAAAATCAGCATCAAAAATAATTACCCGCTTGCCTGCTTTTCTGAGACATACAGCAAGATTTACCGCAAGATTCGACTTTCCGACTCCGCCTTTTCCGCTGGTAATTGTCACTACGCGTGCATTATTCTGATTATTCTGATTGTGCAGTTTTATTACATTTCGCAATTGTTCTGCCTGATCCATCACGAATTGCCCCCTAATAATTGTTTCACGATCTTTTGTGTATCGAATAATTCAATATCATCTGGTACATTCTGTCCATTTGTCGTATAAGACAGTTCCGCATCTGAATACAGCTTAATATTGAGCAAATTTCCATACGTTGATGTCTCATCCAGTTTTGTAAAAATCAGTTTAAACTCTGATATTGTGCGATAGGTATCTACAATATCAAGCAAATCTCTGTATTTCGTTGTAGCGCTGAGAACCAAATATACTTCACTTGTATATTCAGGGCTGACTCCCTGAATCAGGTTTCTGATATCTTCTTTCTGTTCCTCATTTTTATGGGAAAATCCAGCAGTATCAACAAAAACAAGATCGTATTCCGCATATTTTTCAATTGCTTCATTCAGTTCCTCTTTAGAATACACGATAGACATAGGTGCGTCAAGAATATTTGCATACACCTGAAGCTGTTCTGTTGCTGCAATCCGATAGGTATCTGCAGTAATAAACGCTACTTTTTTTTCATAATCCACTTTATATTTGGAAGCAATTTTGGCGATTGTTGTTGTTTTTCCGACGCCGGTAGGCCCGATAAAAAATACAACATGCGGTTTTGCTCCGCTTAAATCCAGTGATTTCGGCTGACCGAAACGCAGAATCAGTTTCTGGTAAACATTGGAAAGAATCGTATCCACACTGTGTCCCGGGCGGATAAATTTTTCAATTTCGCCAAGGATCTGATTGACATACTGTTCACTCACCTCGTTTTTCAACAGCGTGCTGTAGAGAATCCGGACAAAATTGAGTTCCTCCGAAGACGGACCCTTTGGGGTCTCCGGCTCCTTCGGATTTTTCCCGCCAAGAGATTTTTCCAGACGGTCAGATAAAACCTCAAGTCTTTCTTCTAATTTTTTCTCTTCATTTTCCTGTACCAGATTCTGTGATTGTGGCATACGTGCTGGCTCCTGTCTGGTCGCTTGTGCGTTACCTTCCTGTTCCTGCAGTTTCGGAATGGTAATCGGTTCATCCGCCGCAAGATTGATCATGTCGTGCAGTTTTCCTTCTTTTGCCATACTCTGTGTCATCTGTGCTGCCTGCATGGCATTGGAAAAATGTTCTTTTTCCTCCATTGCCGCAGTCACTTCAAATGTTGAATTCTTAAACGCACGAAACAGCCCCTTCGGTTTTACCTCACGGATGTTCATAATGACCGCGCGTTCTCCAAATTCTTCTTTTGCCTTTGCAATGGCTTCTTCCTGTGTTTTTCCCTGAAATTTATTAATTGTCATTTATGCTGTCACCATCCCTACCGATTGCAGCTCCACATCAGATTCTACTTCATTGTAAGAGACAACAATCAGATCTTTGAAATAATCTTCTGTGAGTTTTTTAAAATACATACGCACAATTGGCGATGTAATAATGATCGGATTCTTTCCGAGGCTTTCGAGTTTCTCGGTTTCTGTCCGCACGGAATCCATAATTGCTTTTGTTTTCTCCGGGTCCATCGTCAGATATGCACCCTGCTCTGTCTGCTTGACCGAAGACATGATCTCCTGTTCCACTTTCGGATCGAGCGTAATGACACTGGTCGTTTCGTTCGACGGGAAATATTTGCTCGAAATTGCACGCTTCAGACTCTGCCTTACATATTCCGTCAGCACATCCGTATCTCTGGATGTCTGTGCATGATCTGCCAGCGATTCAAAAATAGACAAAAGATCCCTGATCGAAATGCCTTCCCGCAAAAGATTCTGCAGTACTTTCTGAATCTCTCCAAGGCCAAGAAGTTTCGGCGTGAGCTCGTCCACAAGAACCGGATTGGATTCTTTTAAGTTGTTGACCAGGTTCTGTACATCCTGTCTGGTCAGAAGCTCTGCGATGTGGCTTCGGATTACTTCTGTCAAATGCGTCGCAATGATAGACGGTGCATCAACTACGGTGTATCCAAGACTCTCTGCACGTTCTCTCTGCGCTTCCGTAATCCAGATGGCCGGAAGATGGAAAGACGGTTCAAATGTAGGAATACCTGTAATTTCTTCCTCCACATACCCCGGATTCATCGCCATGTAATGATCAAAAAGAATTTCTCCTTCCGTTACCTGCACGCCTTTGATCTTGATAATGTACTGATTCGGATTTAACTGGATATTATCCCTCAGGCGGATAATCGGAACAACCGTACCAAGTTCCAGTGCAATCTGCCGGCGGAT
>OLFW01001386.1_pt1 | contig 14370 bp, 9 predicted proteins | sample 1605351 | NCBI WGS metagenome assembly OLFW01 (sample SAMEA3888918, study PRJEB22519) | human gut metagenome | biome: human gut; feature: human-associated habitat; material: faeces | place: Denmark | collected 2010 | reverse complement strand
TCAGCAGTCTTGGGACAAGACGCATGCTTTCTCCGGGGTAAGAAATCGCAACCAAAAAGAGGGGAAGGGCCCGGGCGGCAGGGAAAGGACCCGCACGCCGCCGGCAAAGGGACAGTCCCTGCAGGGGACAGGACCACGGCCGGACAGCCTGTCCTGCCCAAAGGCCATACGAAACTTGGGCGTGAGAGTATTAGCACAGGCTGCTGTCAAGTGTAAAAAACTTTTTGGGAAAAATTTTTTGACCGCAGTATCGTGCAAAAAAAGGAAGCCGGGCTCTCCCGGCTTCCTCAGTGCTGGCTAGGCCTGTTCGTCCTGCGTTCGCAGGTCGCGTTCGATGCAGGCAAAGGCATTATGGCTGTGGATGGACTCCATGCTCTCCACCTCCACGCGGAACCAGCGCACATGCTCGTGCTCCGTCAGGCGCTGGGCCACGTTGCGCACCACGTCCTCCACGAAGGTGGGCTGGGCGAAGGCGTGCTCGGTGACGTATTTCTCGTCCTCGCGCTTGAGCAGGGTATAGACGGCGGACGAGCCCGAAGCCTCGGCCATCTCGATGAATTCCTCGATCCAGCTGAAGCCCGGCATGCGCACGGCCAGATGGATCATGGTGCGCTGGCTGTGCGCGCCCTCACGGCTGATGGCCTTGGAGCAGGGGCACACGGTCATCACGGGCACGTCCACTTCCAGCAGGAAGGACTGGCCCTTCTCGTCCAGCTCGCCGGTCAGGCGGCACTCATACGAGATGATGCTCTTGATGCCCGACGAAGGCGCGGGCTTGTGCACGAAATAGGGGAAGCAGAAGCGCACATAGGAGCGGCGCGCTTCCAGGCGTTCCTTGACCGTGGCCAGCAGGCGGCGCACCGACTGGTAGTTGATTTCGTCGTTCCACTCTTCCAGCGCTTCGATGAAGCGGCTCATGTGCGTGCCCTTGAACGAGGCGGGCAGATCCACACCAAGGTCCACCCGGGCCACGGTCTGGCGGCTGCCCTGGGCGCGGTCGCGCACCAGCAGCGGCACGGTGATGCCGCGGATGCCGACGCGGTCGATATTGATGGGAACCTTGGGGGCATGGCGTTGCACGTCTTCCATTATGCGAGATCCTGTCCTGTAGTTGTACCGCTGAAGGTGCCGTGCTTGACACCCTTGCAGGAAATGAGCTTGTCGGCCAGCGCCCGCACGCGGGCGGCCTCGCCTTTGAGGATGAGCACCTCAAGGCAGTTGTGATGGTCCAGATGCACATGCAGGGTGGCGATGATGATGTCATGCTCGTCGTGCTGCATCTGGGTCAGGCGGCGGGCCAGGTCGTTCTTGTGATGGTCATAGACCAGGGTCAGCGTGCCCGCGCCCTGACCGTCGGCCTGCTGCCACTCCTCGGCCACGAGGGCCTTGCGGATGAGGTCACGGATGGCTTCGGAGCGGTTGCTGTAGCCCTTGACGGCGCACAGGGCGTCGAAAGGTTCCAGCAGCTCTTCGTCCAGAGAAACACCAAAACGTGTCAGTTTTCCCATTGTTCGCCTCATGCGGCCGGGACACCGTCCGGCGGTGCCCGGTGGTGAATCTAGCAAAATCTTCCTGAAAATCCAGAGGCCTTTCCCCGGCCTTGCCCGCCGGAGCGGCGCCTTTCGCAAAAGTGTGCCGGGAAAGGGGCTAACAGGCCGGATGACGGCACAGGAGCGCACCCGTCAGGCCGGAGCCGCCGCGGCAAGGGATACGGAAGATCCCTTCCTGCGCATACTGCCCTATGCCTTGCGGGGACACGCCCCCCATGCAGGCAACGGGAGCCGGCCACCGGAGCGGGAAGGCCCCAAGGCCCACGATCCGGGCCTACGCGGGCCGGACGCGGCGGCGTATCTCCCACACGGCCACCGTGACGGGCACGGGCTGGGCATACAGGGGCTCCACACGTTCGGTGAACACGCGCCGCCCTTCCAGACCGCCGCCGTGCAGGGCCTGCAAAAAGGCCTCGTACACGCCGCGTCCGGGCTCGGCCACCCAGGCCGCGCCGTCGTCGGCCAGCACATGGGAAAGAAAGTGCATCACCGGCGCCACGAAGCGCTTCTCGTACATGATGTCGCCGCCCCAAAGGCGGAAGATGCTGCGGGGCCGCACGGCGGGCTGCCGCCAGTCCATGACGGTCCACAGGGGCGAGGTCACCCCGTTGTGCCGGGCGTTGAGGCTGGCGAAGGGCAGGGCCTCTTCCTCATAGTCCATGCCGATGACCTGCGCGCCCAGCCACTGGCCCACCATGGCCGTGAGCCCCAGGCCGCAGCCCAGGTCGAGACAGGGGCGCCCGGCGATCTCGTCGCGGCGCTCTTCCAGCCAGCGGCACAGAGCGATGCTGGACGGCCACAGTTCCGTCCAGTACGGCAGGCGTTCGTCCTCAAAGTTCTGCGGATCGTCCAGCATGGCGTTCCACAGGGTCTCCAGGTCGGCGGCGCGCTGCAGGCGCCACAAGCGGCCGCAGGCCCGCACGGAGATGAAGGGGGTGTAGGACGTCAGGCCGTGGCTTTCCTCTTCGGCTCCGGGCGCGGTCTCCGCCGCCGGAGCTTCCGCACTGTTGCAGGCCAGTCCGGCCTGTTCCAGCAAGTTTCCCAATCGCGTATCCATCCCGCAAGCATAGCGTATCAGGCCCCATCTGTACAGACGGACGGATTGTGTCCTGCCCCCCCTTTTGCTATGCTGCGCCCGTACCTGCACGAACGGATGCGGCCCGTTGCAGGCTGCCGGAAATCCCGGTGCCCCGCGACCGTGCCGCCCCGCCGGCCGCAGGAGGATCTTTTCCTTACAGGAAGCTTATGGGACAGGATATTTTCGACGTCATCATCGTGCTGGTCCTGACGGCCTTCGCGGCCCGCGGGTTCTGGACCGGCTTCGTGGGCGAGGTCGCCGGGCTGCTCTCCATCGTGGGCGGCTTCTGGGTCTCCCACCATTTCCACACCGTGCTGGCCCCGCACCTCACCTTCATCACCGAACCGGCCTGGCGCAACATCGCCAGCTATGTGCTGCTCTTCCTGGGCGTGCTCATCGCCGTGGGCCTGCTGGCGCGCCTGCTGCAAAAGCTGCTGGCCTTCTCCTTCGTGGGCTGGATCGACAAGCTCACCGGCGGCCTGCTGGGCCTGGCCAAGGGCGTGCTGCTCTGCGCCGTGGTCCTGCTGCTGTTGCAGAAGCTCTTCGGCGATGCCGAGTTCCTGCGCCACTCGCGCGCCCTGCCCTATTTCAATTCCCTGATAAGCCAGGTGCGCGGCTGGCTGCCGCCTGACCTCATCAGCCGTTTCGGACTTTAACCCTCCACAAGGAACAGTTTCATGAAAAGCGCTCTGGAAGAATTGCAGGCCGTCATCGAACGGCTGACCGATGCCGAGAACGGCTGCCCCTGGGACAAGGAGCAGACCCCCGAAAGCCTGACCGAATACCTCATCGAGGAGAGCCACGAGCTGGTCAGCGCCATCCGCTCCGGCAACACGGCCGACGTATGCGAAGAACTGGGCGACGTGGCCTTCCTGCTGCTCTTCGTGGCCCATCTGTACCAGAAGCGCGGCCAGTTCAGCCTGGACGACGCCCTGAACAACAACCGGGCCAAGATGGTGCGCCGTCATCCCCATGTGTTCGGTGACGTGACCTTCGACAATCTGGACGAGCAGCTCAAGACCTGGGAAAAAATCAAGCGTGCCGAGCACACCGATGCCGAAGGCAAGCCCCAGGGCCTGTTCGACTCCCTGCCCGCCAGCCTGCCGCCGCTGACCAAGGCCTACCGCATCCACTCCAAGGCCGCCCGCGTGGGCTTCACCTGGCCCGAGGACGAAGAAGTGGAACAGCAGGTGGAAGCCGAATGGCTGGAATGGCTGGACGCCTCCGCCGGGGACGACGCCGAAGCCCAGAAGCACGAGCTGGGCGACCTGATCTTCAGCATCACCGAGATGGGCCGCCGCAAGGGCATCAAGGCCAGCGAAGCCCTGGACCTGGCCACGGCCCGCTTCCTGCGCCGCTTTGCCCGCATGGAAGAACTGGCCCGGCAGCAGGGGAAGGACTTCCCCGAACTGTCGCTGGATGAGAAGGACGAGCTGTGGAACGCGGCCAAGGAAGAAGAAAAGGCCGCCCATTAGCGACCTTCGCCCTTGGGCGGCTTTTGGCGGTCGTGCTGACCCTGCTGCTCTGCGCCTGTGCGCAGGACGTCATGGGCCCGCACGGCCGCAAGCCCATGCTCCTGTCCGGGACGGAACGCCCCGACAGGGCCCCCGGCAGCCTGTTGCGCGCCGATCCCGGCTATATCCAGTGGCTGGAACGTCAGTCCATGCTGGGCAATGCCGACGATCTGGCCGCCGAGGTCTCGGGCTCGGAACGTCTGTGGGGCAACAGCGGCAGCAATGACCGCCTGCCCCTGCTGCTGGATGCCGCCCCCTGCTGGCTGGAGGTCAATCCCCACACCCTGCGGGGCAAGGCCCCGGCCATGCAGTCCCTGGCCCGCTCCGGCACCCTGGAAGCCTTCCGGCGGATGGGCTTTTCCGGCCTTTACCTGTCTCCGTCCCAGGAGCAGGGGGCCCTCTGGCACAACCAGCTCCGGCCCGATTTCGGTACGGGCACCACGTCCCTGGCCTTCGACGCCCGCAGCGGCGACGACGAACAGTTCGCCCGGCTCAACGCCCGTGCCGCCACCAGCGGCTTCCAGCTGGGCGGCTCCCTGCCCCCGGCCGCCACGGGCCTGGGCCCGGACTTTTTCCTCCAGGCCCGCCACGCCAGCCGCTTCAGCGGCCTGTACGCCATGATGGAGGCCCCGGCTTCCCTCTGGGGCACGCTGCCCGCCTCGCCCCAGGAATGGGAATGCCTCCCCCTCAACGCCCAGCAATGCCGCACCCTCACCGACAAGGGACTACTGCCCCCGGCCCTGCTGCGCGACAGTCTGCCCTGGGCCACGCCCGGCGGCTGGGCCGTCACCGGCGAAGTGCGCGGGGCCGACGGCAAGCCCCGGCGCTGGCTGTACCGCTATGCGGGCAACGTGCTGCGCCCCGTGCTGCTCTGGCAGGATCCCTCGGGACAGGCCCGGCGCGTGCTCTCCGCCGCCGTCATCCGTCATACCGGCCTGCAGCAGCAGACCCTGGCCGGGCTGCACCTTGAAGCCATCATGGGCCTGGACGTGCCGCCCGACGGCGGAGCGCCCTCCCCTCGTGACCAGCTGGCCCCCGGTATGGAAGCGCTGGACGCCCTTGCCCGCGAGATCCACCGTTACGGCGGCTGGGCCATGCAGGCCGACATCCTGCCCCCGTCGCTGACGCCCCTGATCCAGCGGGCCCCCGTGGACCTGACCCGTGATACCGTCACCAGTCCCGCCGCCGAATATGCCCTGCTGACCGGCGATGCCGCGCCTCTGGCCGCCCTGCTGCGCCAGTCCATGAGCAGCGGCGTCCGGCAGGAAGGTCTGGCCCGCGGCCTGCACCAGTGGCGGGGCGTGGACTGGCGTCCCCTGCGTGACCTGCCCGGCGGCGAGGCCCTGTACCAGCGTGCCCGCCGTCTTTCCGGCCTGCATGACGACGAATATTTCTGGCCCACCACGCCCGCCGGTCTGGCCCGGGAAGCCCTGGGGCGCAAGCCCGATGCCGCTCCCGCCCGTGACCGGCGCGATACGGAACTGGAAGAAGCCAGCCTGCTGCTGCTTGCCTGGCGTGTGGGCCTGCCCGGTCTGGCCTTCGTGAGCCCGCAGGAATTGCAGGGTGCCCTGCCCCTGCCCAAGTCCACGCCGGGCACGGCCGCCAGTGCCGGTCTCGTCCCGCTGCTGGAGCCGGAGACCACCGCCGGAGAAGTGGAGCCCGCACCGCTGGCCTTTGGCCCGCTTTCGGAGGAGCTGCGTCTGCCCCGGAGCCCGGCAAGCATCATGGCCCGGCTGCTGCATGCCCGCGCCGTCTCCGGCGTGGCCCGTGGCCAGCTTTTGCGTGTGGTCAGCGGCCCTGCCGGGACCCTGGCCACCGTCACCCGGCTGCCTGACGGCAGCTGCTGGGTGCTGGCCGCCAACTTCGGCAGCGGCAGCGCCACCCTCCGCATCCCCCTGCCCGTTTCCGGGGCAGCGCAAGATATCGTTGAACAGACGTCCCTGGCTGTCCAGGGAGGTCTGACCGTGACCCTGAACGGCCGTTCTGCCCGGCATTATCTGGTCGGAGCCGCCGCATCGCCCAAGGAGCCATCATGACAGAAAAAAATCCCGATGCCGCCAGCAAGCTGGCCTGCCCTGAAGAGGAGATCCCCATGGGCATGACGCCCTGGTCCCAGCTGGATGAAGAGGCCCGGGCCCGGGGCAAGCCGCCCCGCCCCTGCCGACGGCCAGAAGAGCCCGGCCCCCGGCACGCCGTCTGTGGCCCCGGAACCGGCGCCCGCCCCGCAGGAAGAGGCCCCCATCCCCATGCCCGCCGCAGGGGCCGTACAGCCTGAGGAGGCCCCGGCCGCTCCCGCCGCGCCGGTGGCCGTGCTGGAAGCCGGCCCCGCCCAGAAGGCCTTTGCCGTGCTGGCCAAGATGGGCCCCCTGGCCCTGCTCCTGCTCCTGCTCTGCCAGCTCTGGCCCACCTTCCTGACCGGCGGTCTGTACTGCCCGCCGGAAATGAAACTCATGGATACCGTCCGTGCAGCGCTGGCCAATGGCCAGTGGTTCGCGCCCCTGCACAATGGTGATGCCCAGCTGCCCGTCTTCGTTTGGATGCTGGCCGCCCTCGACCTGGTGGCCCGCATGGTGCCCCAGCTTTCGGCCTTCGTCTGGCCGGCGGGCGCCGCGCTGGGCGGTCTGGCCTGTCTGTGGGGCACCTGGGCCCTGAGCCGTGCCGCCGGTTTCGGTCCGCAGGCTGCCCTGGCCTCCGGCCTGATCCTGCTCTCCAGCCTGCTGTTCCCGCAGCTGGCGCACTTCATGGGCCCGCAGGGGCTGGCCACCGGCCTGTGCCTGCTCTCCATGGCCTTCTTCTGCATGGGCTGGAAAAAGGAACACGCTTGGATCTCCCTGCCGCTGGCCTTCCTGACCTCCGGTCTGGCCGCGCTGACCGGTGGCCTGGTCTTCCTGATCCTGCCCCTGCTGACCAGCCTCGTCCACCTGTTCTGGACCTGGCGCATCCGCCGCGCCCAGCGTCTGGACGCGCTGGCGGGCTTCCTGCTGCTCCTGCTGCTGGGCACCCTCTGGGCCGCCGCCATCATCTTCTGGGTGCAGGCCGAAGGCTACGCCCAGGCCGTGTCGTCCAAGTTCATCAGCCTGCCCTGGCCCCTGCCCGCCTTCTGGTGGCTGGCCCCGGCCCTTGCCGTGCTCGGCCTTCTGCCCTGGCTCTTCGTGGTCACCGGCGTCAACTGGGGCCGCGTGTTCGCCCCCAGCTGGAAGACCCTGCGGGCCAGCCGCAAGGAAAGCAGCGGCAGCTCCTTCCTCTGGATCGCTCTGGTCTTCTCCCTGCCCCTGTCCCTGCTGGGCTCCGGCCTTGCCGGCGCCACGCCCGCGCTCTGCCTGCTGGCCATCCTGCTGGGCCGCGCCCTGGTCCGCATGGGCAGCCTGGGCAGCAAGTTCTTCTATCTGATCATCGCCCTGCTCTTCCTGCATGCGGGCATGCTGCTGGCCGCCCTGCACTTCCCCGTGGCGCTAGAATGGCTCCGCACCTCCACCTCGCTGGCCATCCCCCAGCAGTATGAGGCCCTGCTGACCAGTCTGGATGCCCTGCCCGTCCTGGGCGGCCTGTGCATCGTCTTCGCCGTACTGCTGGCCCGCTTCACCCGCCGCGCCTGGCCCGGCGGCTCCCTGCTGGTCTGCACCCTGTTCGCCATCCTCCTGGCCCAGCCTGCGCATCTGTGGCTGGCGCCCCAGCTGGCCGAACATGCCGAACTCAAGCTTGCCGCTGCCCAGCCCCTGAATGCCACTGCCCCCGTCGCCCCGGCCGCTGTCGAAGAGGGCACCGCTCCTGCGGCCCCCGAAGCTGCCGCCGAAACGGCCGCACCGGAAGCGCCCGCTGCTGATGCGGCTGCCCCGGAAACGGCTCCGGCCCCCGAGGCCGCACCTGCTGCGGAGGCCACGGCCCCTGCCGCCCCTGAAGCCACCACTCCGGCTGAAGCCGCCCCGGCCCCGGAAGCAACGGAAACCAGCGCTCCCGCTCCTGAAGCCGCTGCTCCGGCTGAAGTACAGGCTGCTCCGGCCCAGGAAGCCGCAGCCCCAGCGCCCGCGGAAGGCACGCCCGCCCCTGCGGAAAATGCGCAGCCTGCCGCGCCCGTGCAGGAAGCGCCTGCCGTACAGACCCTGCCCGCGGGGCCTGAACACGGCGCGCCCATCCCGCCGGATGCCGTTCCGGCCCAATAAGCGCCACCCATAGACAAAAAAACAAGGGGAGAGCCTTCCAGGGCCCTCCCCTTTTGCTTTGCCTGTTTCCTTGCCAGCAGCGGGAACGTTGCTGTCCTCCCTACGCTTCGGCAGATGCTCCTGCCTGTCTGCTGCCGGGCAGCCTGCCCGTTCCTCAGCTTGGACGCCGGGACTGCGCACATTTTTCCTGTCCCTGCCGGATGGCGTCCGTCGTCCATGCGGACAGGATGCCCGGTATGGAGGGGCTTCCCAGGGCCAGCCACGGAGCCGTCCCAACGCATGCGATAAAACGAATCTCCCGTACAGCCTGCCGGCAGAACGGAATCGGCAGAGGCCCCGGCCATCCCTGCCTTTTCGATCGCGGAAGCGCCCCGCTACTGCCATCCGCCCGTTGTCCGCCGCTACGGCCCGGAAGGGCCCGTCGTGCCGGGAGCCCGCGCCACATCCGCCTGCCAGCAGGGAGGATGCAAACAGAACAAAACCAAGCGACATGAAAAAAAGCGCCCATCCCTCACGGGACGGACGCTTTTTTCAGAACAGCAGGCAGGGCCTGCGATGCTAGTGGGACATGCCCTCGTCAGGCATGCTCACCTTGAGCAGGCTGCCCAGATGCTTGCGGGCCAGCTCAACTTCGGCCTTGTCCACCACGGGCATGTCCTTGGGACGGACCTGCAGGTCATTGCCCTCTTCCACGATGACAAGCGCCGCGGCCATGCGGCCCATGACGCAGAAGAAGCGCCGGGCATCCCAGCCCTTGGCTTCCACCCAGCGGGCGGCATCGTCAGGATAGAGGAAATCCGCCTTGCCCCTGCGGGCCACGGGATGGGCCTCGATCCTGTTCTCACGGGCCCAGTTGCGGAACTGCGGCAGCACATCGAGGAAACGCAGCAGTTCCTTTTCTTCCACCGGGCCTTGCCCGTCATAGACCGTCGTCACGGCAGCCGCTTCCACGTCCACCGGGACGACCACGGTCAGGCCGCAGAGCAGCAGGCCGCAAAGCAGCCCGCCGGCCAGCCAGCCTCGGCATCCAGTTTTTCTCATCAAGCAACAAGCCTCGCTTAGTACTGCACGGCGCTGATCTTGGAGAGCCTGTCCATATTGTGGTAGGATTCCACATAGCGCAGGGTCCCGGTCTTGCCGCGCAGCACCAGGGAATGGGTCACCGCATGGCGGGCGCTGTAGCGCACGCCACGCAGGAAATCGCCGCCGGAGATACCCGTGGCGGCAAAGAAGCAATCATCGCTGCGCACCAGATCGTGCACGGTCAGCACTTCGCGGATGTCGATGCCGGCCTCGTTGATGGCTTCCTTCTCCACATAGGACTGGGGATCCAGACGGGCCAGGATCTGGCCGCCCATCCCCTTGATGGCGCAGGCCGCCAGCACGCCTTCGGGGGTGCCGCCGGTGCCCATCATGACGTCGACTTCGGAACGCGGATCCACGGCCATCAGAGCGCCGGCCACGTCACCGTCGGTATGCAGCTGGATACGGGCGCCCGTGCTGCGGATGTCTTCGATGAGCTTCTTGTGACGGGGCTTGTCCAGCACGAAGACCACCAGGTCCTGCACGTTCTTGCCCAGGGCGCGGGCCACGTTGTGCAGGTTGACGTCCACAGGAGCGTCCAGATCGATCACATCGCGGGCCTCACGGGCCACCACCAGCTTCTGCATGTAGTAGCTGGGGCCGGGGTTGAACATGCTGCCGCGCGGCGCCACGGCCACCGTGGAGATGGCATTGGGACGGCCATAGGCCAGCAGGCTGGTGCCTTCCACGGGGTCCACGGCCACGTCCAGCTGCGGGCCGTCGCCCATGCCGACCTTTTCACCGTTGTACAGCATGGGGGCGTGGTCCTTTTCGCCTTCACCGATGACCACGATGCCGTCCACATGCAGGGTGGAAAAACTGTTGCGCATGGCGTCCACGGCGGCGCCGTCACCGGCTTCCTTGTTGCCGCGGCCCAGCCAGCGGGCGGACGAAAGCGCGGCGGCTTCCGTGATGCGAACGATGTCAAGAGCCAGGTTTTTCTCTGGTGCTTCAGGCATGGTCTCTCCTCCAGATGCGAATGATGTCTGTCTGCGCTCCTGCGAGCGCTCCGGCGGCCATGCTCGTTCCCGCAGCCGCCTTCCCTTGGTATCAAATATCGTGCGCCGTGCGGCGCGTCCCCCTTTTCCCGCAGCGCCACGCCCGTGCCGTTACGGCATGCGGTAGCGTCCGGCCACCGGCACCTGCCAGCCCGTACCGAAAGGCATGCGGCTGATGTGCAGGCCCAGGGGCTCCTGACGGCGCTTGAATTCCGCTGCGAACAGCTTGCGGCGCACTTCCTTGCGCAGGCCCTCGTCGGCATCCTGGGGCTGGGCCGCCGTCTGCCCGGCAAAGATCAGGCTCTCCAGCACCGGGTCCAGCACGTCGTAGGGCGGCAGGGAGTCCGAATCCTTCTGCCCGGGCCGCAGTTCGGCCGAAGGGGCCTTGTCGAAGATGGCCTGCGGGATGATGGTGGCCTGACGGTGATGGTTGTACCAGCCGGCCAGGGTGTAGACTTCGGTCTTGGTCAGGTCGGCGATGACGCCCAGCGCGCCCACGGTATCGCCGTACAGGGTGCTGTAGCCCACGGCGCACTCGCTCTTGTTGCCCGTATTGAGCACCAGAGCCCGCGCCCGGTTGGCCAGCGAGGACACCATGATGCCCCGGATGCGGGCCTGCAGGTTCTCGAAGGTGGTGTCGCCGGGGAAGGTCTCGAACAGGTCGAGCCCCGGCGCCAGAGCCGCGGAAAAACTTTCCATGACCGGCTCGATGGGCAGGGTCAGGGTCCGCACCCCCAGATTTTCGGCCAGCTCCAGCGAGTCGGTCACCGACCCTTCGCTGCTGTAGGGCGACGGCATGAGCACGGCCGTCACGTTGTCCGCACCCAGGGCCTCGGCAGCCACGCAGAGCACCAGGGCCGAATCCATGCCGCCGGAAAGGGCCACGATGGCCTTTTCCAGACCGCACTTGTGGACGAAGTCCCGCACGCCCAGGGTCAGGGCGTCCCAGATGGCTTCGGGCAGGCAGGCGGGACGCGGATGCACGATGCCGCCGCTGCCCGCGGTATCCACCAGCAGCACGTCCTCGGCAAAGGCCTTGCCGCGGGCCAGGATCTGCCCCGTGGGATCGAAGGCCAGGCTCTGGCCGTTGTAGACGCGACTGTCGTTGCCGCCCACCATGTTGACGGAAAAAAGATGCACATGATGCCGCGCCGCCACGTGCGAGAGCATCTGCTCGCTCAGGCGCTGCACCCCCTTGCTGAACGGCACCGCCGCCATGTGGACGATGGCGTCCACGCCGCGCTGCACCAGTTCCATGAGCGGGTTGTGCCCGCTGGCGTACTGGGTCTTCCAGAAGGCGCCGTCCTCGGTGGCCGATTCCTGGCACAGCACCACGCCAAGGCGCCAGCCGTCCAGGGCCAGGATGCCGCAGGAGACGCCCCGGTCGAAGAAGCGGGCCTCGCTGTCCTGGCCGTAGGTCTGGTAGACCTTGCGCGAGACCACCGACCAGCGCCCTTTCTGCACCAGGATGGCCGCGTTGGAAAGCAGGCCCGAGGCGTACACGCTGGCCACCGGCGCGCCCACCAGCAGGGGCGGCCCGTCCTGCAGGGCATCGGCCAGCATCTGCAACCCGGCCTTGCAGCCCTCGGCGAAGTCCTCGGCGCGCAGATAGCTGCCCGGGGCCACGCCGCACAGGGCCAGCTCGGGAGTGACGCACAGGTCGGCGCCCTGGGCGGCGGCCTCACGCACGGCGGCAAGGATGCGCTCGGCATTGCCGGCCACGTCACCGGTGACGGTATTGCATTGCAAGAGGGCGATCTTCATAAACGATCCTTATTCGATAAGGCCGTGCAGCGGGCCGCCCGGCGCGGCCAGGGCATCCACACGGCGTTGAACGGCGGGGTCTTCCTCCAGCGCGGGAGCATGGAAGGGCTTGATGCGGGCATCCAGCAGCAGCGGCCCTTCGCAGGACCAGTGCCGCGCGCGGACCACGGCCCCGGTGCCGTAGATGTCGGCAGCGGGATCGGAGCGGCTGAAAGCCACCCAGAGGAAATTGTCGAAGTCCGCGGCGCAGAAGGCGGCATCGTCCACCACGGCCACCAGCGGGAAGGCATCGCGCTGCGGCCAGTGGGCCAGACAGGCTGCCAGCTCTTCCATGCGCGGGTCGGTCTCGTTGCGGCCCAGTTCATGACGGGGACCGCGCAGCACCAGGATGCCCGGCCCGGCACAGCGGGCGTCGCCGAAGCCTTCGGGCAGCGACGGCAGGTCATGCACTTCCAGCGCCAGTTCCCGCCGCTTTTCGCCCGCCGAGGCCCAGATGAGCTTGGAGCCTTCGTTGAGGGCAAAGCCGGTGTAGTCCAGCGTATCCGTGGTGGAACGGGTGATGAAATGCAGGTCGCGCTCGAAATCGGTGCGTTCCAGCAGATGCCGGAAAAAGGCCACCACGTCCCGGGCCTGCAGGCCCGGCGCATCTTCATGCGCGGCCACCAGCACGTACTTGGCCAGGGCCGTCTGCGTGGTGCCCAGCATGTGCAGGGCGGCGGTCAGCAGTTCGCGCGGGCGGCGCTGGGCCTCGTACGGCGTGTAGCGCTCGCTGCCCAGGGCCAGCAGCAGGGGATGCACCCCGGCGGCGTCCACGGCGTGGACCTCGCGCACGCCCTGGAAGACCTGCGGCACCAGCGCGCCGGTGAGCTCATGGATGAAGTCGCCGAAGACCGTGTCTTCCTGCGGCGGACGTCCCACGGCCGTATAAGGCCAGATGGCGCCGGTGCGGTGATGCACGGCCTCCACCTGCAGGACGGGGAAATCATGCTTCAGGCTGTAGTAGCCCACATGGTCGCCAAAGGGCCCTTCGGGCTTGAGGTGCGGCAGGATGTGGCCGCTGATGCAGAAATCCGCCTCGGCCAGCACCGGCAAGGGCAGGCGGCGGCTGTAGTGCATGGCCGCGCGGCAGCCGCCCAGCAGGCCCGCGAAACGCAGTTCCGAAAGGCCTTCGGGCAGGGGCATGACCGCCGCCACGGTGAAGGCCGGCGGGCCGCCCACGAAGATGTTCACCGGCAGGCTCTGGCCGCGCTTGAGGGCCTCGGCATGGTGCACGCCGATACCGCGATGGATCTGGTAATGCAGGCCCACCTCGTCGGCGGCGTAGTCGTTGCCCGCCAGCTGCACGCGGTACATGCCCAGGTTGGAGGCATCCGGACCGGGACGCGCGGGATCCTCGCTGTAGACCAGCGGCAGCGTGATGAAAGGCCCGCCGTCCATGGGCCAGCCCACCAGACGGGGCAGATCCGACAGGGCGCAGCGGTTCTCCAGCACAGGGGCCTTGGAGGTGCGCCGGGGCAGCATGTGCGGCAGCGCGGGCAGGGCCCGCAGGCTGCGCAGGGGATGCTTCAGGGCCGCGGCCGGATCGGCCTTGGCGGCCAGCACGGCTTCCACCCCGGCGAGGCTGTCGCGAAAAATGTAATGCAGGCGTTCCTTCGTACCGAACAGGTTGGCCAGCATGGGGAAGGAACAGCCCTTGACCCGCGTGAACAGCAGGGCCGGGGATTTGGAGCGGAAGGCCCGGCGCTGGATGTGCGCCAGCTCCAGATTGGGGTCCACGGGGACGTCGATACGGCGCAACTGCCCGACCTTTTCCAGGTCGGCCACACATTCCTGAAGGTTACGGTAGCCCATCAGTCATCCTCCCCTGCCGGTTCCACCGGCGCCAGCGTACGTTCTCCCGCCAGCCAGCGGCCAAAGTCCGCCAGGATGCGGGCATGGTCGAAACAAATGGGCTGCGGCAGCCTGTCCAGAGGATAGAAGGCTGCCCGGGCCGCATCGTCCCCGGCTTTCAGGGCCGCCGCATCACGCGGGCGCCCCACGAAGACCACGCTCATGGTATGGCGGCGCGGGTCACGGTCCGGGCGCGAATACACGCCCAGCACGCCCAGCAGCTCCACATCGAGACCGGTCTCCTCGCGCATCTCGCGCACGGCGGCATGTTCCACCTGCTCGCCGTCGTCCACGAAACCTCCCGGCAGGGCAAAGCCGTGCGGCTCGTTGACA
>OLFW01001377.1_pt1 | contig 14480 bp, 6 predicted proteins | sample 1605351 | NCBI WGS metagenome assembly OLFW01 (sample SAMEA3888918, study PRJEB22519) | human gut metagenome | biome: human gut; feature: human-associated habitat; material: faeces | place: Denmark | collected 2010 | reverse complement strand
GCCTTCAGCCACGATGCGTCCCTGCAGGTCGTATGCCTTAACGTGGCTGTTGCCGTCCTGCTCAATGTCTGTTATGCCTGTAGGCGTCTCGTCGAGCTTGATAATCCAGCTGGTGTAGTTTCCGGGTGCTCCATAGAATCCTGATATCACGCGTCCGTCACCGCTGCAGATAGCTGTTCCTGTTTCTCTGTCCGACAGCCACTCGGCTGCTTCTGTTTCGCCTTTAGACTTGAGCCAGTCGATAAGAGTTACCTTTTCTGTGCTGTTTGCAGGATATACATAAGCTGTGCTGAGGTTTGACACAAAGAAGTCACCGTCGTCGGTTACGCAGTAGCCGTAGAGTCCGTCTTGATAGTCGTGCGGTTTGAGTGTTTCGTCTATGGTGAATAATGCTGCATCGCCTACAGCATAATTCTTTTCACACGTTGTAGCATAATATTTTCCATTAGTAGACAGCCACACACCATTTTGTGCGTAGAAGTTAGGTGTTACATGCTCATAATAGAAGTTTCTGAAGTTCATTAGTTGTTTTGAGTATTCGTCACTTATTGCCACATACTCTTCCCATGTCTCATTATAGAGATTCAGATTTTCTTCTGTCATATAATTTTTCGGGTCGGGATAATATACTGGCCATTCGGTAGACTCACCAATGTTGTATGCCCAGCAAGAGTCTTCATATTCGGTAGAGTCTTGCCTGTACGCATCTATTTGTTCTGGTGTCATATAGTCGTAATAACTTGGCTCTACAGGTTCTTCTGTCGGGAACTCAGGAAATTCCAGCCCTTCTTCGCATAGTCCTTTGTCATAAACCTCATAAGTCCATGTGCCGTCTTCTGCTTTTCTGTATACCATCGGCAGACATTCGTTGTCTTGTCTCATGAGCTGAGCTGCTATCACCGTACCGTCTTCTGATATACAGTTTGGGAGTATATAATTAGGAGCAACGCCAGTGAAGTCTTTTTCCGGATAAGGCAGGTCTTCATATTCTCCATAAGTTCCGTCGCTGTTCATTGTCCATATTACAGGTTTTATTTTTGTATTTCCGAATCCTTTGTCTGTGCCTATATATCCTGCTATGTATTTGCGCGAGTTAGTTATGGCGTTTGCTGCTGAATAAAATGTGTCTCCTTTTCTTACGGGGAGCTCCTGCCATTCCTGTTTTTCTATATTCAGTATCGCAGGTTTGCCATCTATACAGCCTACAAGGAATCCGTCGTTAGTAACCATGTTGCCCATGCCGAGGTCATATCCTATGTCGCCTCCGCCATATTGCTGAAAGTCGTCAGTCTCAGTGTTAAGTATTCCTATCCATCCCTGTTCAACGGTTAACATCCATTTTCCGTTTTCGCTCATGGCGTGAAATCGCAGTCCGGGGAGTTCCTTCATTGTCTGTGCTGACATTAAACTTGTGCTCAGCAACGTCACTACAAGTAATAATAACTTTTTCATAATCGTTCTTTTTTAAGGTTGTGTAGGATTTTTTTCTGCTATATGTACCCATATCCGGATTATGGGAACTTTATGCAATTTCTTTTATGTATCTTCATGTTTTTTGCTTGCGCAATCATGATTTACATTGCAAAATTATTAAAATCATATCTTAAAGTCAAGTTTTTCTACCCTGACAAAACCCTGACAACCTTCGAAATTCCCTTATTTTAGGCTGTTTTTATGCCTAAATGTGGCTTTTTAGCAGAAAAATATGTGTTTTTATAATTTTTGAGTATCGTTGCCGCTCTGTTGCTTCGAAATGTATTTTCAGCCTTGTTTAAGGCGCGATATTTTGGCTTTGCCGGTGTCGTGCCGTTCTTTTCCTGATATATGGCGTGTTATGGGCGCCTCCCGTCGCTGCTGAAGGCAGTCTGCGTGCTGTGGCAAGTCTTCTGATCTAATGCCTGCCTTATGCAGCCTGACGGCTTTGCTGACGCTATTATATGACAAAGCCCCTATGCGCCGCGTTGTGCGCATAGGGGGCTTTGCTTTGTTATGGCGGCAGCTGCCTGAGGCTTTTGTCCCGTCAGCTGCCTGATGTGCTTTTGAAGAAAATTACTTCACGATAACTTTTATTGTTCTGCCGTCAGACATTTTTACGATGTTCAGGCCCTTCACAGGCTTGCTTATCTTGCGGCCGTCTACTGTGTAGCGCTCAACCTCTACGCCAGTGCCCTTGTCTGTTATCGGGGCTTCGATGCCGGCTGTGATGCTTTCGCCAAGCTTACATGTCTCGGCGTTGTTTACATACACGTCGTCTATGCTTGTTTCATTGCCAACAGGTCTGTTGATGAATGCCACTACGTGCATGTTCTCTGGCTTCCATGAGCTGTCGAGAGTGATAGTATACTTGTTGCTGTATGTGTTGCCGTTCCAGTTGATGGCGCCTCCGAAGGCATCGCTTAGTGCCTTGCGTGTAACGTGGTTATGTATGGCGTCTCTGTCTCCTCCTGACTGTGCAGACTGTATGCCGTCTTCAGTAAGGAACACTGACAACACTGCGTCTTCACCCATAATTTCGTTAAAGCCATTTGCGCCGTTGCCGTAAACCTCAACGTTAAGCTCTCTTGTGCTTTCGTTGTATTCGCTCTTTATGTTGATGTTTGCAAATGAAGGCATAGTGTTAGAGTTTTCTATTACCTGATTAAGCATCTCGGCAGCCTGATTTACATATTGTGGGTAGTATCCGATTCCGAGTGTGATTGTCTGGGCGCTGTTCAGCTCGGTGTTTGTCTCATAATATCTGTTGAACATTGCACATGGGTCACCGGTTTGATTGTATGTATTTGATAATGCCAGTGATTCGTCGCACACCATCGGGTCGCCAGGCTGCGGTATGTTGTCGTGGTGAGCCATTATTACGATATCGTTGCGCAGTTCTGTCAGAGCTTCGAGCACAGGCCATGCCAGCGGACAGTTCGGACATTTTGTTGAAGTGAACTCCTCAACGAGGTTCTTCTGTCTCAGCATGCTTTCGGTATATACGCTGACGTCCATGCCGGCAATGTCGTCCTCGGTGTACTCTGTAGGAGCTTGTCCGTTTATCTTTGTCACCTTAACGGCCAGTGTGTGCTTGCCTGAAACAGCGTCTGCAGGTATGGTGGCATTGCCGTTCACAATCTGCGGGCTGTTGGTCAAAGCAACAGGCGTTTCAGTTGTTCCAATCACGTTGTTGTCAAGCATCACGTCGATGGTGTATGCAGACGGGATGTTGTTTCCGTTGTTCTTTATTCTGTAGCTGTAGGCTATGTTCTGTCCTGCCTGTACGAATTTTGTTGATGTGAATGAGCTTACGGTGATGTCTTCGTCGGGGAAGTTTCCGCCCTTAACAACGGCCTGTATGCAGAAGTTGCCGTACTGTGTGCCGAAATTTTTCCATATTATTTCACCGCCCTGTCCCAGATTTCCGTACATGAGGCAGCCTCCGTCAACGGCTCCGCCCGGGTTTACGTCCTGGTCTACTACCAGCGGATATTTTTGGGGCACTGATGTGAAGTCGTAGCAGATGCGATATTTAAAGCCGTCTTCTATGGTTACGGGTGTTGTAAGCGTAACGTCGTTCCATCCCTTCTGGGTGCTGGCCACGGCCTCCTCAGTTACGGTTGTCATCTCTTTTTCGTCAAGTGAAACCTTGATGATACTGACTTTAGATGCTCCGATGATTTCGCCGAGGGCGAAGCGTACTTTGGTTATCTGTCCGCCTACGAAGTGGCCTATCTGTGCCTTGCTGAAATCAACGCCGGCCTTAAACTGGCCGCTTCCGTTAAGTCCGAGGGCATTCTTGCCTATTTCGTCAGAGTCGTAGAAGCCCATTATTCTCTCGTCTGCGTCCATCGCTATGCGGTTGGGACCCATTGCCGGAGCCATGTGCTTGTTAATTACGGCTGTGTGTTGTCTTGTTACTGTGATGCTTCCGTCTGGTGTGAGCATCTGTGCGTTGACTGTCGTGAGCGACAGCAGCAGTGCAATCAGTGTAAAAAATGTTTTTCTCATAACGTGATGATTATGGTTAATGATTTTGATAATTTGCCGTTTCAGACTTCCAAAGATAGCATTCTTTATTGATTTATGGTGCATAAAATAGGGGATAAAAAGGTGGACAATGGTGTTAAATAATGTTTATCCCCTGATAATCAGATGTTTACAGACATGCACCGCAGCTATGATTTTGCCGCGGTGCATGCTCTTCTACTCTCATTTTACTACAACCTTTCGGCCGTTGATAATATATATACCCCTTTTCAGATTGTTTCTTACCTCGTTGTATTCGCCTTCAGCCACGATGCGTCCCTGCAGGTCGTATGCCTTAACGTGGCTGTTGCCGCTTTGCTCAATGCCTGTTATGCCAGTAGGCGTCTCGTCGAGCTTGATAATCCAGCTGCGGTAGCTTCCTCCCATACCTGAAAATCCTGATATAACGCGTCCGTTGCTGTTGCATATTGCTATTCGTGTGTCAACGGTGCCCAGCCATTCGGCTGCTTCGTTCTCGCCTTTAGATTTGAGCCAGTCTGCCAGGCTTATGCATTCAGAGCTGCCTGCTGGATATACATAAGGGATTTCCTTGTCTGACACGAAGAGATCGCCGTCGTTGGTTACAGTGTAAGCCCAGTTGCCGTCTTCAAAGTCGTGCAGCTCGAATCCGTTGTCAACGGTGAACAGGGCGGCATCGCCCGATTTGTAGTTTTTGCTGCATGTCGTTGAATAATATTTTCCGTTGGCTGAGAGACTTACAGAGTTTTGGGCATAGAAATTAGGCGTAACGTGTTCATAATAGAAAGTCCTGAACACTTTAAGCTGGTCGGAGAAGGCATTGCTGTCTTCAAGATATTTGTCCCACGCCTCTTTGAACAGATTGTTCTCCTCGTCAGATGCATAATAGCTCTTTTCGGGCTTATATTCAGGCTTCTTGTCTATTTCATGGTTGTTATACTGGCGCAGCGAGTCGGCGTATGCCGTTGAGTCTTCTTTATATGCCGCAATCTCTTCTTCTGTCATAAACTCATAGAGGTCGGGGGCGGTAGGTTCTACGGGAAACTCGGGGAACTCGAGTCCGGGCTCGCACAGGCCCTCGTCGTACACCTCGTAGGTCCATGTTCCGTCTTGAGATTTGTGATATATGATAGGCAGGCACTCGTTGTCCTGGCGCATCAGCTGTCCGGCTATCACGGTGCCGTCTTCAGATATGCAGTTTGCGAGGATATACATCGGCGTAACCCCTGAGAAGTCTTTTTCGGGGTAGGGCAGCTCTTCATATTCGCCATAGGTGCCGTCGTCATTGAGGGTCCATAACACAGGCTTGTATTTAAGTTTTCCGTAAGGTATACCTTTTAGACCTATAGTTCCTACTATATATTTGCGTGAAGGCGTTATGCCGTTTGCCATAGAATATTGCAGGTCGCCTTCCTTCAGTCCCAGCGGTATCCATTTCTTGTTTTCTATGTCTAATATTGATGGCATTCCGTCTACTGCTCCTACCAGGAAGCCATCGTTTGTGACTATATTGCCCATTCCAATTTGGTAGTTGGTTTTCATACCATCATAATATTCGTCAAATTCATCTGTTTCAGTATTGTATATTCCTACATAAGCTTGGTCGTCTGTAATCATATACTTACCGTTTTCGCTTATTTTATGAAATTTCTTTTGTACAGGAATTTCCTTCATTGTCTGGGCAGACATGAAACTCGCACTCAGCAGTGTCACTACAAGTAATAGTAATTTTTTCATAATCGTTGTTTTTTAAGGTTCATGTTGAGTTAGTTTAATAATGCTTATCCCATATCCGGATTATGGTAAGTTTTGTAAAGGCACGCTTTATTGTGTTTTCACTTCGGTTTTGTTAAGAAACAGATGTGGTTCACATCGCAAATTTATCTTAATCATGCATCGCCGCCAAACTTTTTTACCCGGACAAATCCCTGACAACCCCTTATTTTCCTTGATTTATGCCTGTTTTTATGTCTAAAATCATGTTTTTAGCCTGAATCATGCATGATGTGGGCGATAAAATTCATATTGTCGTGCTGATGTTTGGGCTGGCAGCGCCAGCTGTTACGCGTGCGCTTTTTGCCGGTTGCTGCCGGCATGGAAAAGCCGCGGGACGGATTAATGTCAAAAATCTGTAAGCAAAACGCCCTGCTTTGCTTAACGTGCAGTCTCGGTATGGCGTCGTGAGGCATAAACCGTAAGCAAAACCATGTCTGCTGCTTTCAGACTGTTAACCTATCGTTTTTGAGTCGTAAACGGCCCACTTTTGCATCGAAAGTGGCCCGTTTTTTATCGGCAAACAGCAGGTTAATAGTTTGAATTAAGAAGGAATGTTTTTCGGATCACAGATCCTGATATTCTATGCTGTCGGATAGCATATCCGACAGAACAATAGCTGACCTTTGGTTCTTATATCCTATGCTGTCGAATTTTCGGTGCAGGCTGATTATGGAAAAAAATCGGAATGCTTTTCGGATCACAGATCCTGATATTTTATGCTGTCGGATAGCATATCCGACAGAACAATAGCCTTGTTGTTTTCATTTGGATATCAGCCATCCAATGTCTCCACCTTTAGCAACCAACGATATAAATCTACAATGCAAATGTGCCGGCGGATCTGCGCTCCGCCGGAAATGAGTATCAGGATTTTCAATCCGCTGTCTTCCTTTTTATTATTCAACGATAGCATGATGCAGATTGATGTGTAGAAAACAAATCTGAATGTTTTTCGGATCTCGGTGCAGGCTGATTATGGAAAAAATCGGAATGCTTTTCGGATCACAGATCCTAATATTCTATGCTGTCGGATAGCATATCCGACAGAACAATAGTCTTGTAGTTCCGGCCAACTTGTTGGCGCTGACTGCTTTAACTCCTTTAATTTCTCGATATACGTCATCTTGTTTTTACTCTTTTTGATTTAAATTCTTTAACTTTAAAAAATAAAGTATGTTAATTGTATGTTACTTTTACACTTATTCTCCGTCTAATATCGGAAATACTTGAAAATTTAATTAGGTTTAAACACGTTATATATGAAAAAATCATTGGCAATTATGGCCGCTGTGACAGGACTGTGCGCACAGCAGGCTATGGCTCAGTATCCTCAGATTACGCCCGAAGCAAAGGCTAAGTTTGAGGCACAGCGTGCCGAGTGGGAGGCTCATTCAGACTCTGCTTGGCAGGTAGCGTTCCCCATCGTAAAGAAAGAGGCCATGGAAGGTCGCCCCTATGTGCCATGGGCATGGCGTCCTTACGACCTGAAGCAGGCCAAGATACCTGCATTCCCCGGTGCTGAGGGCGGCGGTATGTACACTGCCGGCGGACGCGGCGGCAAGGTGCTCGTCGTAACCAACCTCAACGACGACGGTCCCGGCTCATTCCGCTGGGCTTGCGAGCAGGGCGGTGCGCGCATCATCGTGTTCAACGTGTGCGGTATCATCAACCTGAAGACCCCTATCATTCTGCGCGCTCCTTACGTTACCATAGCAGGACAGACAGCTCCAGGCGACGGTGTGTGCATTGCAGGCGAGTCGTTCCAGGTGAACACTCACGACGTTATCGTGCGCCACATGCGCTTCCGCCGCGGCAACACACACGTGTGGAACCGTGAAGACTCTTTCGGCGGCAACCCCGTAGGAAACATCATGATAGACCACTGCTCTTGCGAGTGGGGACTTGACGAGAACATCTCTTTCTACCGCCACATGTTCGACATGGGCGACGGCAAGCCTTCGCGCAAGGAGCCTACAGTGAACGTTACAATACAGAACACTATCTCGGCTAAGGCGCTCGACACATACAACCACGCCTTCGGCTCTACCATCGGCGGCGAGAACACCACATTCATGCGTAACCTCTGGGCCGACAACACCGGCCGTAACCCGTCAATAGGATGGGGCGGTGTGTTCAACTTCGTGAACAACATTGTATACAACTGGGTTCACCGTACTGCCGACGGAGGCGAGTTCTCTACAATGAGCAACTTCATCAACAACTACTATAAGCCCGGACCTCTCACTCCGAAAGATTCGCCTATAGGCTACCGTATCGTCAAGGCAGAGAGCCGCAGCAAGAACCTCTTCCCGTATCAGCAGTTTGGCCGCGTGTATGCCATCGGCAACATCATGGAAGGCAACGAGGCTGTTACAAAAGACAACTGGGACGGCGGTATACAGATTGCCGACAAGGACCTGAAGGGCGAGGGCGGCGTGCCTGAGGACGTACTGGCCCTGATGAAGTCTAACGAGCCGTTCCCTATGGCTCACATGACCATCATTCCGTCTGAAAAGACATTCGACTACGTGCTCGAGAACGTAGGTGCAACGCTGCCTATACGCGACATCGTTGACCAGCGCATCATCGAGGAGGTTCGCACAGGCAAGGCTTACTATGTGAAGAAGCTGCCGAAGGAGAATCCTTATGGCGACATGTGGGGACTGAGCGACAAGTCGAAGAACGAGGACGGCTTCTTCAAGTATCGCCGTCTGGACAAAGACTCTTACAAGTACGGCATCATTACAGACCCGGCTCAGATGGGCGGATATCCCGAATATAAGGGTGAGCCCCGCGTTGACACCGACGGCGACGGTATGCCCGACGAGTGGGAGATTGCCAACGGTCTTAACCCCAACGACCCGAGCGACGCCAACGGCGACTGCACAGGCGACGGATATACCAACATCGAGAAGTATATCAACGGCATCAGCACCAAGGTTAAGGTTGACTGGACTGACCTGAAGAACAACCACGACACTCTGGCCGGAAAGACAAAGCTGTTCTAATAAAAAGTAGTTAAAGAAGTTAGAGGAGTTAAAGTAGTTAAAGTCAAATGTCTTGCGGCTGTTTACGATGTCGTCAAGGCTTTATTTAAAGACTTTTAGCTACGTTAGCTCCTCTAATTTTTGTTTATGACAATGCTTCTTGCATAATCATAAGAACTAAGATAAATCTTTGCTGTATATCTTATTTTCTATTCTATTTATTTGATATTTTTAATCGGCACTTTCCTTTTTAGTGCATTTGGCTTTAATTCCTTTAACTCCTACGAAGAAGAGCATTTGGCTTTAACTCCTTTAACTACTCTAACTCCTTTAACTCCTAGAAATTAACTCCTAATATAGTGCGGCATCTCCTCCGGTATCACCATCGAAATCTCTACCAGGCCGGCCACTTTGCCGTCGCGTTTCCACGTTGTCTGATATATCATTTTCTTCACTCCGTTCTTCTGTATCGTGTACGAGTTAGTGCCGTCTGTGGCCATCAGTTCGCGTATCTTGGCCTGCGACTGCGGGCTGTGACATTCGAACATGTTGTGCCCAATCAGGTCGCCGTGGCTGGCAAACGTGGCTCGCGATTTCTCGTTCATATACAGTATTTTTCCCTCTGTGTCGCACACTGTTACGGCACAGTGCATCTGCTCGGCCCATTCGTCGTCGTAGAACGGCTCAAAGAAGTCGAGGCTCTCGTCGTCAATTTCTTCTTCCATTATAAATTTCAGATTTTTAAGTTCTATGTTAATTACGTCAAGATCAAGTTTGTAGTCTTCAATGCGCTCACCCTTTTTCAGGCCCAGTTCAGCCCTTATGCGGCGCGCTTCCGCGCTGTTAGGCTTCTTCTCGAGCGTTTCTTTCAGCATCTCGTAGCCCATAGGTCCGCCGCAGTTTTCGGGCGGGCAGCAGCCCTTTCCGGCGGTGCATACAGGGTGGGGATAAATCACGGTCAGAATGTCCTCGAGCACTATCTCATGCACCCAGTCGTCGCCGAAGTCGTAGACATACAGCAGCTTTTGGCGGTCAGTGCCGAACACGTCGCACAGCTTAGTTTCCTGCTCATCAAGGCTTTTTCTGTACATATTGCTGTCTACGTTGCTTAACATGTCGTCATCGTAGCATCTTGAGCTTATCTCAAAGTTGCCTCCGTAGGGCTTATCGCTGAATTTGTGCAGATGTTCGTTGTCCCATCCGAAGCTTATCTGTATTGTGTGGTGAAATTCTTCAAAAGTGCAGTTCTCTGGTATGATGACTCTTCGCCATACAGGCGGTTTCTTCACGTTCAGCAGTTTAATCTTAAATTGGTATGCCATAGGTTAGATGAAATTAGGTATTATTGTATGGCAAATATAGTGTTTTTTGGCGAATAATTAAGTGTTGAGGTGTTTAGTTTTCCATACTTTTTTGTTTTCGCCCTCTCATGCCGCTTTTTAGTGTGATGTTGCATTCTAATATTACCTTTTTGTATCGGTATTTGTCGGCAAAACAATATGCATTCAAGCGTTTTTTGTGTATAAATATTGTATAGAATAATGATGGTCGTTTTATAAAAAATAGGGATTGTACAGTTTATGTGTACAACCCCATTTTTTACTTTTTATAGTGCAAATAAGACGACAAAGTTCTTATCGGCACTCTATGCTAATGCAAAATTAGCAATATTTTTCCTAATATGTACTTCAATTTAAATAATTATTTATCTAATTTATTGTCATTCCTCTATCTTTTAGGAGGTTGATTTGTTTCTCAACTGTAGTTGCTTTTTCTCCCATAGTTTTTTATGTTGTTTGATAGTTCTTTTTCTTGTTTTAAACGTGCTGCAGTTAATACCTGCAGCACGTTATATTTATCCGTTTGATTGTTCATTAGTGTGCTTCAAGCCAGTTGGCACCCCAGCCGCAGTCGGCAACTAATGGTACGTTGAGCTTGTATGCGCCCTGCATCTCTTCCAAAACTATGCGCTCAACGGTCTCTTTCTCCTCAGGCACAACGCTGAAGTTGAGTTCGTCGTGCACCTGAAGAATCATCTTAGAGCGCAGATTTTCGTCCTTGAAGCGCTTGTAGATGCGTACCATGGCCACCTTTATTATGTCGGCGGCAGAGCCTTGTATAGGGGCGTTGATGGCGTTGCGCTCGGCAAAGCCGCGCACCGTGCCGTTGTGCGAATTGATGTCGGGCAGATAGCGGCGGCGACGGAAGAATGTCTCTACGTAGCCATGTTCGCGCGCCGTCTGCTTGGCCTTCTCCATGTATTCGTGCACCTTCGGGAAGGTGATGAAGTAGCCGTCTATCAGCTGCGACGCCTCCTGCCGGCTGATGTCCAGACGCTCTGCCAGACCGAACACCGTGATGCCGTATATTATGCCGAAGTTGGCGCGCTTGGCCTTGGTGCGCTGGTCGCGCGTTACGTCGGCAATGTCCTCTTTGTATATCTTTGCTGCCGTTGCGGCATGTATGTCGTGGCCCGAACGGAAGGCCTCTATCATGTTTTCGTCGCCGCTCAGATGAGCCATCACACGCAGCTCAATCTGACTGTAGTCGGCCGAGAAGAACAGGCAGCCCTCCTCGGGTATGAACGCCTTGCGTATCTCCTTGCCGTCCTCGCCGCGCACGGGTATGTTCTGCAGGTTAGGGTCAGACGAAGAGAGTCGGCCGGTGGCAGTGGCGGTCTGGTTGAACGATGTGTGTATGTGCCCCGTCCGCGGGTTTATCAGCTTCGGCAGCGCGTCGACGTATGTGCCTAACAGCTTCTTTAATCCTCTGTGTTCCAGTATCTTACCCACAATCTCGTGCTTCCCGCTGAGCTGTTGCAGCACCTCTTCCGACGTTACATATTGTCCCGTCTTTGTCTTCTTGGGCTTCTCCACAATCTTCAGTTTGCCGAACAATATTTCGCCAACCTGCTTGGGCGATGCTATGTTAAACTCTTCGCCCGCCAGCTCGTATATGCGCTTCTCTATGTCGCTGAGCCTCTTGGTCAGAATCTCCGACGTCTCTGCCAGCGCCGCCGTGTCTATCCTCACTCCGTTTAGCTCCATCTCGGCGAGCACTCGCACCAACGGCATCTCTATTTCGTAGAAGAGTTGGGTTACGCCCACCTCCTCGAGTTTCGGTTCAAGATAGTTTTTCAGTCGCAGCGTTACGTCGGCGTCCTCGGCGGCATAGTCGACAATCTGCTCGGGCGGCAGGTCTCTCATCGACTTCTGCTTCTTTCCCTTCGGTCCGATCAGCTCCTCTATGTGTATGGTCTGATATCCGAGACACGTCTCAGCCATGTAGTCCATGTTGTGGCGAAGCTCGGGTTGGATGAGGTAGTGGGCTATCATCGTGTCGAACAGCTGACCTGCCACGCACACGCCGTAGCTTGCCAGCACCTCCATGTCGTACTTGATGTTTTGTCCTACTTTGACGATTTCGGGGTTTTCGTATAGTGGTTTAAATATGTTAACTATCTTTTGCGCTTCTTCACGATTGGCAGGAACGGGCACGTAGAACGCCTCAAATTCCTTCACAGAGAAGCTCAAACCGACCAGTTCGGCATCGATTGCGCTCGTTGAAGTGGTTTCTGTGTCTAGACTGAGAATTTTTTTTGTCATGAAAAAATCACAGATTTTCTTCATTTCTTCCTCATTATCAATGAGTTTGTATGTATGAGGCAGTTCGTTTAACGCTCTCAGACTAGCGTTTTTTGAAAAAACTTGGCCGTCGGTCGGATTTTCTGCGAATAAATCGAGTTGAATTTGAACGCTTTTTTTATTATTTTCAGCTTTGTTAAGAAACTTGTCTGCGAGCGTCTTAAACTCCAGTTCGGTGAAGATTTTGCGAAGTTCGTCGGCGTCGGGCTCGCTCACCTTCAGTTCGTCGAGGTTGAGTTCAACCGGCACGTCGGTTTTTATCGTCGCGAGGAATTTCGAGAATTTTATCTGCTCGGCATTATCCTCAACTTTTTTCTTCAGTGCACCCTTCAGCTTGTCGGTCTGCTCGAGCAGCTGCTCCACGCTGCCAAACTCGTTGATAAGTTTCACGGCAGTCTTCTCGCCGACGCCCGGACATCCCGGAATGTTGTCGGCCGAGTCGCCCATCAGTCCAAGGAGGTCGATCACCTGACTTGTGTTTGCAATGCCATACTTGGCGCACACCTTCTCGGCGTCGAGCGTTTCGTATCCTCCGCCGTGGCGCGGGCGGTACATCATGACGTTCTCTCTTACCAGCTGTCCGTAGTCCTTGTCGGGCGTAAGCATATATGTCATCACGCCTTCAGCCCCGGCCTTGAGCGCCAGCGTGCCTATCACGTCGTCGGCCTCGTATCCATCGGCTTCGAGCACCGGTATGCGCATGGCCTTGAGCAGGCTTTTAATGATGGGCACCGCGCGGCGTATGTCTTCGGGCGTCTCCTCTCTCTGCGCCTTATATTCGGCGTAGGCCTCGGTGCGGAAGGTAGGGCCGTGGGGGTCGAAGGCCACTCCCAGATATGTGGGTTTTTCTTTCGTGAGCACTTCGTGCAGCGTGTTGCAGAAGCCCATCACGGCCGACGTGTTGAGCCCTTTAGAGTTGATACGGGGGTTCTTTATAAATGCGTAATACGAGCGGTATATCAGCGCGTAGGCGTCAAAAAGGAACAGCTTATCCATGTAATATGAGTTTTTTACGTGTAAAATTACTAATTTTTTAGCATTAATCCGATAAAATAATTACTTTTGTATTAAAATTGCAGCATGATGGATTATTTATCTCTTATTAAGGAGCCCATAAAAGCAGAACTCGATGACTTCATCAGTCTGTTCAACAAGTCGCTCACACATACGGACAACCTGCAGGAAGAAATCTTCAGGCGTATACGCCAGCGCGCCGGAAAGCGCATGCGCCCCATGCTAATACTGCTCATGGCCAAGAATTATGGCTCGGTGAGCAGTGCCACACTGCACGCCGCAGTGGGCCTGGAGCTGCTGCATACGGCCAGCTTGGTGCACGACGACGTGGTTGACGAGAGCACCGAGAGGCGCGGCCAGGCATCGGTCAACGCCCTGTATGACAACAAGGTGGCAGTGCTCATTGGCGACTATATCCTTTCTACGGCGCTGCTGCATGTGGCTGAGACGCACAACGAACTGATAATCAAGTATTTGGCTGAACTGGGAAGGACGCTGTCTAACGGCGAGATACTGCAGCTTACGAGCATATCCAACGAGCAGATTTCAGAAGAAATCTACTATAATGTGATACGTCAGAAGACCGCCGCACTCTTTGAGGCATGCTGCGCAATGGGTGCGATATCTGCCGGAATGCCTGAAAGCGAGATAGGCAAGGCCATGAAATTCGGTCAGACGCTGGGCATAATCTTCCAGATAAGAGACGACATCTTCGACTATTACGACTCATCGGAAATAGGCAAGCCTACGGGCAACGACATGGCTGAGGGCAAGCTGACGCTGCCTGCCATTTATGCCGTGAACAACTCGGCGCCCGACAGCATACGCAAGCTGGCTTACAAGGTGAAGGAGCGCACGATAACTCAGGACGAAATAGCCATCCTGGTGGACTATACCAAGGAGCATGGGGGTATTGAATATGCCGAGAAACGCATGGAGGAAATGCGCCGCGAGGCAATGGAGTTTATCGAAACTGAGGTTACTGACGACGCGCTTCGCCGCAGTCTCGAGGCCTATCTGAGCTTTGTCATTGAGAGGACAAAGTAAAGTAGGGTAGAGAGCGATAGAGAGATTT
>OLFW01001373.1_pt1 | contig 14518 bp, 9 predicted proteins | sample 1605351 | NCBI WGS metagenome assembly OLFW01 (sample SAMEA3888918, study PRJEB22519) | human gut metagenome | biome: human gut; feature: human-associated habitat; material: faeces | place: Denmark | collected 2010 | reverse complement strand
TACAAGCAGTACTTCATCTGTTACTTATACTTTTATATTGTGCGCTTCAAAGAATGGTACTTTCACAATATCTCCTGCACATGTCGTTGCTAACGGAAGAAAGTTAGCATCTAAAGCAGTGAAGATCACTGTTTCTGGGGCAAGTCAAAGTGGTAATGGCTCGCCACGCATGCATGATGATTCTGATAATCAACCTCGTTTGAGAGAAGCCGGCACGCCTATTCAAGGTGGAGATTTGTTTATAAAAGTAAGTGCAAACAAGCGACGTGTACATGAGCAGGAGCCAGTCCTGCTTACATATAAGGTTTATACATTAGTTGATTTGACTGAACTTGAGGGCAAAATGCCTGACCTTACAGGTTTTCACACGCAAGAAATACCGCTTCCACAACAAAAGTCGTATCATATAGAACGCGTAAATGGAAGAGCTTATAGGTGTGTGACTTGGAGTCAATATGTTATGTATCCGCAAATGACGGGTAAGCTTGAAATTCCGAGCATTACATTTACTGGTACCGTTATTCAGCAAAATCGTAATGTTGATCCTTTTGAAGCATTTCTGAATGGAGGTTCTGGATATATAGAGGTCAAGAAAAAAATTAAAGCACCAGGTGTGACTATACAGGTGGATCCTTTACCAAAACGTCCGGCTAATTTTTCCGGTGGTGTAGGTAAGTTTAACATTAGTGCACAGATAAGTAAGAAAGAGATAAAGGCTAATGAGCCTGTGACTATTCGTGTTGTTGTCGGCGGTATTGGAAACTTGAAGCTGATAAAGCAACCTGTTGTCAATTTCCCAAAGGATTTTGATAAATATGATGCAAAGATAACAGATAAGACAAAGTTGACTTCAAATGGAGTAGAAGGCAACATGATATATGATTTCTTGGCGGTTCCTCGTAATCAAGGTAAATATGAGATTCCGGCTGTGGAATTTACTTATTATAATGTGTCTACCAACTCATATAAGACGATTAAAACACAGTCATTTAAACTTGATGTTGCTAAAGGTGACGGCAGCGCAGGACTTTCTGCGGATTACAGTGACCTCAAAAACCAGGACATACATCCAATCAAGGAAGGTGATGTGGAAATTCAAGATTTGACAGATATATTTTATGGGTCAACATCTTATTGGGTGATATTGTCAGTGTTGTTTGCCATGTTTGCCGGAATATTGATTCTTTTCCGCAAGCGTGCTATAAACAATGCAAATATTACAGATTTAAAGAAGAAAAAAGCAAACCGTATCGCAACAAAACGCTTAAAGTATGCAAGCCAGTTGATGGCTGCAAATGAACATGAGAAATTCTATGATGAAGTATTGAGAACTTTGTGGGGATATGTAAGTGCAAAATTGAATATTCCTGTAGAAAGGCTTTCAAAAGACAATATTTCAGAGAATCTTATGTCTAAAGACATCGATGAGAATACAATTTCGATGTTTATCCATGCTATTGACGAATGTGAATATAATCGTTATGCGCCAGGAGATATAAAAGGTAATATGAATCAGACTTTTGAAACAGCAATGTCAGCAATAATAAAAATAGAAAATACATTGAGTGGCTCAAAGAAAAATAGTTCAAAAAGGTTTCTGGTATTTCTTGTGCTATTTTGTATTTGTGCATCAGTTGGTGCTGTAACAAAGAAGAATGCTGATGATGAGTATAAAAAAGGCCATTATCAGCAGGCAATTAAAGATTATGAGGAACTTCTGAAGAAAGGGCCTAGCGTTGAGTTGTATTATAATTTGGGCAATTCGTATTATCGTACAGACAATATAACTCGAGCAGTCTTGAATTATGAACGCGCTTTGCTGTTGGCTCCGGGAGATGCTGATATACGTTTCAATCTTCAGATGGCACGTTCAAAGACGATTGATAAGATTACGCCGAAGTCGGAGATGTTTTTTGTGACATGGTACAAGTCGTTGGTTAATCTTGCAAGCGTTGACCAATGGGCAAGTATTGCTATTGTTTGCATTGTTGTTGCATTAATTTCTGTTTTGATTTATTTGTTTGCTCCTAAACTGGTGTTGCGTAAAGCTGGTTTTTATAGTGCTGTCGTATTTGTTTTGGTTTTTGTTTTCAGTAATATTTTTGCTTATGAGCAAAAGCAGATATTGACAAATAGAACCGGAGCTATCGTGATATCGCCATCAGCTGGCTTGCGTAAGACCCCTGTGGCAAACAGTGAGGCAATGGTCATAGTCCATGAAGGCAGCCGTGTTGAGATAATAGATGACACCATGAAGGACTGGAAGCAGGTTGAACTTGAAGATGGACGTGAAGGGTGGATTTTGAATTCACAAATAGAACGAATATAAGACAAATAAAGTTATTAATTGATTAAATGCAGACATTAATAGAGATAGACCGCGAAATTCTTTCCTTTTTTAATGGAAGCGAATCATTGTTTCTTGACAATCTGGCTGTAATCCTTACGTCAGGATTGACATGGATACCGCTTTATCTCTCTTTATTATATGTTGTGATAAAGAATAATGAGACGATGAAGCAGATAATGCTTATTGTCGGGAGCGTTATTTTGTGTATAATATTGTCGGACGGTCTTACGGATTTTATTGTTAAGCCTTTCGTTGCACGTTACAGGCCGTCATGGGATCCTTTCGTAAAATATACAATTGACATAGTTAATGGGATGCGTGATACTCAGTATGGTTTCTTCTCGGCCCATGCTTCAAATACATTCTGTATAGCAATGTTTTTCTCATTGCTTATACGTAATAGAACATTTACTGTGGCAATTATATTGTGGTCTTTGGTAAATTGTTGGACGAGAATGTACTTGGGACTTCATTATCCTGGAGATATAATTGTAGGTCTTACATGGGGAGCAATCGTTGGAATGATTGTTTATTTCTTATACATTAAAGCATATCTACGTATGCATCCCGGGTTTAATTATATTTCCACACAATATTCTTCAACTGGATACAACTATGTTGATATCAACATTGTTGTGTTAGTTTTAGTTTTAACATTGGTTTATTCCATAATAAGAGCATTGATATTTTAGATTTTCACAAAAAGATGGATACAAAACATATTAGGATTAAGGATTTTAATTATGATTTGCCAGAATCACGTATAGCAAAATTTCCTGTTGCCCAACGTGACCATAGCAAACTTTTAATATACGACAAAGGTAAAGTTTCTGAAGATGTCTTTTATAATATAACAGATTATTTGCCTAAAGGCTCGCTGATGATATTTAATAACACACGAGTTATCAAGGCTCGAATACATTTCAGAAAGGAAACTGGAGCCATTATTGAAGTTTTTTTACTAGAACCGGCTGAACCTGCTGACTATGAGCAGATGTTTCAGACAAATGGCTCATGTTCTTGGCTTTGTCTTGTCGGTAATCTTAAGAAATGGAAAGAAGGGGCGCTTAAGCGTGTCTTTGATATAAAAGGAACACAAGTAACGCTTACTGCAACTTATCGTCAGGAACATGGGACAAGTCATTGGATCGACTTTGCGTGGGATAATAAGGATATAACATTTGCGGATATTCTTGAGAATGTGGGTGAATTGCCAATACCGCCATATCTTAAACGTGATACTCAAGAGAGCGACAAGGTTACTTATCAGACGGTGTATTCAAAGATAAAGGGCAGTGTTGCAGCCCCAACCGCCGGTCTGCATTTTACTGAAGATGTACTTAAGGCAATTGATGATAAAGGTATTGAGCGTGAAGAACTTACTCTTCATGTTGGAGCCGGAACGTTTAAACCTGTAAAGAGTGAAGAGATAGCCGGACATAACATGCATACCGAATATATCTGCGTGCTTAAATCAACATTAAAGAAGCTAATAGAGCACAATGCATGTGCTGTGGCTGTTGGTACGACAAGCGTAAGAACTCTTGAAAGTCTTTATTATGTAGGTGTGCGTTTGAGCAAAAATCCGGATTTGAAAGAAGAACAGTTACATATAGATCAGTGGGAGCCTTATGAAACACAGACAGACTTGTCGCCTGTAGAGGCTTTGCAAAATATAGTAGACTATCTTGACCGTAACGGACAGAATTCTTTCCATGGAAGCACACAGATAATTATTGCTCCGGGTTATGAGTATAAGATTGTAAAAATGTTGGTCACCAATTTCCATCAGCCTCAAAGTACTTTACTTTTGCTTGTCAGTGCTTTTGTTCATGGCGACTGGAAAACTATATATGATTATGCCTTGAGCCATGATTTCAGGTTCTTGAGTTATGGTGACAGTTCTTTGTTGATTCCTTAACATAATAAAAACGATTAACGATGAAAATAGGAGATAAAGTAAGATTCTTGAGTGAAGTTGGAGGCGGTGTCGTTGCCGGCTTTCAGGGTAAGAATATTGTTCTTGTAGAGGACGAAGACGGTTTCCAGATACCAACAAGTATAACTGACGTTGTTGTGATAGACAATGACGACTATAATATAAAGCATGATGTTCAGAATGTCAGTACGGTTAAGGATGAAGACGAAGATTATGATCCCGCCGACAGACCTGTAACTTTCACTGCACAGCCTGAAGAGCGAAAAGGTGGAGATGCGTTGTCTGTTTATCTTGGCTTTGTGCCGGTTGACATAAAAGAGATAACTAACACAAAGTTTGAGGTTTATTTGATTAACGACAGCAATTATTATATTGATTTTACTTACCTTACCGTTGAAGGTACAAGTTGGAATTTACGTTCTAAAGGAACTGTTGAACCTAACACAAAGTTGTTTATAGAAGAATTCGGACGTGAAGTGTTGAATGAACTTGAGCGTGTTGCCGTACAGTTTGTGGCATATAAGAAAGATAAAGGATTCCTGCTTAAACCTGCTGTTGATGCTCAGCTTCGTATAGATACTGTAAAATTCTATAAATTGCATACATTCCAGGAGAATGACTTCTTTGAGCAGTCTGCATTAATTTATACTTTGATTGAGAACGACAAGCCCGTACGTCCACTTGTAGTTGACGCAAAAAAACTTAAAATGGAGATGGCTCGAAAGGCGTCAGATGACAACAAACCGAGAGCTGTTGTTCAGAATGCGCGCAAGAAGTCAAAAGACGAACCGGTTGTTGTTGACTTGCATGCTAACGAGCTTCTTGATACAACTGCAGGAATGTCTTCTGCAGATATACTTAACTATCAGCTTGATGTATTCAGAAAGACCATGGACAGCTATATGGGCAAACATGGTGTCAAGATAGTTTTTATACATGGAAAGGGTGAAGGAGTGTTGCGTCATGCGGTGATTCATGAACTCAACTACCGCTACAAGAATTGCTCTTATCAAGATGCTTCGTTTCAGGAGTATGGCTATGGAGCTACTCAGGTCACTATAAAGTAATAATACAAAAAAGGATTTACATGCAAAACGGATTTATTAAAGTGGCGGCAGCCATACCTTCGGTAAAAGTAGCCGACTGCTCATATAACGTGCAGCAGATTGAGAGTCTTATAGCCATGGCAGAAGGAAAGGGTGTTGAGGTGATTGTTTTTCCGGAGCTTTGTATTACCGGTTACACTTGCCAGGATCTGTTTAAACAGACACTTCTTTTAGAGCAGGCAGAAACTTCTGTTCTCATGTTGCTCGATTTCACCCGCAAGCTGGATATAATCAGTATTGTAGGTGTGCCTGTAGTTGTTGGCGATTTGCTGTTGAATTGTGCTGCAGTGATACAAAAAGGCGATTTGCTTGGGCTTGTTCCGAAGACATATCTTCCTAATTATAGTGAGTTTTATGAAAAGCGTTGGTTTGCTTCGTCACAAGATTTGCAGCCTTCTGAAATTCGTTTTGCAGGCAATAAGATTGTGGTTACGCCTCAGCCGACACTGTTCCGGACATGCGACGGAGCCATGTTTGGCGTGGAGATATGTGAAGATGTGTGGGCTCCGGTGCCTCCTAGCTGTAATCTTGCGCTCTCTGGTGCAGACATCATATTCAATCTTTCAGCCAGTGATGAGCTTATCGGTAAGCACGACTATCTTAAGGGACTGTTGGCTCAGCAGAGTGCACGTATGATTTCTGGCTATGTTTACAGTGGTTGTGGATTTGGCGAAAGCACTCAGGATGTGGTCTACGGAGGAAATGCCATTGCTTATGAAAATGGTCGGCTTCTTGCTGAAAGTGAACGTTTTGCTATTGATTCTCAGCTGATAATTACCCAGATAGATGTAGAGAAAATTCGTAACGAACGTCGTACCAACAGCACTTATATAAATGCCCAGCGTGGACATGATTCGCGTATCGTAAATGCTCATACTGTGATGCCGCGTGACTTTGAACTTATACGTGATGTTGATCCTCATCCGTTTATTCCGAAGACTGACGACATGGAAAAGAGCTGTGATGAGATATTCTCAATACAAGTGGCCGGATTAGCCAAACGTCTTGTTCATACAGGATGCAAGACTGTTGTTGTTGGTATTAGCGGAGGTCTCGACAGTACATTGGCTTTGCTTGTATGTGTAAGAACATTTGACAAGCTGCAATTGTCGCGCAAGGGTATTGTAGGCGTAACTATGCCTGGCTTTGGAACAACAGACCGCACATATAACAATGCAGTAAATCTGATGAAAAGTCTTGGCATCACATTGCGTGAAATCAGTATTGCCGATGCCGTAAAACAACATTTCAATGACATTGGTCATGACATTAACGTGCATGATGTTACTTATGAGAACAGTCAGGCGCGTGAGCGCACTCAGATTCTTATGGATCTCAGCAATCAGCTAGGTGCTTTGGTTATAGGTACAGGCGACCTTTCTGAGCTTGCCTTAGGCTGGGCTACATATAATGGTGACCATATGAGCATGTATGGAGTGAATGCCGGGGTTCCTAAAACGTTGATAAAATATCTTGTCAAGTTTGTTGCTATGAGTGAAGACAGCGATGAAACACGAAGCATACTTCTGGATATAATTGACACTCCTATAAGTCCAGAACTTATACCGGCCGATGAGGCTGGCAACATAACACAGAAGACGGAGGATCTTGTAGGGCCTTATGAACTTCATGATTTCTTCTTATATCATATAATACGTTTTGGTTATCGTCCGTCAAAGATTTTTATGCTTGCACGTAAAGCTTTCGACGGAAGTAATCCTGAAGCTCCTTTCTATGATGATGAAACGATAAAGAAATGGCTTACAATATTTTTGCGCCGTTTCTTCAATCAGCAGTTTAAGCGTTCTTGTCTGCCTGACGGACCTAAAGTCGGCAGCGTCAGTCTTAGTCCGCGCGGCGACTGGCGTATGCCGAGTGATGCTTCGTCTGCATTATGGCTTAAAGAATGTGAGCAGATTTAAGAATTGGCCGACATATAAAAGCTGGAAAATTTGTTGTTGAATATGTCAGTTATGTGAAATAAGGCGTGCAGTTTGTCTATATGCAACTGTTCGCCTTATTTTTTTCTCGGTACTTTTCATACATTGATTATTGTTTGTTTTGAGTGGGTTTTTAATTCTTTATGTTGGTATAAATATTATTTTGACACCATTTCAAAATTGTTTTTTTTTGTAAATATTTTCTACCATTTAAATAGAAAACTATTTGTTTTTGACGCATTGAGAGCAGGTGCTTTATTTTCATTCTTATGTTTTGCTGCAAATTTTGCTCAAATATTATAATTTATGTATATGCTTGATTTATAGGTGATTAGGATAACAGTGCATATGGGCTTATCATATTGTTTTTGCAAAATGTGGCTTTTTAGAATGTAAAACCATAGATTTTTAAAGATAAACACATTGCTTTTAAGCAGCAAAACCAATGGTTTTACAATATAGAATAGTGCTTTTGGGCGTATTAAAGGCTCCGAAATGTGAATTTGTGTTATTATTCGTGGCTGAATATACTTATATTATTAACGTAAATTTAGAACTGATTTCTAGATTAAAGAAAACTCCGGTCTAGATTTTTTACAGATTTTTCAAATTTAAGATTGTTAAAAATGTAAAGTAAATTGTATACGTGTAAGGAGGCTATCACTTTTCATTTAAGTGTCTGTTTTGATTATGATGTTGTCGTTATGCGTTGAATATATAAACTTTTTTATCTTAAATAAAGGCCTAAGCCAAAAGTTAAACAGACTAGACCTTTATTTATGATGCATATTTTTATCCATTATGTGTTTATGAGCGCTACAGATTATTGCTCTATTGCTGTTCCAGCAAGAACGTTTTAAATCTATTGAAGTCATTAGACATATTTACGGTCTGTTTTTTACCTTTCATGAAGTCTGCCAGCCGTTGCGGTATCTTAATTTCTGTTCCGATGATTTTTTCTATTGTGTCCTTAAATTTTGCAGGATGAGCCGTTTCACAGAAAATCCCTGTTTCATTAGTGTTAAGTAGATCTTTTAGCGCCTGATAGCCACAGGCTCCGTGCGGATCAAGTATATAGCCGTTTTCATTGTAACACTGTTTGACTGCGTTGCTTATTTCTTCGTCTGTGTATGTATCTCCGCTTATCATTGATGCAATTCTTTCATGCGAGCCTTCATATAAGTCATATATACGCGCAAAGTTACTAGGATTGCCTACATCCATTGCGTTGGCAATGGTCTGTATGCTAGGTTTCGGCTCATAAATGCCAGTCTTCAGATAGTTAAAGAATATATCGTTGGCATTGTTTGCTGCTATAAAACGGCATATTGGCAGACCCATTTCTTTGGCAAATAGTCCGGCTGTTATGTTTCCGAAGTTTCCGCTAGGCACACATACAACAAGATTGTCAGTCAGTCCGTTGGCTTTCATTCTTGCGTAGGCATTAAAGTAGTAGAATGCCTGCGGAAGGAATCTCGCCACATTTATAGAGTTGGCAGATGTCAGTTTTATGCTATTGTTCAGCTCTTTGTCCATAAAGGCGTTCTTTACAAGGTTTTGACAATCATCAAACGCTCCGTCAATCTCAATGGCTGTTATGTTGTTTCCGAGAGTTGTAAATTGGCTCTCCTGTATTTTGCTTACCTTGCCTTTGGGATACAGCACATAAACATGAATGCCGTCAACTCCCAGAAAACCGTTTGCCACGGCCGAACCAGTGTCGCCGCTTGTGGCAACCAGCACGTTTACTATCTGTTGAGATTCTTGCCTGATGAAATATTCAAGCAGGCGTGCCATGAATCGTGCCCCGACATCCTTAAATGCAAGGGTTGGGCCATGAAAAAGTTCCAGGGTCCATATATTGTTGCATATATTTTTTACAGGACAATCGAACGACAGGGTGTCATAGACAATCTTTTTCAATGCGTCAGTCTCTACATCATCGCCAAAGAATGCTTTGGCCACTTCATACGATATTTCCTGAAACGACATTTTGTCGATGTCCTTGAAAAACTCTTCAGGCAACTTGTTGATTCTTTCCGGCATGTATAGTCCACGGTCTTCAGCCAATCCGTTTACCACCGCATCGCGTAGTGAAACACATTCCGATTTTTTGTTTGTACTATAATATCTCATATCGCAGCTTCCTTTGGTTTGTTTTCAGTCTTTCATGAATGTTTTCATAAACTCGTTGAGTCTTAGCAGTCCGTATCCTCCATCTGCACAGCTCATTTCGTCGTAAGTCTTTACGTTGTCGGGCGTTATTCCGTCATGCCAGATTATGAACGGAACGGGCTCTTTTATGTGAGTGCGCACTTCTACCGGAGTGGGGTGGTCTGGCAATATAGCCATGCGCACAGGAGCATCTTTCCATGTCTTTATTTCTTCATAAATTGGTTTGATGATTTTGCTGTCGAGATTCTCTATGGTTTTAAGTTTCAGTTCGAGGTCCCCGTCGTGTCCTGCCTCGTCGCTTGCTTCAAGATGCAGAAAAACAAAGTCATCCGTCTTTAGCGCCTTTATCGCAGCTTCAGCCTTGCCTTCATAGTTTGTATCCGCAAGTCCTGTGGCTCCTTCTACTTTTATTATTTTCAATCCCGCATAAAATCCTATGCCACGAATCAGGTCAACTGCCGATATAACCGAGCCATTCTTGATTTTAGGGTACATATAGCATAATTTTTCCATGTCTGGGCGGTAGCCTCCTCCCCATGGCCATATGCTGTTGGCTGCGTCTTTTCCGCTTATGCGTCTTTCTTTATTGATCGGATGTTTCTCTAAAAGTTCTTGAGATTTTACAATCAGGCTGTTTATGAGCTTGGCAGTTTCATTACCTGTCATTCTGTTGCCGTCACGCTTTTCTTCCCATCCGGGTTCTGCTTTTACCAAAAGCCCTTTCCATTGTTCGTTCGGATAGTCGTGTGGTGGAGCACAAATTATGTGTTTGTTGCCTCCTCGTATTATGAGCAGGTGGCGATATTGTATTCCGGTAATGAATTCGATTTGCTCATCGCCGAGATGTTTGTTCAGATACTTTATAAGTATTTCTCCTTCTGCAGTATTCAGATGACCTCCGTTATGATTTCTGATAACACCATTTTCAAGCGTTATTATGTTGCACCTCATGGCAAAATCATCAGGTCTCATGTCGTATCCGATGCTTGCTGCTTCTAGTGGTCCTCTGCCTTCATAGACTCGATTAAGGTCATAGCCTAGGATGGCAGTGTTGGCAACTTCGCTGCCCGGAAGAAATCCGTCAGGAATAGTTATTAGTCTACCTGTACGCCCTTTGCATGCGAGCATATCCATATAAGGCTTGTCGGCATATTGAAGAAGGGTTTTGCCTCCAAGTCTGGCGACGGGATGATCTGCCATTCCGTCGCCTAAAATGATGATATGTTTCATGTAGCCCCTCCTTTTATGGACTAAATGTTTGCTATGCTCATTATGTTAGCAAACACACCGGCTGCCGTTACACTTGCTCCTGCGCCGTAGCCCTGTATTAACATAGGGTATTCTTTATAGCGTTCAGTAGTTAGCATCACAATGTTGTTAGACCCTTCAAGATTATAGAAAGGATGTCCTTTTTCTACTGTTGTGAGTTCTACGCTGGTATTCCCCATTTCCATTTTTGCAACAAAGCGCCATCTTTTGTTCTGGGCTTCAAGCCGTTTGCGTTTCTGTTCAAACTCATCATCAAGCATAGGCAGGTTTTTCCAAAAATCGTCCAATGAACCATTGAAGAATGATTCTGGAATGAAGAGTTTTTTCTCAACATTATCCTGCTCGGCTTTATATCCGGCTTCTCGTGTCAGGATGATGAGTTTGCGTATGACATCTATTCCGCTTAAGTCTATTCTGGGGTCTGGTTCGCTATAGCCTTGCTCTTTTGCACGTCTGACAGCTTCTGAGAACGGAACATTTTCAGACAGTTCGTTGAATATGAAGTTTAGCGTTCCGCTTAATACGGCTTCTATTTTCAGAATTTTGTCACCAGAGTTGCGCAGGTCGTTTATTGTTCCGATGATAGGAAGCCCTGCTCCCACATTTGTCTCAAATCTGAATTTAACACCTTTGGCAAGGGCTGTCTGTTTAAGTTTTATATAACTTTCATAATCAGATGAGGCTGCTATCTTGTTTGCTGCAATAACAGAGATGTTGTGCTCAAGAAAATCCTGATATAAAGCTGACACATCTTTGCTGGCAGTACAGTCTACGAATACGCTGTTAAATATATTCATGCCAATAACCTCTCTGCGTAGTGTCTCGGTGTCGGTAATCTCTGATTGTACAAGCTGTTCTTTATATGTGTCGAGGTCAATGCCTTCGCGGTCGAATATTGCATTGTGGCTGCTTGCGATGCCGACAACATTTAATTGCAGGCGCCTGTTTTGTTTCAGTTCATCATGTTGTGAGCGTATTTGTTCTATAAGTTTGCTGCCAACTGTGCCAACACCGCATATAAAAAGGTTAAGTACGTTGTATTCAGAAAGGAAGAACGAATCATGAAGAACATTGAGTGATTTGCGCAGATACATGCCGTTGATAACGAACGAAATGTTTGTCTCAGATGCGCCCTGGGCACATGCGATGACGCTTATACCGCTTCGTCCAAGTGTTCCAAACAGCTTGCCTGCTATGCCGGGAACATGTTTCATGTTTTCACCGACAACGGCAATTGTTGCAAGTCCTTTCTCTGCACGCATCGGGAACATGGCTCCTGTTTCAATCTCTTTGGCAAATTCTTCGTTAAGTACGTTTACCGCAGCTTCTGAGTCAGACTCTTTCATACCGATAGAGGTTGAATTTTCAGATGAAGCCTGGCTTACCATAAATACAGATATGCCATTATTTGCCAATGCAGTGAATATTCTTCGGTTTACACCGATTACGCCGACCATAGATAAACCGGTGACGGTAATTAATGCCGTACCGCTGATGCTTGAAATACCTTTTATGGCTTTAGTATCATTGTTTATTTCTTTTTTTATTATGGTGCCAGGATTTTTCGGATTGAAAGTGTTCTTTACCCTTATTGGTATGTTCTTTATGCATACCGGATAAATCGTCGGAGGATAAATTACTTTCGCTCCGAAGTTGCATAACTCCATTGCTTCAATATAGCTGAGCTCATTTATGGTATATGCAGTTTGTATTATGCGAGGGTCTGCTGTCATGAAACCATCAACATCAGTCCAAATCTCAAGTACCTCAGCATCTAATGCCGCAGCAATGATTGCTGCGGTGTAGTCACTTCCGCCTCTTCCTAGGTTGGTTGTTTCGTCGGTGTTCTTGTCTTTACTTATGAAGCCTGGTACAACAGATATTCGTGGTAAATCCTTGAATGTTTCGCATACTAAAGAGTTTGTCAACTCACTGTCAAGAACGTGTTTACCATTCTTCTTATGTTCAGTTTTGATAAAGTCGCGTGCATCAAACCAGCATGCATTTTTTATCAGTGTTGCTACAATGTTTGAACTAAGCCGTTCACCGTAACTTACAATTGCGTTTTGTGTCTTTTCACTGAGGTCGTGTATCAGATATACGCCATAATAGATACTCTTTAATTGTTCAAAAAGAGCATCTACGGTATTAAAAAGATTCTCACGCTTGGTTGTGTCTGTTATTATAGTGTCAATCATCTGATGATGGCGGTTCACCATGGCATCAAATTCTCTCTTATATGATTCATCTCCATTCAGTGCCATTTGAGCAGTAGACAAAAGCTTGTCCGTGATGCCTCCCAATGCACTGACAACAATTATTACTGATTGTTTTTTAGCTTCTTTTTCAACAATCCTCTTTAAGCACATAATGCTTTTAACGGAACCTACGGACGTTCCTCCAAACTTTAATACTTTCATTTTATCTCTTTTATTTAGTTGAGCCCCTCTGACAAATAGGGTTTACGCTCTGTTAAATTGGTCACAAATTTAGCAAGATTTCTTGTTTGTGGCAATTATTTTACATAATAAATTGTTATTTTTGCACAAAATTGGAATATTATGTTACAGGTTATATATAAACGGACGTTGCTGCTTGTCCTCGTTTTGGCTGTATCTTTTGTATATGTAAACGGTCAGAAGAGAAAGTCTTATGAATTTTATAAGGATTTTCCAGTATACGCTGATAAATTACTTGCAGACTTGAAGTATCCACTGGCATGGGGCAATAGTAATGAAACAGATTTTGGTAAATGGAAAGATACAGCACGTAAAAAGGTGTTTGAATGTATGATGACACCGCCAACGGCAGCAAAAAGTTATGATATAAAGATACTTTCAGAAGAGCATAGAGATGGATATGTTGCCCGTAAGATTGAATTTAATCTTTCTGATTATTATCGTGTGAAAGCTTATTTGTTGATTCCTGATGGTAAAGGGCCGTTTCCTGCTATAAATCTTTTGCATGATCATGGGGCGCATTTGTTTATTGGCAAAGAAAAGATGATAATGCCGTTTGATGAAGATTCATCTGTTATTGCAGATGCACGTCAGTGGTGTGATAAGTTATACGGCGGACAATTCTTTGGCGATTATCTGGCAAAAAATGGCTATGTCGTGTTTTCTACTGATGCCCCTTTATGGGGAGAACGCGGTAGAGCGGAAGGTGTTGACCGAAAAAAATATGATATTATTGCAGGTAACATGATGATGTACGGAAGAAATCTATGTGCATTTATGACATATGATGATATCGCATCAACGGATTTTCTTGCAAGTCTCAATGTGGTTGATTCAGACAGGATAGGGTGTATTGGATTTTCTATGGGAGCTTACAGATCGTGGATGCTTGCGGCTTTGTCTGAAAAAATTGCCGCATGTGCATCTGTTTGTTGGATGGTGACAACCGATGTGCAGATGACATGGAAGTACGGACGTAAGGAAAATGGAGGATTTGCTAACTGTATTCCTTCATTACGGCAGTATCTTGATTATCCTCATATTGCTAGTATAGCTTGTCCTAAACCTATGCTTTTTATTAACGGATTGAACGATAAGCTATTTCCTGTACCTGGAGTCAAAAAGGCTTATGCAATTATGCATGATGTGTGGAATAGTCAGAAGGCCGGAGACAAACTGGTGACAGAGTTAAGGGATATAACCCACTCATGTGGCATAGAAGAACAGAAGAGTGTTCTTGACTTTATGAATAAATTTTTGAAATAATATTTTGAATATGA
>OLFW01001363.1_pt1 | contig 14601 bp, 8 predicted proteins | sample 1605351 | NCBI WGS metagenome assembly OLFW01 (sample SAMEA3888918, study PRJEB22519) | human gut metagenome | biome: human gut; feature: human-associated habitat; material: faeces | place: Denmark | collected 2010 | reverse complement strand
AAGAACGTACAACGAGTTTTTTTTATTTATATTGGGAGTTTTGACACACCCTCCTTTTTGTGTCCTGTCAGAAGGGGAAGAGAACGAAGGCGCAGGCGTCCCATACGGCATGGGAGATGATGAGGGCCGTGAGGCTTTGCGGGAAGAAGCGATAGATGAGGCCCCAGCAGCCGCCTACGACTCCTGCCGCCACGATCAGCAGGAAGTTGAGCGAAGGCAGATGGACGAGCGTGTAGCAGGCCGTGGCAGCCACCAGGCCCGCGTTGGCGCCCCAGCGCGCCATCATCCGCCGCTGGATGAAGCCGCGCCAGAAGATCTCCTCTGCCGGACCGATGACGAGGAGGAGCAGGACGGCAATGACGGCAGGGGGCGTGCTGCCCTTCATGGAGTAGATCATGTCCACCTGGCCGCGGGCGAAACCAAACATCCATTGCGACACCTTGTCGCCCGTCCAAAACACCCACCACAGCACGAAGGCGATCGACAGTCCTGCTGCGACCGCGCGGGGCGAGAACCTCAGGTCCTTCAGCCACTCTCTACACCAGATCGTAGAGAGCGTGGTGAGGGTGAGGGCCGAGCACGTCATCGTGTACCAGAAGTTAATGTGTGGCGCCGTCCAGGGCGAGAACATCACAAACCACAGCAGGGCTGCGACGAGGACGGCAGCAATGGTCTTTCTCATTTCTTATATATAAGTCGTTCTTATACTCCCAGCCAACTGCCGAGGAAGAAGCCCAAGGCGTAGAGGAGGCCGAAGGCCATCTGTAGCTGCGCCGTCGTCTGGTCGAGGCGCTGAATGCCTCGGTAGGGCAGGTCGTCCTCGGCCAGGATCATCGTCCGCACGTTGCGCAGGGCCAGGGGCAGCGTCAGCACTACCGCCAGCAGCGTCCACGGCTGCCCCAGCAGGACCACGTAGAGCAGGGCCAGGGCGTAGGGAGCGAAGATCTCGAAGGTATAGATGGCCTTGGCGTTCATCAGCGAGACCGAGGTTGTGATGGTGCCGAGTCCGGCCTGAAGATCTGTCTTCACGTCGCGGGTGTTGTTGGCATGGAGGATGGCGACTGTGATGAGGCCGATGGGCAGGATCATCAGCAGCGACTGCGGGTCGTAGGCCCCCACGGCCACGAAGAACGTGCCGAGGGCAGGGAGCAGGGCGAAACTCACGAGGATGTTGATGTCGCCCAGGTGGTGGGACTTCATCCAGGGATAGACCAATGCGAGCAGGACGCCCGCCAGTCCGATCCACCATCCCGACCACGACGAGTTGTAGAGCAGAAACACGCCGATGGGCACGGCCAGCGCCACGAGCACCAGACCATAGCGCAGGATCTCTTTTGGGCGGAACGTGCCGTCGTGTATTCACGTCACGCCATTGCTGCAGGCTTTCGTGTCCACGCCCCAAGTGAAGTCGAAGTAGTCGCTCACCATGTTGCCGCCCGAGTGGACGATGGAGAGCAGCGGGAGACAGAGCAGGGCGTTGAGCCAGTTGATGTGGGCCGCGCCGTTGTCGCTCTGACTGTAGAGGTAGGCCCACATGATAAGAATCGGCATCACCGAGGCGGGCAAGGCCCAGGGGCGGGTGGCGATGATCCAGTTTTTCAAAGTTCTTCTTTTTTCCATGTCTTAGTTAAAAGGTGAACCCGTGGGAAGGACAGCCTCCGCCACGGACTTCCATGAATAGTTTGATTTAATATCGATCGTTAATCGCCACGCGCGGCCGAAGGCAGCATGTGGCGATCTGGTGCAAGTGCAAAGGTAAGAAGAAACTTTGAAATGGGACAGCGTTTTCCCCGATTTTCTCGGCAGAAGTTTTTTGTGTGGGGGAACACCAGAGGCTTCTCGCTCATACACCAAAGGCTTCTCCCTTAAACAGAAATGGACGAAAGCCAAGTAAAGCGGCTTTCGTCCATTGATCTAATTATAATATGTAGTCGTTGCCGACGGCCTTATGCCGCGCGGACTACCAGTTATAGCTGTTCCATGGGTCGTACTCTTTCACGGCTTCATCTTTGTCCGTAATGACAGGGCGCATGTCAGAGGCGGGATCGTCTAATTCCACCTGGCCGTTGTCGTGGAACTTGCCTACAACCAAAGACGACGTAGCTGCACAGTAGTTGTTCTGTGTCTCCACCATCAACACAGTAGTTACGGGCTTGATATATTTACGTTTCATTTTTCTAAAGTCCTTTTTGAAGTTTGTTTGATATGATTATCTTACCACATGCTTTCGTCCGTTGACGATGTAGATGCCGCTGGGCAGCCCCTCGGTCGTATTGCCGACACGCTGTCCCTGGAGGTTGTACACGCCATTGTTCTTGCCGTAGCGGTTGCCAGCCTCGGGGCTGACGATCAGCTCGCCGATTGTCGTCAACTCCGCCTCCTGCTTCATGCCGTCGATATAGACTGCGAGCTGCACGCCGTTGTTGTTGGGCTTGAACCAGCAAGAGAAGCCGCGGAGACCGCGCTCCTTCGTGTCAGAGTAATAGACGTTGCCCTTATCGAAGAAATAGCTTCCTACGAGGTTGTCGTAGCCATCGAGGATCGTTCCCCTGTTTTCAGAGAGAGTCCATTCGCCCGTGACATCGTCCTGTGTAGCGTTCGGGTCGAAGGTGCGGACGAAAGTACCGTAGGCCGTGATGGCTCCCGCTTTTTGAGTCAGCCTCGTCGTCCAGTGCTCGTCCATGTCGCTGAAGTCGTTCTTGCCGTCGACAGTCGTCTTGAACGTGACGTTGGGGATCTGGAAGCGCTGACCCTGGATCGTTACCTTGTAATCGCTGCCAGTTCCCGTTGTGATGTTAGCAGTGTAGGGGGTGCCATTGTATGCCTCCATCGTCTTGGTCGGGAAGATAATGTACGGCTGATAGGCTTGGATGGCGGTAGCCTTCTCATTCTCGTCGAGGTTTACGGTTTCAAACTGCAGCTCGGTGTTCGTGAGGTTCTTGAGCTTGGCAAGGCGCACGTTGGCACCAAAGGCATCACGAACCTGTTTGACCGTGAGGTCCACGGGCAGTACGAAGGAGTTCCAGTGGTCCTTGGTGAACGTCTTGGCAAGGTGGAGCATGCGGTTCGTGTAGGTGGTGGTGCCATTCCTCAGATAGTCCAGGTCGCCGCGCAGCTCGTCGAGTATGAGGTCTGGGCTCTTCGTGTTGCTGGCGTAGAGCACGCGGAAGTCATCGAACACCGTCCACTCGTTGGCGTCGGGCTTCTCGTTGGCGTCGTTGGGGTTACCGATGTAGAGGCCGAAGGCGATGCTGACGCCACCAGCGGCACCAGCTTGCTCAATCATCTCCTTCGTCACATGTACGCTCACGCTATTGGTATATTTGTTTGACTCGTAGAACTCCTTGCCCGCATAGTCCATGTTCTGATCAGCTACACGGAGGCGAGACTTCTCTTCCGCAGACATGTGGTCGACCTGGCTAAGTATGGTCGTGCATTTTGAGTCCTCGAACAAGTCGTTGCCTGCGACGCCTGCGAAGAGGTGGGCTTTGTCCGTGTTGGAGTATGCCTTGCACTCTACGACGTAGATGCCCGGCTGCTTCACAAACATCTTCTGATAGATGTAGCCATGCGTGCCGTGTACGTCCATGCAGAAGAACTTACCCATGTAGCGCAGGTAGTCGTCCCACTTGGTGAAGTTTTGGTATTTGGTGTCCGAGAAGTAGAATTTGTATGGATCAGAGGATGACTTTGTAAACCTACCGTTGTTATACTCATTGCCATTGCCGCGTGACAGGGGAGTGGCCGCAGTCGATACCTTCGTGTCCGTTTTGTAGTTGTACTCCTGCAAACCGATACGGGTGTACGCTCCCGATGCTACGGAAGAGGTAAATACCTGCCATCCGTTGATGTCCGTTCTTCCACGATCGAAGCCATGACACTTCAACATAAAGGAAAAGTCAAGTGGATCTTTCAGTTCCACGCTGTTCCCTAACTGCAAGTTGTCGATGTCCTGTAGCGTGAGGACGCGCCATTTGCTATAATCGTTAGGTGTACCGTTGGTGCAGATATTCGTGTATGTATCTGCTCCACAGTTCCTGTCTGCTGTAGCTTGTCCTTCGTCAAAGGCCGTAAGGTACATCCCATCTTGTGCGCTGAACCCAGAACTTGACGTAGTAGTCTTGAAAGTGTAGATAAGGTAGGCGTCCTTACCGTTCGAATCTGTTGTTTTTGTAAAGAACCAACCGTCGTAACCGTTGTAATTGGTCGTTGAACCACGGTCGCAGAATACGCCGACGTCGGTCGTTCCGTTGTTTCCCCTGTTCACCCATTTCACCATGTTGCCCTCCCTGGTAGCGATGTTTTGTACGAAGTTGAGAGAGGGCGTTTCGCTTCCATCAATTTTCGTAGACGTTCCATTGCGTGTCCAGAGTGGCATCGGGTAGTCTTTCAAAGAGGCACTTGTACCCCAGTAGCCTCCCATGTTGAGAAACTTGCCTGACCCCACGTTGTAGAGGAAATACACTTTGCTCGGGTCGCCGTAGGAGCAGTCCGCGGTGATTCCCTTCTGGAGCTTCTCAAAGGTTTCGCCCGGCAGGTCGCCTACGCCCTCGTAAGAACTGCTTGAATTTCCGCCACCCGTTGCGCCGTCGTTTTGTGCTGATGCCACAAAGGGTGCAGCGGCGAGGAGTGCCGTGGCGATTCCAACACTCCAGCTGCGCCGCCATAAGCAGCGTTCGCCGTGTTGTGAAGTAGTTGTTTTCATCGTTTTAATGTTCTCTTTAGATAATTAGTAATGATCACTGTTGTTTTTAGTACCTCCATGCTCAGTTCTAACCCAGTATGCTCGTCGTCAGATAGGGCGATAGGTTGATTTTGACAGGAATGCACAATCTATTTGGGTGCAAAATTACTAATCATTGTAAAATTAGGGGGGGTAAAGCGTTAAATAAAATTAAAGCTTTGTTTTTAACTTGCTTTCAACCCCCTGTGTGGCAGATATTTACCATTGTGTCAACGCACAGCCGCCTTTTAGCGGGCGTCTTTTGCTGCAGGTTTTGTCCTGGCGAAGCATTGTTTGTGTTGTGCTGCCTTCCGAAAACAAAAACGTTAAACGTTATAACGTTAATGCGTTATCAAAAAGCAAAAACGTGACAAGGTGACAATGTAACAATGAAAATAGCCTCTCCGTTTTCCTCATGACCGTTATGATGACAGAGCAGCCCACGGGGAAACAGGCAAGTGTCTGTTTTTTCCCGTGGGCTGCATATGTTGAATAAGGCGATCGTTGAATCAGATCAACGCAAATTGCAACTACAGATTGGGTTTCAATCGCAGAGTGTATGTATGGTCGCCTGAGGTGGGACACTCATATTTCGGCAGGACCACGTCGCCTTGGCAACTGTTGTTGCCCAGTCCGCGCTGCCAATAGTCAATATGGGCAAACACCTGGGGCTTACGCACGAGGTCGTACCAATGGGTGGGTATTTTCCACAGGTCGCTGCCTTCTTCTATCCACTTCGACTCATCGAAGTGAGAGAGCGAGAATGAGGCTTTGCCATCGACCTGGACTGTGAGCGTGAGTCCTTCCTCCTTGTTGCTGAGCAGCAGTTCGCGCAGATCCTCATGGTCGCCGTAGGTCTGTGGGTGGATTTGCTCCTCCACCATATCATCGACCGTGGTGGTGAAACGTCCGAGGTAGGAACCTGTCTTGCGGTCGGAATAGTTGGAGCGCGGACCACGCGCATAGAACTCCACATTCTCAAAGCCTGAAGCCAGTTGCAGGCCGAGACCCAGACGGCGGGTAGCTCCCGAAGGAGAGAACGTCGTCTTCATGTCAACCGTGGCATCGGGATAGAACGTGTAGCGGATGGTGTACTGGCAGTTTTTGGCATTGCCTTGCACCGTCATGGTGGCGCATCCCGAAGCATCGTCTTTCGTCAACGCTTTGATGATTTTGGTCGAGGACGAATTGACACATTCTACTTTTGCGGTATTCCCTTTGTCGTTGTCGATGTTTCGGCAGCTATTGAAGTCGGGCGCAGCTCCCGAAGCAATTGTGCCATTGGCATTGGTGTGCAGAACCTGCTTGCCCGCATAGGTCCACGCCGTCATCTTGCCGCTGTTGTCGAAAGCCATTCGATAGTCGTTGCCCTCGGAGTCGGTGCCCGAGACGGAGTTGCCGCTGATGGTCAGGGAACCTCCATCGGACGTGTGAGCAGTCCAGGCTGGGCGCGCGGTCAGGGCAAATTGCTCATCTGCGATATTGTAGCCAGCCTCCGCCCATGCGCAGTCCTCCTTGATGCGCAGTTCGACATTGATGAGATACTCGCTCGCCTCGTCGGTCACGGTCTTCAGCGGCAGGGCGATGCGTGCCGAGGCTCCCGGTGCGATTGCGTCGAAGTGGCCGATAGTAGCCTCCTCCACCAGCCGTCCATCCTTGAACACGCGGAAGGCGAGGTCGTAGCGGTCGGGAGAAATGGTGGTGAAGACATACTTGTTGGTGAGGGAGACTGAGCGCGAGGCCGCGTCGAAGTCGGAGAACGCCACATACTGATAGACCTTCTTCACCTCGGTGAGCTTGGAAGTCCAGGCGCGGTCGGGCGTGATGAGGCCGTTGTTGAGGAAGTTGCCCTGGAAGCCAACTCCAAACAGCGCGATGTCATTGTAGTCGTAGCCCGAGGTCCAATTGTGAAAACCATTCTTGGTCTTGTCGGCCACGATGCCAAATCCACTTTCCACGCGGTAGATGGCCTGGTCCACCCAGTCCCAAATGCAGCCGCCAATGATGCCGGTGCTGCTCTCTATGACATCCCAGTAGTCCTTCAGGTTGCCTACGGCTTGTCCCATGGCATGGGCGTATTCGCAGATGAAGTAGGGACGATCCTCGACTCCATTCTTATTGCTTGCCACATAGTCCACCGTGGGATACATATTGGAATAGAGGTCCGAAGTGCTTGCATTGCCCCAGTTGGTCGTACCCTCATAGTGGATGGGTCGGCCGTCGAGGGCCTTCACGGCCGCATAGGCCTTCTCGAAGTTGAGGCCGCTTCCCGACTCGTTGCCCAAAGACCAGAACGTGACGCAGGGGTGGTTGCGGTCGCGCGCCACCATGCGCACGTTGCGGTCCACATACTGAGCGGTCCAGTTTCCGTCTGAGGTGAGTCTCTTGGTTAAGTGTCTCCATCCCCATATCCAGTCATAGTGGCACTCCACGTCGGCCTCATCCATCACATAGAAGCCCAGAGCGTCCATCATGGCGTACATCTTCGGCTGGCGCGGATAGTGGGACGTGCGTACCGTGTTGACGTTGGCCTGCTTCATCATCGTCAGGTCCTTCATCATCGTCTCCACGTCGATGGCCCGTCCGTATTCGGGATGCGTGTCCTGGGTGTTGACACCCTTGAAGAAGACACGCTGGCCGTTGACATAGACGACGTTCGGATTTTTCGTCAGCGAGATGGTGCGGAAACCATACTTCGTGTTGAACGCCATCTCTTCCGTGCCGTCGGCAGCACGCTGGCTCACCGTCACATTATATAAATAAGGAGACTCCGCACTCCAAGGATGCAGGCCCTTGAGTCCCGGAAGGCTCACGGTCAGGGTCTGTCTTCCGTTGTTGTCTTGTTTGCTTTGGTATGCAGCCGTGCCAGTAGCTACCACGTTGCCGTCCTTGTCGCTGAGCGTGACGGCAATGGTCTTTTTGGCACCTGCCACGCGGTCGCGGTTGTCGATGGTGAGCGCTACCTGCATCGTGCCGCTGGTAGCATCGGCGGCCATGTTGTCGGTGGTGATGACGTGGTCGGCTACAAAGACCTTGGGTGTGGCGACGAGATAGACGTCGCGGTGGATGCCCGAAAGATGCCACATGTCCTGCCCCTCGAGATAGGAACCGTCACACCAGCGATAGACGCGCACGGAGAGCTGGTGGACGTTGTCTGCCGAGCTGCCCGTCCGGATGCTGCCGTCGGCCTGCTTCTCCAGGGCTGCGGTGATATCAAACTCTGCGTCGGTATTGGATCCCTGCGAGTAGCCGACGTAGTTGCCATCGACCCAAACGGCAGCGGCACTATAGACGCCGTCGAAATGGAGGAAGACGCGCTTGTCGCGCCACGACTCGTCGAGCGTGAACTGGCGGCGGTAGAAGCCCGTGGCATTGTTGTCGTTCTCGTTGGTCTCGCGCTGGCTGGCCACGGCCTTTGGCGGATTGTACTCGAAGGGATAGCCGATGTTGGTATAGACAGGTCGTCCGTAGCCCGCCATCTCCCAGGAGAGCGGCACGCGGATGGGCTTCCATTGGCTGGCGATATAGTAGGGCGACTGTTCGAAGTCCTTGGCGTAGAACTCGCTGGCCGCGGGTCCGCTCGTTGTGCCCTTGACATAGCAGAAGCTCCACTCCTCGCCGTTCTCGCTGCTGTTGAGGCTTCTCACCAGCGAGCGCGTCTCGTCCGTGGGAAGCCACGGAGCGTCGTAGTGGGTAGCGTCGGCACGGAGCTGCGCCGTGGAGGGATAGGGCAGGAAGGTGGTATGGGCAGCCTCCTTGTGGTCCTCAAACTTCTGTGGGTTGCTGGTCCAGGCGGCGATGTGGTCTGTCTTGCTCATATCGACATAGTCTATCAGGCGCACGCGCTTGCAGACAGCACGGCTGCGGACTTCCCCTTCGGCGCTACCTATCTGGATGGTGGAAGACCCGGAGGAGAACAAGGCAGAGATAGCCGAGCTGGAAGCCTGTTGTAGTACGCCGTTGACATAGAAGCCATCCTTTGTCAGATGGATGGTGAGAATCTTCGTGTCGTCATCAAGCTCCACGTCCAACTCGGTCTGCGTATTCTGCCACGTGTTGACCCAGCTGGCGCGGAGTCGCTCGTTGAATGTTTGTCCCCTGCTGGAAGTGTAGGGCAGCTTGTAGGTGGGTGGGATATAATAGAAGTGGAGGTTGTTGCCCTTCCAGTCCTGTATCTTCTTTCCGAAGGAGATGATGTTCTCCAGGGCAGAGGTACAAGCGGAGACGTCGAGGACTATCTCCAGGCTTTTCTTTGAGAAATCGATGGTGAAGTTTTTGCCAGAAGCAGTTCCGTTGGTGGAGAGCATCCACAGTTGGGCGCTGGGAATCTTGGAGACGTCCAGCTCGGAGAAGTCGCTCCCCGCTTTGATAAACTTCGTTTCGCCATCGGTGTGTGCGGCCAGGGTATGGACAGCGGAGAAGGCCCACAGCAGAAGGCACAGTAGGATGTGTTGTGTAGTTTTCATTGTGTGAGACTTATTTGACGATGATTTTAATGCCATTGACGATATACAGGCCGGGGGCAAGAGGTTCGGCAGAACCCTTGCGGCGCACCTGTTGGCCGGCAGCGTTGAAGACGGTGCCATCGGCAGGGCGTGAGACCACGGGAGCGGTTTGCGGGACGGAGGTGACGTCCTGGTCCTCTACTGTCCAGCCGAGGTCGCGAACAGCAGCCTGCGGATCGTTGCTTTGGAAATAACCACGGAAGCCATTGGCCTTCATGTCGGTTTCGAGACAGTACATCCGGTCGCCGTCGCCGAAGACGTAGGCATTGGCTGGAACCATCGTGGGGCTATAGAAGCCGATGAAGCGGGTGCCGTCGGCTACTGTCTCGCGCGACCGGTTGCCGCGATCCCAAGAGGTGATGTCAATACCCTCGATCCGATAGACGTTGTCTTCGCTGACCCGCTCGGGCTTCAGGACGTAGGGCACGCCCGCCTCGATGTGCTCGCAGGTGCTGAAAAGGAGTTTGGCACCTGTGTCGCCCGTGTATTCAGCCACGCGCGTGCCCTCACCCCAAAGTGCGCTGACCTGATCCGCGTGCAGCGGGAACGGCAGGCAGAGCGTGTTCCACTCCTGCGCGACCAAGCTGCGCTGGAGCGTGACATCGACATGCTGCTTGTAGAATTGAGGACAGACATAGTCAGCCGTCTCGTTGAGGAAGACGGGCTGGCTCTCCTCGCCCGTAGATACTGCCCACTGGCCATCGAGGAAGGTGGCGTCGGGCTCTTCAAACGTGGTGGCCATGGAGCCCGAGCGCACATAGACAAACGTGGTGGCGTTGGCTTCTCCCACCTGGTAGCCGAGGGTGTAGGTGTGCTCCGCGGAGGGCTTGAGAATCCATTTCATGCCCGTGTAGTCGAGGTCGATACGCCCGGCGTCGGCGACCTCGTCCACCCGTGTGACGTCGAGGCTCACGGGTGCGTCGGAGAGCATGGGAGTGCCGTCGTCGCCGATGCAGAGGTATTGTCCCTGCGCGTTGAAAATATAGACTGACGACACCAACAGAGATAGAAGTATGTTCATGTTAGTTTGTTTTCGGTTATTGATTATTTGGGGGCGACCATAGACTGGCTTTGTCTCATGCTAAAGCTCCCAAAGGGTTGCGTCGTTCCTGTCGTCTTCCTCCTCCTCCTCTTCCTCCTGCGTGAAGGGTAAGATGGTGTCGGGACGCTTTTGGATGCGTATGGTGCCCGGATTGCCTTTGCCACCAGGTTTGCTGAAGGCAATGCCGTACATCATGTTTCCAGACACGTCGAGTGGGATCGTCTGAGACTGGGGTGGGGTATATTTCTTTCTCATATAAGGTGATAACTGTGATGATGCAAATGATTGAAGAAACAGCCTTCTTGGATGAAAAAGTAGCCTTCTTGGGCAAAAGGACGATGCGGAAAAGCTTCCCGATACGAAACGGCAACTAAGTCTGGATAGAAGCCCAAAAACCATGGACGTATGCCATTGCTGGTTTCCGTCCATGGTTCCTCAAGTCTCGTAGGTAGTTGTTTCCGACGGCCTTATGCCGCACGGACTACCAGGTGTCGCTGTTCCAAGGATCGTAAGTGCTTACACTTTCGTCCTCGTCCGTGAGGACATAACCCCTGTCGGCGTCTGACTGTATTGCTCCGCTGGCGTCGCGTACGCTCCAGGAAGTAGCTGCACAGTAGTTGTTCTGCGTCTCCACCCTCACCACGGATGTGGTGGGCTTGATATATTTACGTTTCATTTTTCTTAAGTCCTTTTTTGAAGTTTGTCTGATAGGATTATCTTACCACATGCTTGCGTCCGTTGACGATGTAGATGCCGCTGGGCAGACCCTCGGTCGTATTGCCGACACGCTGTCCCTGGAGGTTGTACACGCCATCGTTCTTGCCGTAGCGGTTGGCAGCCTCGGGGCCTACGATCAGCTCGCCAATGGCCGTCAACTCTGTCTCCTGCTTCACGCCGTCGATATAGACTGCGGGCGCCACGTTGTTGTTGGGCTTGAACCAGCAAGAGAAGCCGCGCAGGCCGCGCACCTTATCCGGGTTCTCGGTATAATATACATTGCCATAGTCGAAGAAGTAGCTTCCCACCAGGTCGTCGTAGCCTTGACGGATTGTACCCTTGCTGCTGGAGAAGCTCCATTTGCCCGTGGTCTTGTCCTGTGTAGCCTCCTCGTCGAAGGTGCGGACGAAGGTGCCGTAGGCCGTGATGGATCCCACGTTGTGAGTCAGCTTCGTCGTCCAATACTCGTCCATGTTGCTGAGGTCGTTCTCGTTGTTCGCGTTCGTCGCGAACGTGACATTGGGGATCTCGAAGCGCTGAGCCTGGATCGTTACTTTATAGGGATTCTCCGTGCTTCCATTCTTGGCGATGGTGGCGGTGTAGGGACTATTATTGTTGTCCTCCATCGTCTTGGCCGGGAAGATGATGTACGGCTGGTAAGCCTCGAGAGCGATATCCTTGTCGGCTTTTCCGTCGAGGGTTACGGTCTCAAACTGCAGTTCTGTGGCCGTGAGGGCATTGAGCTTGGCAAGGCGCACGGTGCCACCAAAGGCATCGCGAAGCTGCTTAACCGTAAGATCTACGGGCAGCACGAAGGAGTTCCAGCTGTTCTGCTTGAACGTCTTGGCAAGGCGGAGCACACGGTTCTTGTAGGTAATGCCATTCTTCAGATACTCCAAGTCGCCACGAAGTTCGTCGAGAACGAGGTCCTCATTCTTCGTGTTGCTTACGTAGATCAGACGGAAGTCGTCGAATACGGTCCATTCGTTGAGGTTGGGAGTTTGGCTGCCATCGCCAATGTTGAGACCGAAGGCGATGCTGACACCCTCTGCACCAGCTTGGTCGATCATGGCCTGCGTCACCTGTACGATCACGCTATTGGCATATTTGCCCGACTCGTAGAATTCTTTGCCCGCATAGTCCATGTTCAGCTCGTCCACGTGGAGGCGTGCTTGCTCGTCCGCCGACATGTTGCTGACCTGGTTCAGCGTGGTTGTGCGCTTTGTGCCATCTACCAAGCCGGAGCCATTGTTTTGTCCAATACCGGCAAAGAGAAGGGCTTTTGGCGTGTTGGAGTAGCCCTTGCACTCGATGACATAGGTGCCGGCTTTCGTCACATTCTGCTTTTGGTAGATGTAGCCGTGTACGCCGCGTACGTCCATACAGAAATATTTGGCCATGTGGCGCTTGTAGTCCTTACGGTCAGCGAAGGTTTGGAGTTGGTCTCCCTTGTACGGGAACTCGTAGTTTTTGTCGAACTTACCTTCGTACGTGTCGTCGCTACTGCGCTCCAAGGGCTTTACCATACCTTTGGTGGGTACGAACTTGTTGTAGCATTGCTCCAGTCCGATTCTTGCGTAGCCACCTTCGGCGACATTCGTGCCGAACGATTGCCAAGCATCGATGTCCATACGGCCACGATCGAATCCGGGGCAAGCCAAATTGAAGGTAAGGTCGAGCGGGTCCGTCAGATTCTCGGACGCTTGATCCATCAAGCCCAGAATCTCCTGCAAGGAAATGACACGCCACAGGGTGTGCTCGTCCCACAGGCCGTTCTTGGTAAGGTTGTCTTTTGAGTCCGCATCGCAGTTTTTTTCTGATGCAACGTCTCCAAGTGCCGAGAGATAGACCTTTTTGCTAAGCGTAGTTATGCCTTGATAGGTGTAGAGCCTATAGGTGTTATGCTCTACGTCGGTTGGATCCTTTTCGAGGAACCAGCCGTTGAATCCGGTATAGTACTGAGACAAGCTGTTTCCTCGGTCAAGAAATACGCCCTCGTCGGTGGCTTTACTATTCTCGACCCATTTCATCAAAGAACCCTGCTGGGTTTTTAGGTCTTGGGCAAAGTTGATGGCTTTGCTGCTTCCATCCTGCGCCCAAAAGGCAACGGGGGTCTCCTTTAGCGCAGCATGCACACCCCAATAGCCTCCCATGCTGAGAAACTTGCCCGTTTTTACGTTGTAAAAGAAAAAGACCTTGTTCGGATCGTTCAGCGATCCGACCTCCTTGTCAGCAACTTTGGCCGCAATAATCTGGTCTTTAGTCTGACCCTTGAGGGTGGCTGCTCCGACCATTCCGTCGTTTCGCGTCGCGTTGCCCGTTTGAGCAGATGCTACAAGGGGAGCTGCTGCAAGGAGCGCCGTGGCGAAACTACTACTCAGGCAGCGCCACCAAGTGCAGCGCTTGCCTTGTTGTGATGTAGTTGTTCTCATCGTTTTAATGTTCTCTCTTTGGTGTTATTTACTATGTTTATTGATCACTATTTTTTCTTAGTGTCTTCTTGCTCAGATGCGTGTCCCTTGTGGTCGCCTTCAGGTGTGGCAAAAGGTACGCAAAGCGAGGAGAATGGTTGCTTCTCGGGTGCAAATTTACTAAACATTGCAAAAATGGGGGGGGCTTCCGTTAAATAATCTTAACATGGCGTTTTTTCTTGGTTTTCATCCCCTTTTGGAGGCTTTTTGCTTGCCATGACGGGATCATTCACCCACCTTTTGGAGGCGAACGAGCGCCTGGTAGCGAAATCATTTTTTGAGTAGTCGGGACTAATGTGTTGAACTGGTGGATTTTGCCTAAACAATCAGTCTCTTTTTCCTTCTTTTTGCTTCCGTTTTTGGTGGTCTTGGCCAGGGACCTTGCCGAGGGTTGCTTACGTCCGTCTCTGTAGATAGCTTGCGACTACGTTTGGTCGTAACTTACGCTTGCCTCAGCTCAAAGTTGCGTTGTTACATTGTTACATTGTTACGTTTTTGATTTTCAGTCAGCCATGGTTTGCGGAGGCGCCCCTGTTGTGGAGGTCCGTTCTTACATGATAACGTTTAACGTTTAACGTTTTCGAAAATGACATTTAGTTTGAAGCATGAGAAAAACAGTTTCCTTAGTATAGAATAAATTATGTATAATACGAATAATACTATATAGTATATATAATATTATAACATAAATATATATCTATATATTATAATATATAAATATTATATTTATCGTAATGTCTTAAGAAGGGGTTGTTTGTAATTTGTATTAATGGGTCTTTCTGCTTTGTCCTTTCCCTTCTTACAGCTTTGTCCTTCCCCTCTTTTTTCCCCGTCCTTTCTCTTCTTGCCGCTTCGTCCTTTCTCTTCTTGTCTTTCCATCCTTTCTCGTCCAGCCTTGCTTCTTCGCTTGCTTCCTTCGAAAACAAAAACGTTAAACGTTATAACGTTAAAGCGTTATCAGAAATCAAAAACGTAACAATGTAACAATGTAACAATGTAACAATCCTAATATTGGGCCAGATCTCTTCAAACACGACAATCATTCTTGTCTATATGGGATAATCAAAAAGGGTTCTTCTCGAAAATGGAGTGATTCGACGTGGACACATGGAAAACAACTTGAACAACTTTTACAACAAGTAA
>OLFW01001350.1_pt1 | contig 14773 bp, 10 predicted proteins | sample 1605351 | NCBI WGS metagenome assembly OLFW01 (sample SAMEA3888918, study PRJEB22519) | human gut metagenome | biome: human gut; feature: human-associated habitat; material: faeces | place: Denmark | collected 2010 | reverse complement strand
CCAACGTCCGCATCGTCGCTGCCACCAACGTCAACATGCGCAAGGCCATCAGCGAAGGCCGTTTCCGCGAAGATCTGTATTACAGGCTCAACACCATTCCAATACAGATTCCGCCGCTGCGCGACCGCGGCGAAGACATTCTGCTGCTGTTCCGCCTCTTTGCCATGCAGATGGCCGAGAAATATCATCTGCCCAAAATAACCCTTTCTGACGAGGCCAAATATATAATGCTTAAATATAAGTGGCCCGGCAACGTAAGACAACTGAAGAACATCACAGAACAGATGTCTGTGTTAAGTCAGGAACGCGAAATAAGCGGCGAGGCAATACACAAGTTCATCCCTGAAGACGCCGAGAGCACACAGCTGGCAACGATAAGCTCGCCCGGAAGCCACTCTTACGAGAGCGAACGCGAGATTTTATATAAGATTCTTTATGAGCTCCGCGGCAACGTAAGCGACCTGCGCCGCGACATGAACAGTCTGCGCAAACAGCTCGACGCAGCACGCAGCGCCACGGTAGACACGTCAGCCTCTAACCTGCCATCTATCATTACAGACCAGCCGTCGGCAACCATCAGCTCACCCGCACGCACAGCGGCACCGACCGTACAAGACGCCGTGGCTGAAGAAATATCAGAGCCCGAAAGTCTTAATCTTGAAGACATAGGACGTCAGATGGTTGAAAAGGCTCTAGAACGCAATGGCGGCAACCGCAAGAAGGCGGCTCAGGAACTTGGCATTTCCGACAGAACATTATACAGAAGAATAAAGCAGTACGGACTGGAGAAATAATGTCCTACGGCCAACGATATGACAAGAAGCTCATATTAAGCAACAAACATTTACAAAGCGGCAACAAACAACTTATGCGAATCAATCATATAAAGACAGCACTATTAACCGTCATGATGCTACTGCTGGTGTCATGCAGCGTGTCATATAAGTTCAACGGAGCAAGTATCGACTACACCAAGACCAAGACAATACAGATAGCCGACTTCCCCATCCGCTCAAGCTACGTATGGGCTCCTATGGCCAGCATCTTCAACAACCAGCTTAAGGACGTGTTCGCCAACCACACACGCCTCATTCAGGTAAAGCGCAACGGCGACATGAAGATTGAAGGCGAGATAACGCAATATTCGCAGCGCAACAAGGCCGTAACGGCTGAAGGTACATCGGCACAGGCAGAGCTGTCGATGACGGTGAACGTAAGGTTTACCAACAATGCCAACCACAGCGAGGACTTCGAAAAGCAGTTCACTGCCACGTCTACATTCGAGACTACACAGTCGCTCAACTCTGTTCAGGAAGAACTCGTAACACAGATGGTTGAAGACATCACAGATCAGATATTCAACGCTACAGTAGCAAACTGGTAACAAGCAGACCATATGAACATAGACCTCGAGCAGCTAATAAGGCATCCGGAACAGATGGACAAGGAAACGCTCTACGACTTGCGTTCCCTCCTTGCTCTGTATCCCTATTATCAGCCGGCCCGTTTGCTATTACTGCAAAACCTGTATCTTCTTCACGACCCTTCGTTCGACGAGGAGCTGCGCCGCTCTGCCGTCTACATCACCGACCGCAAGGTGGTGTTCAATCTCGTGGAGGCTGCCCACTACAAGCTGCGCACCACACAGCAGGAGAAGAAGACTGAGAAAGACAATAAAAAAGAGGCAGAAGGCGGCAACAGAACCATATCGCTCATAGAGCAGTTCCTCGACACCATACCCGAAGACAAGAAGGAAGAGGAAAACAAGGAGCGCAAAAAGAAGCGCAAGCCCACACCTGCCGACGCTGCCATCGACTACGTGGCCTATCTGCTTGATACTGAAGGCGACACAGACGACACACAGCAGCCCGTAATGAAGGGACAAGACCTCATAGACAACTTCATCAACAACGAGAACGGAAAAATAGAACTGAAGGACGAGCCCGAGTATGTGCCTGAAATAGAGGACAACGACAAAAAAGAGGGCGACGAGAACTATTTTACCGAGACTTTGGCGCAAATTTACATAAAACAAGGCCGATATTCAAAGGCATTGGAAATTATTAAGCGTTTAAATTTGAATTATCCAAAAAAAAATGCTTACTTTGCAGACCAAATCCGATTTTTGGAAAAACTGATAATAAATAATAAATATAAATAAAAGAAAATGTATACATTATTCGTAATCTTAATCGTGCTGGCAGCACTGCTCATGATAGGCATCGTGCTGATCCAGGAGTCTAAAGGAGGAGGACTTGCGTCAAACTTCTCATCATCAAACCAGATCATGGGTGTGCGCAAGACCACTGATTTCATTGAGAAAACAACATGGGGACTTGCAATAGCCATGGTTGTTCTCAGCGTTGTATGCGCTTATGTTGCTCCTAAGGCAACAACATCTGAGAGTGTTATCGAGAAGGCTGCAACAGAACAGCAGCAGACTAACCCGACAAACCTTCCCGGATTTGGCGCTAGCCAGACACAGAAGGCAGCTCCGGCTAAGGCTGGTAACAATGCTCAGAAAGCTGACCAAAAAGCAGCTCCTGCAGCGCCTCAGGCTCCTAAAACACCGGCAAATTAAACAAAAAGCAAAAAAAATACGGGATTTATTTGGTAGTTTAAAATAAATCCCGTACCTTTGCACTCGCTTTAAGACATTAAGCAACTAACACGGTGGATGTAGTTCAGTTGGTTAGAGCGTCAGATTGTGGTTCTGAATGTCGTGGGTTCGAGCCCCACCCTCCACCCAAGCGGAAATCCTTTAAAATAAGGGTTTCCGCTTTTTCTTTGATAAGAAAAACACTCTTACAATACGCTAAAAGTGACTCTAATATTTAAAAGTAAAGTAATTTTGTTTTAGCAATGTTTTAACAGCTATGATAACATTTAAACCGACAATATTTAAAGAAAGGATGAGACAGGACAAAACATGGTCAGTTTTCATCCGGATAACATATCAGCGCAAGATACGTTATATAAGAACTTCTATGTCAGTTTCCAAGAAAGACCTGACAGTATCTGCAAAAATAAAAAACCAACAAATATTGGATAGATGTGACGACCTTATACGAATGTATAAAAGTCGTACTAATTCCTTGAACCTTGAATTTAATGATATAGACATAGACAGAATAGTTGAAATATTAAATTCAAAAGACTCTGGCCATGAGCTAAACTTCTCAGAGTATGCTGACAAATGGTTAGCCGATTCCAAAATAAAAGGATTAAAAAATTACAAAACAGCCGTAAATGCACTAAAGCGTTTCTTCAACAAAGACAGCATTCTTTTTTCGGAAATAACAGCTTATAAAATGAAAGAGTTTGCTGATTACCTTTCTGACCGTCCTCGCTCACAATCATTATACACAAATGCCATTGTCAAAATTTTCAATGACGCACGCGACTTCTATAATGATGAGGATAACGATATTATACGTATAAAACATTCCTTGAGGAAATTCCATGCTCCAAAGCAAAATGTTGCAGAAAAGCGTGCACTTACCATTGAACAGATACGGGCCATATTTGAATTGCCTTATTTAAATAATACGAACAAAGGATATACATGTAGGCGCGACCTGGCAAAAGACTGCTTTATGCTATCTTTTTGCTTAATGGGAATGAATTCTGCAGATCTGTATTCTGCCGGCCAGGAAAAGGGCGAAGGCTATGCCGACGATTGTATCACTTATTATCGCCGGAAAACAAAAGAAAGAAGAAGTGACAATGCAAAAATTATCGTGAGAGTAAATCCTATAATACAGCCGTTATTCCAAAAATACAGGGGCAAAAATAGGATTTTTAACTTTCATGAGCGATTTGCTTCAATGTCTGATTTAAACCGTTCAATTAATATTGGCTTAAAACAGATTGGTGAGGAACTCGGAATAGACAATCTGCAATTCTATTCTGCAAGGCACAGTTTTGCCACAATAGCTGCCAACGATGTTAAGATAGATAGATATACCATAAATCTTATGCTAAATCACACAGATAACAGCATGAAGGTGACAGAACTTTACATCCGTGAAGACTTCTCACAGATTAATGAGGCAAACAGCAGGCTACTTGAATATGTGTTCAAATAAAAAATAATGGGGGACAAAATGCTTGTCTCCCATTATCGTATTATTTCTTCAGTTTATACACCATGCAGCCTATTACAATCAAAATGGTAATAATGACAACACCAATAGCCCATCCTCCAACATCCAACCTTATTTGTTCCCATTTGCTTAGCTCGCGGTCCACTGGGAAAGGAACACGTACCGTATCTGAACGCAAGATGGCCACTGTATCATATTTAACCTTGTCACGATAGACGTATTTCCAAACGACCTTATCCTGATAGACGGTATCTCCAGCTGTCCATCGGTTGATAAACACACTGTCACGTTGATATATGCTGTCACGCAAATAGTGGTCAACATACACACTGTCCGTCCTAACGGTTTCAACCGGCACATACTGAACAGATTTACATCCTGTCAACAAACTTAACATGATGCAGGGAATAATGATAAATAACAACCCTTTTACCATTCCCATAGCTATATACCTTTATATTCTATCATGGCATCAAAACAAGGACATTCCTTTATTCTCTCCCATGAGTCAATCTTGCCGTTATGATTGGTATCAGGGCTGATATCCCTGTGACCGAGTATCTGAGCCTTTGGGTAACGGTCTCGCAGCTCTTTAAGCAGCTTTATTAGGCTTGCCTTCTGTGCATCAGTTCTGTTATCTACAGCTTTACCTTTGCTGTCGATACCGCCAATATAAGCAACATTAATAGATGTAGAATTATAACCCTGAACTCCGTTGCTCACTTTTTCATAATCGAGGAGCTGATGACATTTCCCGTCAGGAGTTATGACTACATGATACCCCGGATTACGCCAGTCTTTACGTTTAAACTCTGCCAACAAATCAGCAACGGTTTGCTTTTGCGAACCTGCTGTGCAATGCACGAATATTCTTTTAATCTCTCTCATGGCTTTCTAAATTAAATTCCATTTATAACCGTATGCGGTTTCCCGTGTTCCATTTAATGCTCTATCGATACTCGTTGGTGTACCCTTTACAAATGCGGCAGCTTCTTTTACGGAATTGAACATTTTTATAAACTCCCCAAGTACGGATAACATCTCAACTTTTCTTGAATGATTACGGCTATATGTTTCCGTACTTTTGGCTTTTACACTACCGTATGTGTTATTATAAGAATAACTACACCATTCTAAATTACAAGCATTGTTATTTGTTTTGTCCTCATCTTTATGGTTGACACAAGGGTAATTATTGATATTGGGAATAAACGCTTCTGCTACAAGCCTGTGTACATGTTTATACTGTGCCACAGCATTTTTCCATAATGTTACACGTTTATAGCCGTTCTTCGCCGGACTACATTTTAGTATTGTTTCCTTATAGGACTTCTTAACAAGTTTACCTGTTGATGTAATTAGCTTCATTACGTATGGAAGTCGTTTAATTCTGCCAAAGTTGCTGACTTGATACAAGCCTTCATACCCGTTAATATCTTTCCAAATTTCATCCATAATTACTCTCATTTCGTTTCTTTTTTATCATTGTTGTTAAATCCTTCTTCCAATGCCTCACCTAAATCTTCGTTCTTACGCTTAGCAAAAGCTATTACAAATGCTTTGAAGAAGCCCTTAATACTCTTTTCTTCAATTCTTACACCATGAAGCCAGAAGAAATGTCCTATTATAGACTTGGCTTCACAACCAACCGCGATAGAAGTGGCAACGACACCGCCCATCATGTAATCAACACCTATAGGCTTAAGGAGTGCCATCCCGATAAATACACCGATGCTCACCCACATCAGGTAGTCCATCAACTTATTGATTGACCTTCTGATAGCCCTAGACGTGCGCCACTTATACTGCGCCATGACCAACTTATCGCCCTTTTTCTTGGCCATGTTGAATCGTTTGCTGCTTTCGCCCCAACCATAGTGTAAGTCAGCTAATACACATAAAAGTATCGTCGCCAAAAACCAGCGTGCATCATATATCACGGCAACAAGTTCGTTGCCCATCATGGCGAAAGTAAACATTCTGGTGCCGCTGTTCATATAAACATCTTGTTCGAACATATCAGTAAATTTATAGAGGAATTGCCGTGTGAACGACAATTCCCCTTATTAAATAACTTCCTCAATCGCTGTAATCTCGCCCAGAGTCCAGTCGTTGCTGGCTACGAACTTTCCGAAGGCACTGGCACCCAGTGACTCGTAGTCCAACTCGTTCTCCTTCTTTGCTTCTTCCTTCAGGCACTCAACAATCTTGTTGTTGTAGTCGGTGAAGTATTTGTTTATCTCTATACGTTCGGCCTCGGTAAGGGTTGTATTTTCACCCTCAGTCTGCCATTTCTGAGCCTTTTCGAGCATCTCCTCATGGTTCTCACCTTTCAGCTTTTCGCTGGCGTCTTTCTTAAAGTCCTCAAAGTTGGTTGCCACCGGCTTCAAAACGCGGATGATTTTAATCATTCTGAACTTGTCCTCATCATCCATCTTTGTGAGTTTGGCGTCGTTGATAAGGTTGAAAACACTCAAAATCTTTTCAGTTGATATTTTTTTCATAACTTATTAATTAATGTTTTTTATTAAACTTATTTTTCTCTCTAACTTTACAGTATGTTATTCTTCCACTTTAACCTTCAGTTCGTCAACGCATGTCTTAATGCTTTGAGCTATCTTAGACATGTCGTTAATATCCACCGATGAGATATTGTATTTCACATTATCTCCGTCTGGATAGGCATTCGCAGAACCTTTGTAGGTTTTTTCGGTGTCTGTAATGTTCATGGAAACACTTTCCATTTTACCCTCCATATTCGCACGGTATTCACCGCTGATAAGGTAAGTTTCATCACTGTAGTTAAAGTTCGCTGTTGTTGTCTTACTAGTAATTTCTACCATAATTGTATGTTTTAAAAGTTAATATCATTATCCCACGCTAACGGGTGTACCGTTGTTGGTGAGGTCTATTCGTGTATATTGAGATGAAGGCGAAATCACTACGGTTACATCCAGCTTGTTACCCGTAATTGCGCCTTCAAGATTAGCATCCGCGTTGTTATATTCTATGTTCTGGACTATCGGCATGCCTCGCATCCATTGTATGTTGCTTTCCCGGTTGGCGTCTTCCTCTGTGGGGTATGCTGCAAATGAGATTGTATTAAACTTAGTACCGAGCACTAGGGTCTTGTTTGATGTACCAATCATTCCTGCACCCTCATTATATGCCAAGGCGTAGACGAGATTTATCTCTGTCAGTTGTCCTGTATTGCTGTCCTTTACCTTGCCTTTCTGTACGATTGTGGCACGCAGTGAATCGTATGCAGTACTTCCGCTGGTGAGCTTAACGGTAACTTTTGAGTCCGGGGTTGCAATCTGGTCAATAGTCTTTCGGAAAGAGAATATGTTTCCGTCGCTGTCCTTGTAGTACCATGTCTTGCCCCAATCAAGGATGTTTTCTGCTTCCAGGACATACGTATATGTACCTGTGAAAATCTTGATATTATGGCTATATCCCTTATATCTCCTGTAGATGTGCATGCTGGAAGTAAGCAATGCACTATATTTTGTCATCGCCTCCCAATTTGTCTCACCTGCAGAAGTAGAAAGAAACAGATACACATCTATCGTATCTGACTCTGATATAGTCTGGCCGGCGCCTCCGTTCTCAATAGATGAGCCGTTGTTAATGACAACAGGCAAAGCCCAGCTGTCGCTGTTGTTGGCATTGAGAGCAGTCGTGCTTACATAAGCCGTTGTTATACCACGCGTTATGTTCTTAATTATTATGCCTATATATACTGCACTCAGATGCAGTATGTCGCAAATGTCAGACAAGTCAAGCTCGCCCTGTTCGCGGTCCGGCATGTCAACGCCAAAATATGAAAAATTGTCAGCTGTCAGTTCTGTAGGAAGGTTTACCGTGAATGGCGGTCTTGCGTCGTGTCTGTAACCTACGAAGTCTGTTAGCCTGAAAGGGAAGTCAGGATATGCCGCGCTGGCACCTTTGCCGGTAGGTCTGTTATACCGCCATACAGCATCACTATTCTGGTTGCCATTACTTCCCATATCAGCAAGTTCGCTTATGACAGGGACCGTGTATGCCGGTTGGTCGCCGTCGCCATACCACCAAGGCTTATGCGAACTTGACTGAGGATTTCCGTTCCAGTCTGAAGAACCTTTTAAGGTATCTTCAGGAAAGATAGCACGCAACGGCACGGGCTTGAATTTTGCCCACATGTTGATGTTTGCATGCGTGCAAAGCGTACCAACATCATTCGATGATGATCCAAGAACAGAGCCTACATCTCTTGTGTTCAGTGGGGCTGATACTATGTTTCCGTCTATTACTCCCATGCTATGATATTTTTAAACGTTTAACTTCTTCTTCGAGTTCTTTTATCTTTTTCTCTATCGAGAGTATGCGTCTGGCGTTAGCTATTGATGCAAGCAGAGCGATAACGTCATACTGCATGCTCAGGTAATTGTCGCGTTTATGTATTGCCTGCGGTAAAATAGGCTGCCAATACTGGGCTATAGAACCTACTGCCAAATCTCCGGTTTTCTTCCACGCGAACTCCACTGCAGGCGCCTTTGCTATTTCCTCAACGGAAAGGCATACATTTTTCCGTATGTCCTTCAGCCTTATGTCAGAACTGCTGCTCAATACCAAGGCTGTCACGGCTCCGGTAGCTGCAATGTTTCCAGATACATATAGTTTCTCGGTCGGTAACGTCGTACCGATACCAACATTTCCACTTTTCAAGACAGCCAAAGTTCCGTTAATAGCCAGACACCCGCTTACAACTTCAACTATTCTGCTGGTATAATCTGCAGATGAATTATTGAAATGGAAGTCTATATAAGGGGTAAAACCATATAATTCAATGCTTTGCGTAAACAATGTATTCCATCTTGCGCCCGAACTACCGATATTGTATTGCCCATTTGAATACGGCACAATATCTCCCTGTGTTCTCACATCTCCTTTTACATCAAGTTTGTATGCAGAATTTACTGTAGATGTGTTACCTATAACGACATTTCCGGCTGAGTCTATTGTCATAGCTCTTGTTCCGCCGCGCCAACCGAAATATATGCTTGTGCCGACTTTACTCTGTAAACCTGTCTGCGTGCCGTCGCCGTCAAAGCTGGCAAAAACACTTGAACTGTCTGCTGAACCAAACCATATACCGCCAACATTCTTCAGCCACTGTTTGTTGAAGTCAGTCTGCCCATTTGAAATCAGCTTTGTATTTATTGTTATCTGATCGAATGCCACATCTTTTGGAAGTAACAGGTATTCATTTGACGACCCGTCAACACTAACAGCCTCTCCTGTGTGTGTCTGTGATGCATCACGAATATAAATATTGCGTGATGATCCCCATTTAAATGTGGTAATATTTTCTGTACCGTCAAAGCTGGTACCGTTGATTGAGCGGGCGGTCTGCAGCTTCGTTGCACTAGCCACGTTATCTGTCAGGAACGCAAGAGTTCCCCATCTCGACCATCCGCTGCTTGTGTTGTCACGCTTACTCCTGTAATATATATGGCCAAGTTCTGTGCTTCCTTTCCATTCGAGCAAGAGTTCTCCTGCACCTGAATTTTCACCGCGAACACTCATAAGGTTTCCATAAGCGGCAGGATAACCATTATTATAAGCCCTATATAGCCTTAAACCTTCGTTTGGCATTGTGGTGCCGGAAATAGCTGTAAGTTTACCATGATCGTAAAGTATTCCGACCCCGCCAGCATCATCGGCCTCAATAATATTGGTATAAGCCTTCTTATGCAGCTCTTCCGCTGCCACTTCTATTGAGGTCCAACATTCTGTTGATGTCAACTTGTCGGTAGTGGTAGTGTTGCCCACTTCTGATGAATTAACAAGCGTCCATGTCCTGCCTAAAGTGCCTCTTCCTCCTTGAGTTAGCACCAAACCAGTTACGCTAGAATAAGAACCATTAGCCTTTAAAAATACGTCTGCATAAGTTTCGCCGGAAGCATTGTACAAACCAATCTTAACATCAGTTCTGCTAAATGCTCTTCTATTAAGCCATTCTACATGGGCTGTAGAAACAGTGCCGGTAATATTTGTTCTTAAAGTGATTCTTACTATACCCCATTTACCACCATCGTAACCTTGTGAAAGCAACAAAGTGACTTCTTTATCTTGATAAAATGCTGTTATAGGCCCTATTTTAGCTATACGGTGCCAAGGATAATTATTTTTATTGTCAACATAAAGATGGAAGTTATAAGGCTTATGGTCAAAGCTAACATTTGAGCTTCCGTCAATACTGAAAGAACAATCGGCAAAACCGTTCATTGTGACAGTTCTTGCAGCCTGCCACTTTGAGGCAGTAGAGGCGTTGCCGTTAAGACTACCGGTAAACGAGTTCGCATGTACATCCCCATTCACTGCAAGTTTGTAAGTAGTTGATGCAGATTGACCGATGCCGACATTTCCTGTTCCAAAATTTACTGCTATCGAGGGTGAATTTCTAGAAGAGCCTATATACCACCAATTAGAAGAACTGGTTGAACCAAAAGTGACATTACCGTATTGGTCGAACCAAATAGCTGTTCCATTAGTAAAACGCAACTCAGGAACCTTCAATGTTCCGGTCATCGTTCCTCCTGTCAAAGGCAAATAATTATTGTGTGTATGACTAGAGGCTGCTGCTCCGATATTAGCCGCAGTGATATTTATAGTCGAGTTACCGGTCTTAGGATTGAATGTGCCGATTGTGCTTCCATTACCCTGTAAAGTAAGGGCATAAATGTTTTGGTGCGAAGTCAAAGCTGTTATGCCTTTTGTTGCGGTTATAACGTTGCCGCTCTTTGTAACTGCAGTAACCACATTTCCTGTTCCGCTCGTTACAACAGAGGTTGCGCCACCGGCTTCCAAAGCTGACACACGTGTATTGAGGTTGCTGCCAAGCAAAGCTGATAACACCCATGTAGCCTTGTCTTCTGTATAGTCACTCCAGCTGTCCAAACGCTCATAAGATCCTCCGCTGCCACCGGCGGCATTCAAGCCCATTGCTGATATATAAGAATCAGAATATATACCGCCTGTAAATTTGAAAGCCTTGTTGGCTTCGTCCCATTCAATCTTGCCGTTTCCGATACTTACTGATTTGTTAAACTGAGTATCGCCGCCTACGGTCAAAGACTCACCGGTCTGAACAAGATCGACATTACCTGTGGCAAGATCCACAATGAATGGTCTGAGGCTGTTCCATGTACCTGCTTCTGCTTGTCCGCTGTTAGTAAGAAGCATATAATATGAAGTCCCATCATTGCGCATGAGGACTCCATAATTTCCTTTAGCAATACGAAATGCAGATGTCGAAACAACTTCATCAACAGACTTAATCTTACCATTTACTAAAAGTTTATATCTCAAATCACCGCCATCAGGATTCATTCCAACATAAACCTGACCACCTCTTGGTTGCAGAACAAGATTACATCTTTGAGGATATAGAGTCGGATATTCTTGAGTTTCTCCGTCTCTAGTATCTATATTCGTTTGGAGGCAAATATTTCCGTCACTTTTGGTATCGTTAATCATGCCGGAATAAATCTTCAATGTAGGATCGCCTGTATTGATAAATAAGTCTCCGACTATATGCAATTTAGCTGAAGGAGAAAATGTACCAATTCCAACATATCCTTGACGCGTCAAAGATATATTACCGCTCTCTGTTTTTAAAGAAAGGCCAAAGTAATCTGAAATTGTCGCACTATATACACCTGTGTTAGGGTATCTACCATCATATCCATACCATATATGAGAGTTTGTCCCATCAGACCACGTATCGCCTATGGAAGCCATATTTGAAAATCCATACACTGAAGTCATAAGACCGCTAACATTCGCAGAGCCATCAAAATTCTGTCCCCACAATGTACGAGGAGTGGCTAATTTCTTTGCGGTATCTGCATTTCCCTGTAAATTGCCTATAATATTGACAAGGGCGGATGTATATGTTGGTGTTGGTGTAGGCTCAGCTGTAGCATTTGTATCAGTAATTGTGCAAGCATCAGAGTACCCTTCAATAAGGTATTGCACTTTGGATGCAGTATTATTAGGAGTATAATACAAAGCAAAAGTAACACCATCAACCCTAACAGCCGTTAGGCTAGTTGAAGCATCTGCTATTATAGAATAAATGCACGAAAGATTAATTCCTTTTTCGCTATTAGTGGTATCGTACCCCCAACGTACAATAAACTTAGAACATACTCCCATGGAAGCGTTATTGGAATCTGATATAGATAATCGCAACCATCCTTTTTCATTGCTTCTTCTAAAGGTCAATAATTTTAAAGACCTATTAGTTGGAGTGTTATAAATACCTCCTCCTATCTTTAATGGAAAAGAAGTATAATGCAGCCCGTCTAAAAGATCTGCATCAAGCCCGCTTCCGCTGCCATCATTGCCGGCATGCCAGATAGTAGAAGTGTTCCATTGAAGTGTGGTTCCATTAACAGTTAATTTGCCAACATTAGTGGTGGAATTATTATAAAAAGAAATACCAGGATTTGCGGAATTAAGAGCTTTTATCCCTATATGTCCGGCTACATTATGGTCTCCTATAGCGGCCTCGTCCCCTACGTTGTTCCATATATAGTTAGCAAAATTCAAAGATCCGGTCATAGTATCTCCGGAAACATTGACATACCTGCTGTCTGCATCAGTCTTTGTATAAGCGTCAGTTATGCCGTAACCGGCTAACGTAGTAGGCTTACTAGTAACTTCGCTGAATGCCGGCCATCTGGTTACATACGCTTTCGGGTCTTCTTTAAGCAATGTACTCCAGCCTGCCTTGAGGTCGCTCAAAGCAGAAAGGGTATGTGTATGGCTTGCCGCAGCGGCGCCTATGTTTGCTGGCGTTATGTTTATTGTGGCGTTGGCCGATTTAGGGTTAAAAGTTCCTATAGTCGTGCCGTTGCCTTGCAGTGTAAGTGAGTATATAGCTTGGTGCGAGGTGAGCGCAGTAATACCCTTAGTGGCTGTTATGGTGTTACCGTTCTTTGATATAGCTGTAATGACGTTGCCGGTTCCTGTGGTAACTACGGATGTAGCTCCTCCTGCTTCAACGGACTTCAGGCGTTCGTTAAGCTCATTACCCAATTTCGCACTGAGAACCCATGTGGCTTTTTCTTCAGCATAATCAGTCCAATTGTCAAGCCTTTCGTATGATGCCGAACCGCCGCCGGAGCCGCTGTCGTTAAGGCCCATTGCAGAAATAAAGCTGTCAGAATAAAGTCCATGTGAGAAGTGGAAGCAGCCTTTTGTGCTGTCCCATGTTATCGTACCGTTTCCTATCTTCAGGCTCTGTCCTGCAGGGACTATAAGTCCGGCATTAAATGTCTTCGTTCCGCCGAATGTCTGCGCTGCAGTGCTTACCAGTCCGACCACAGAAGCCGATGCATAAGGGATTGTAACACTCTTTGTAACTCCGCCTATTGTTATAGTCAAGGTCTGCGTATTCCAACCGGCAGCAGTAAACAAGCCATTAATATGCACACCGTCGAGCATATCGGCATTAAGACCGCTGACTACGCTTCCGCTATTAGCTTTCAGCAGATTACGGCCAAACTCTGTTGTCGCAAGTTCGGCATACGTGTTGGCTGCGCTCGCATAGAGCATTGAGCCTGATGCAACCGAACTCTTGCCGGTACCACCATAAGACACGCCAATAACGCCAACATTGACGCTGGCAGAGCCGTTAAAATTCTTGCCGTTGATGCTCAGAGTGCCTGTAGTCTTTGCAGCCTCTTTTGCTACTCCATTTACGAAGTAACCCTCCAGCTTCGTAACCCTGCTGCTTACTGCGGTAACATTGCTGTTTATATCGTTCAATAGACCTTCGAGGGTAGAAGAGTCACCTATGCCGTCGAGGAATGATATAATTTCATTCCATTTGTCAATCACGCCATTAGCGTCAGATCCGGCTATTGATTCAACAAACGAATAGGCGGTGTCCCATTGCTGCTGCTTCGCCGTGGTAGGCAGACTATATCCGCTGGCAAAACTGAGAGCAATGACACCTACCGATGACAAGGCTCCGGCTGTGAAGCCCTGCGGGACATTGATTGCCGTGCAGGCATTTATGTTTATAATCTTGTCAGCCGTAGGCACATAGCTTCCTACACCCTCTCCGTTGCGCTGCATCGTGAGGGTGTATAGCTTCTGGTGTTCCGTCAGGAACGTTCCTTTCGTGAATGTTACGGTGTTGCCGCTCTTGCTGAACCCGGTAAGTGCATTGCCTGTGCCCGAAGTCTCAAAATTGATTGCAGAACCGCTTTCAAGCGAAGATACACGCGTATTTAAATCATATCCGAGCTTTGCGCTGAGAACCCATGTAGCGCGGTCTGCGCTATAATCAGCCCAGTTATCAAGTCTGTCATAACTGCCTCCGCCAGAACTGCTGCCGCCAGAACTCTTGCCCATTGCAGAAACGAAAGACTCCGAATAAAAGCCCTTAGAGTTGGCGACAAACACATTACCTTCAGTGTCCTTCTTAAACCAGTTTGCCATTTCAGTTGCAAACTTGTTGCCAAAGTCACTTATGTTCAACTTCTTATCCAGTTCCTCCTGAAGGCCGTTTATCTTTGATATTTCAAGCGTAGGAATATCGGATGCACTCAATGTAGCATGGCCGGTTACTCGTCCGTACTTGTCGACTGTTACTTTCGTGTATGTTCCTG
>OLFW01001349.1_pt1 | contig 14781 bp, 10 predicted proteins | sample 1605351 | NCBI WGS metagenome assembly OLFW01 (sample SAMEA3888918, study PRJEB22519) | human gut metagenome | biome: human gut; feature: human-associated habitat; material: faeces | place: Denmark | collected 2010 | reverse complement strand
TCATACCCGTTCCCCCAATGCGCTTCTTTCTCTCCCCCATTGTAGCAGAATATGAAAAAAGTACAACGCCCCGCCAGAACTTTTTCCCGCAGCGCAATATTTTATGATAAAATTTGTAAAAGCGTGAACTTTTTTGTTATCTTTTGCGTCTATATGGTTGGAAGATGGAACACCCCACACACAAAAGGAGGAAATTTGGATGAAACGAAAATCTCTTCGCACGCTTGTTTGCGCGCTCCTAGCGTCTCTTGCGCTCACAACCTTTGCCTTTGCCGACAACGGGCCGAAGCCCCAGCTCATCGTGCGCGTCAAAAACGCGCCGCAGGAGCCCTACTATCTCGACCTGCTCGCCAAGGGTGATTGGGACGCGGAAGATGGAAACCGTATCGACGGCATCGACTGGAACTACGACGGCAAAGAGGATACGCTCGACCCCGACCTCTTAGCACTTCTGCGCGACAACGTGCCCGCAGGCTGGCACGCCTGCGTGGCGCAGGGCACGACCGGCGCGCCGATGTGGGGCGAGCTGTACGCGGAAGGGACGGACGCCTCTGGCAATGCACTGCACTGGTTCGGCTACGTCGGTGTGCCGAGCACCTACCGCATCATCCTCGTCACCGAATCCGGCAAGGTCTGGGTCTCCGATATACTCAATCGCCGCGTTCTGCAATCGTCCGTCACGGTCAACTGGTCGGACGATACGTCGGCAGTCACCGTTTCCGTTCCCTCAACCATCCCCGGCTACTTGCTGCAATTTGTCGCAACGCTCGTGCCGACGCTTCTCATCGAGGGCGCGCTGCTGCTTCTGTTCCGCTATTCGTGGAAGAAAAACTGGGAAACGTTTTTACTTGTCAACGTTCTGACACAGGGCTTTTTAGCCGTTGCATCTGTATATGTCACCGCACACAACGGCGTGAGCGCTTGGTATCTCTTTTTCTTCCTGCTTCCGGCGGAACTCATCATTTTGCTTGTCGAGCTGTATCTCTACGCCGGCTGCGGCCTTCTCACTGGCCACAGCAAGGGCCGCGCCGCGGCCTATGCGATCACCGCCAATCTGGCTTCCGCTGTTCTCGGCTATTATCTGGCCGTGCCTGTCTGGCGGCTCGTTGTCTCGATCTTATGATTCTGTTCACATAACGCCAAGGAGGAATTCGCATGACCGACCAAGTCTTTCCTGATCTGCCGCAAACTCCCCCGCCCGAACTGCCCACCGACGCTCTCGCGCAGAAGGAACCGGCCGAGGCCCTCACGCCCGCGCAGGAGATGGCCGACGCGCTCTCCGCGCCCGAAGTAGAGACGCCCGATGTGAGCGATTCGCCATTCTGCCGCGCGATGGACTTGATCGCCGGCGGCCTCGCCGTCACCGGCGTGACGCTGAATTTCTGGAACCTCGACGTGCTGCTGCCGCTGGTCGGCACGCTCTGCCTGCTCGTCGGCTTCCGCGCCCTGCGGCGGGTCAACGGCTTCCTGCGCGCGGGCTATGTCTGCGCCTGCCTGCACATGCTGCTCCTTTTTGTTGAGCTTGGGCAGGATGCCGTGATCTACTGTGCGGACACCGGCCTGGCGGCATTTTTCACCGTCGTTGCCGCCGCCGTGCAGCTCGTGCTGCTCTTCTGCCTTTGGCAGGGCCTGCTCGATATGCAGCGCGACGCAGGCATAACGCCGCCTGCCGCCCCCGCCGCGGGCGCTCTATTGCTCTGGTACATTCTGCTCTATGTCGCAGCGGCATTGTTTGCCTCGCTTTCCCTGTTGCTCGGCGCTTACCTCGTCTGGTATTTCTACCTGGTCGTCCGCCTCAAAAAGCTCTCGAAGTCGATGGCCGCGCAGGGCTGCGCCATCAAGCCGATCAAGGAGCGCTTCTCAAATCACAAGCTCGTCGGCTCGCTGCTCACCGTCCTCGCTGTCGTCATTGCCTGTGGCTTCCTGTTTTTCGGCTCTTACCGCATGGACTGGACGCCCAAAGAGGCCAGCACCGACGCACAGGTGATCGAAGCCCATGAAAGGCTCCTCGCCCTCGGCTATCCCGAATCCGAGCTCAACGACCTCTCCGACGAGGACCTTCTCACCTGCCTCCGCGCCGAGCGCGTGGTCATCAAAGAGTGCACAGGCAGCGCTTATATCAACTACTCCAATAAGCCGCAGACGAATGACGCCTTCCACCTGACCATCGTTGCCGTCCAACGGCCCTTTGACCGGCTGTTCGTCGCCTGCCATTTCCGCTGGGACGAAGGCATGCGCTTTTACGGCACGGAGAGCCTTGCCTTTGAGCCACACCACGACAGCAACTCCTGGTTTGCCAAAGAGTTCTCCGGCCGGGTGCTCTATGACGGTCCGGACGGCGCGACCTACACCGCCCCCTACATCGATCCCGGCACAAAGCAAGCCAGCCTCAGCAACTGGTACATCAATTGCTTCAAGCAGATCTACTGCGCCGACGCCTCTTTCCCAAACGATGGCACGAACCAGCGCGGCTACGTCGCCTGCGCCCTCTCCAACAACATCGACGAGTTCACCAAATTCGAGGGACTATTCTATTATGTCCACCAGAACGGCCGCTTCCAGTACCCCGTGAAGACCGCGCGCGATTATCAGGACTTCAACGTCAACAGGCCCCTCCTCTACAACGCACCGTTCGAGCGCGTGCAGGATTATTTTGTCCTCTTCCAAAACGAAGACGGCGTTTTGAATATTCACTGATCATTTCAGTAACAATTCCGTGGTTCACGGAGGAATGCCGCAGTCTCTGCGGCACGCAGTCAAAGGGGGATATTCTCTTTCACAAAAGAGAATATCCCCCTTTAAATCCTCCAAGAGAAAGGTTTTAGATTGGCAGTCTCAATCTCGAATGACCTTTTTGCCTCCGGAATGGAAATGCTTGCGCGCAGCCTTGCCGCGTTTAGAGTTGCTACACGACTTGCCTCTGCTTCTATTATCCGCTGTTGCGCAGCCTGCCTTATAGAAGTGCGCAGTAATTTCCGTCTACCGAGGCACTGCTCAATGCGGCGAGCGAAGCAATGCCGCTATTTCGCACGCAGTCTGCCGCCGAGCAAACGTCACTCGCGCCTCACGATAGTAAGGCGCGGTTGCTGGATGTGTCGAATCGCAGGGATTCATGGCGAAGCCATGTACACCGCACCTGATTCGGCAAGCGCCGCAACTCTTCGAGATACAGACTGCCAATGTGCGGGGTCAAGGGGCAGAGCCCCTTGCGTTCTCTTGGGGGTTCAAGGGGGCCATTCTCTCACGTGAGAGAATGGCCCCCTTTATTCGCACTCCCTGCGCGGCCGCAGGGAATCCCTTCGCACCCTACGGTGCGACAATATGAACCATCGCCGTGTACGTCTGATACCCCGACCCAAGGCTCGCATAATACTGCACCGTCACGTCGGCGCTCTTGCCGTCGTCCGCGATCACGGCGTCCAGGACGTCTGCCTTTTCATCCACGCTGACCCAGCCGCGACGGTAGCGCGGCAGCGTGAGCCCCTGCGCACCTGTGATCTCCGCGATGCGGGATGTGCCGTCCGACTGCTGTTCCAGCCGGTAGCTCACGCCGACCGTCGCCAGAAAAGTCTCGTTCTCCTCGATCCCGGCAGGGGCGAAGTACGTGCGCTACGCGCCGTCGCCCTCCGTCCAGTCGGTGAGCGAGGTCTGCTACGCGCTGCCCTCGCGCGTGACCGTCACCTTACGCTCGCCGCTCTTACCGGAGACCGTCGCAATGATCGACACGCCGTCGGGCGCAAAGGCGAGGCCACTGATCTCCTCGCCGCTCGCGAGTTCGAGCGCGGCGAGCTTCGTTCCGTTGAGCGCGTAGACGTCCGACCGGTAGGAGTAGACGGCGGTGGAAAGGTCATCTCCTTGCCAGATGAGGTTGTTGCCGGGGAAGGTCTTGAGCAGCGTGCCGGCCACGAAATTGAAAACCACGTAGAGGTCGTTTTTCTCCCCCAGGCTACCGAACGCCACAAAGTAGTTGCCTGCGGTCCCAATGTCCTCAAACCCTTTGAGCGACGGGTACTGTTCGGCAAAGTCCCAGCTTTTTCTGTCGATATAGATCGTTGTGTCATCCATTGCCACTCTGATCGTTTTCGGCGATACGCAGTACCAGCGCTGCACCTCGCTCGTCAAAATGAGCTCGCCGTCCTGTTGGGCAATGAGAAATTCGCTCTGGTCGATCAGCTCATTGACGCGCGCTGCGAATGCCTGCTGCGATTCGCCCCAATCGCCGTTCTGCGTTCCGTCCCAGTTCAGATAAATGCTCGTGTTGTTGTTTTCCACGATGTTCAGTTTGCCGCCGTCAAAGGTGTGAAGGCCGTAGTAGTAGTCACAATAGCTGATCGCGTCTTGATTTTTGCCCTCGAACAAGCTGTATTGCAGCAGCATGTCGCGTCCGTTTTCGCGGCAGAGGAAGTAGACGTCGCCCTCCCACATGCGGTCGCGCATCAGCTCCTCGCCGTTGTCGTCGACGACGCACAGCTCATAGCCGCCGAACGCTTTCTCGCAGATGATCTGCTCTGCCCTGCCGTCGTTGTCGAGGTCGGCGGACGCCAGCGCCCTGCTTCCGTCGCTCTCCGACGGCTCTGTGCAGCGGATGACCGTGCCGTCGCCGTAGGAATGCAGCTCGGCGTTCAGCGTGGAGAACAGCAGCTCGCTCTTGTCTAAAAGCCTGTTGACCTCGTCCGCGAATTTCCGCGCCTCGGCGGGCCATGAATCGGCGGAATCGGAATTTACGCTGAAGCTCACCGAATTCTCCGCCAGCGTGGTCGTCCCGTTTTCACTGAGCATAAAGAGCTCATAGGAATACGATGCCTCACCCTGATAGATCGTCGGCTCGTAGCACAGCAGCGCCGTCTTGACGCTGTCGCGATAGAGGAAATAGCTGCTCCAGCCCGCGTGCGCCAGTCCCAGCTCCGCGCTCCAGAGCTCTTCGCCGCTCTGATTGCTCACCCGCAGCCGGTACGGCTCCTGCGTGGAAGTGCCGGTATAGGAGATCACTTCCTCGATCCCGTCGCCGTTCAGGTCAGCGCGGGTCAGCTCGGTCGCGCCGCCGTTCAGGCGGACGATCCAGCGGTAGGGATGTGCCCCGCTGTAGGGAAGTCCCCCGCTGCGATAGCCCATCACGAGGTAAAGACTACCGTCCTTCTGCTGTAATAGCAGCCACTGGTCCATCGCTGCAAGCTCATCCTGACGCGCGATCTCCGGTATCGTGGCTGTTGCATTGTCGTCATCGGCCGTTTTCGTACCGCGCCAAGCGTGAGCATTTTCGCGGCGCAGCTTCGCAGCGCTCGTGCCATTCCAGTCTTCGCCGCTCGCGCTGCGGAACAGCCAGTCGAAGTTGCTCACGGTCAGGTCGATCTCCTCCCACTCCGAAAAGCGGTAGCTGTATCCTCTCGCCGCCGTCACTGTACCGTACAGAATACCGGTCATGTCCGTGCCAAGTGTGGAGGAAAGCCACAGCTCGGGCGTGGACTTCGTATTGGCAAAGGTCTCCTCATAGCTGGTTTCCCAGGCGGAATCCTCGAAAACGGCCTCGCCGAGCGTATACACCCCCGTTGTCATCCCATAGAGTGCATACGACAGCCGGTCTGCCATGTCGATCGGACTTGCCGAATCGCCCTTTAGCACATAGTTTTCCCATTCCGCCTGATTCTCGACGTCCGCATCAAAAGTATCGCCGTCGATGATCAGATAATGGCCCACTACGCTGCCGACAGCATGCACCGTGCCGTCGTCCATCGTGAGAAGGAACCACACCGGCAAGCCGGCGTAAACCGTCTCCGGTTTTTCGATATATGTGCCGCGGCTGCTGTTGATCAGTTCGACTGCCTGTGCCATTTCTTCCGTATCGAGTTTTTTATACTGCCGCGCCTCCCCTTCCGCCGGAACGTAGAGCTCGATTGACGCAACGTCCGCCGCATTCAGCTTCTGCGCCCAGACAAGGCTGCCGCGCTCCGACCTCGGATTCGTCAAAAAGCACACGGCCACGATCACGACCGCGAGCACCGCTGCGGCGGCGACCCAAAACGCGGGCTTTTTGTAGTGCAGTGCGCTTTTCACGCGCATTTTGATGTTTCCCTCGCCGAACGCCAGCGGGCAGGCCGCGACGGCTCTTTTCGGCGCGGCGCAGGACAACAGCGCCTGTGAATAGTCTGCGCGTGCCGCACCGTCCAGCCCCTTGACGACTTTTTCATCGCACGCGAGCTCGATGTCGCGGCAGAAGAGGATGTAGGCGACCCACACCAGCGGGTTGAACCAGTGCAGCGCGAGCACGAGGTAGCCGAGCACTTTCCACCAGTGGTCGCGGCGGGCGAGGTGCGCGTGCTCGTGCGCGATGACATACGCCGCCGTCCCCTCGTCCATGTGCATGGGAAGATAAATGTTCGGCTTCACCACGCCGAAGACGAACGGCGAATCGACAAATTCGCTCTCGTAGATGTTATCTCGCAGCAAAATCGCCGTTGCGAGCTTTCTTTTCAGCTTTCCCGCGCTCACGAGCGCGTGGACGAGCAGCGCCGCCATGCCGGCGAGCCAGAGGACGCTGTAGATGTTGAAGTCGACCTGCGCCTGCTGGCGGCTCACGCCGACGTGGACCTCCGCCGCCGAAGGCAGCGTCGGATTCGTGACGATGTCAAGCGTCGCCTGCTCGTAGAGCACCGGCTCGCGCGTTTCGGTCACGATCTCGCTCGGGATGGTCTCGGCGCTCGGGATGAGCGAGAGCGCGCTTTCAATCGAAAACAGGCAGACAAGCCGCAGTGCGACCACACCCCAGAGAAGCGGCATGACCCACTTCGGCGCTTTTTTGAGGACAACCCGCAGCACGAGCACCGCCAGAATGAGCCAGCTTGCGCTGATGCTGAGGTTCAAGAGCTTCAAAAAGACGTCATCCATGATGATCCTCCTTTCGATAAAGGTCGATCATTTTCTGCACCTCGTCAAGCTCTTTGTCGCTCACGTGGCTCGACTTTGTAAACGCGGCGACGAACGCGGGCAGCGAGCCGTCGAAGCGCTTGTCGAGCAGCTCGTCGATCTCGGCGGTCTGCGCCTCGTCCTGTGAGATGAGCGACGTGACGACAGTATTCTCGTTTTTCAGCACCCCGCGCTCAGAGAGCCGTTTGATGACCGTGTAGGTCGTCGTCGGTTTCCAGCCCAGGTGCTCGGCGCAGAGCGCGACCAATTCACGGCTCTTGACCGGCTCGTGTGCCCACAGAATTTGGCAAAAGCGGTATTCGCTCTCAAAAATTTTCGGCGTTTCCATCTTGTTCCCTCTCTAATCTGTTAGAGTATATTTGTACACTAACAGATTAGAGTCCTTCTGTCAAGCCCTTTTGCGCTCAATTTTGGGCAAATCTCACTTGACAAGGTCCTCCACGCTCCTTATAATAATTCATATCGCACAAAAAGCTCCGCGCAGGAGCTTTTTTTATGTTTGGAGAAAGAGAGTGTCATCCCATGTCAAAAAAAGCCAATCCCGCGGCGCTGCTGCCGATCTTAGTGTTCCTTGTCTTATATCTGGGCCTCGGCCTGATCTTTGAGTACGTGCTCAAAATCCCGATGGGATTTTATTCCATCCCCATCGTCGTCATCTTTCTCATCGCGCTGCTCGTAGCCTGCTGCCAGAACCGCGCACTGTCGTTCGACGAAAAGCTCACGCTGATGGGCCATGGTGTGGGCGATAAGAACATCATCACGATGCTGCTCATCTTCTTAGCCGCGGGTATGTTCGTCGGCGTCGTGGGCCGCTCGAGTGCGGAAAGCGTTGCGTACTTCATGCTCTCGATCATCCCGTCGAAATTCGCCGTGGCGGTGCTGTTCGTCGTAAGCTGCTTTGTCTCCACCGCGATGGGCACGAGCGTCGGCACCATCACGCTCATCGTCCCCATCGCCATCCCCATCGCCGCGGCGAGCGGCTATTCCCTGCCGCTGTGTGTCGCGTCCGTCATGGGCGGGGCAATGTTCGGTGACAATCTGAGCTTCATTTCCGACACAACCATCGCCGCCTGCAACGGGCAGGGCTGCGCGATGAAGGACAAATTCCGCGAAAATTTCCACATCGCCTTCCCCGCCGCGCTCGCGTCGCTCGCACTCATTCTCGTGCTGACGCTGAACGCGGACGTGCACCCCGCGCCCATCCCTGCCTACAATCTCATTCAGATCATCCCCTATGTGCTCGTGCTCATCGGCGGCATCATCGGTATCAACGTCTTTGTCGTGCTGCTCATCGGTATCGTATCCGGCGCGGTCATCGCGCTCGCGACCGGCGCGACGGGGCAGACCGGCATCCTCGCAGTCAAGGCCCTGCTCGAAAACATGGGCAGCGGCGCGGCCGGGATGTTTGAAACCTCGATGGTCGCGATCTTAGTTTCCGCCATCTGTGCGCTGATCCGTGAGTACGGCGGCTTTGAAGCGCTGCTCGGCTGGATCAAAAAGGCGTTTCGCGGCAAGCGCGGCGGCCAGATCGGCATGGGCCTTCTCGTCGGCGCGATGGACATTGCCACCGCGAACAACACCGTCGCCATTGTTATGGCGAACCCCATCGCCAAGGAGATGAGCGAGGAGTACGGCATCACCCCGCGCAAGGCCGCGTCGATCCTCGACACGTTCTCCTGCATCTTTCAGGGCATCATCCCCTACGGCGCACAGATGCTCGTCGCGATCTCCGCGGCGCACGAGCTGGGCTACGCCATCTCGGCGTTCGACATCATCCCAAACCTCTTCTACCCCTATCTTCTGGCGGTGAGCTCATTCTTCTTCATTGCGATCGACAGCAAAAAGAAGGCGTGACTGATGGTTGACCATAATCTTCTTCAGCGCAAAAAGCTCTTTCTCTTCGACCTTGACGGCACGCTGTACTTGGGCGACCGGCTCTTTGAAGGCGTCCGCGAGCTGCTCTCTGCCATCCGCGCACGCGGCGGGCAGTACCGCTTTCTGACAAACAACTCCTCGCGCAGCGTAGCGGCCTATGTGCAGAAGCTCACGCGCCTCGGCGTCGCGACGGAGGCGGGCGATTTTCTCACCTCGGTCGACGCGCTGATTCACTATCTCCGCGAGCACGGCGGAGAAGACCGACGCTATTACGTCTGCGGTACGGAGTCGATGAAATCGCAGCTCCGCGCGGCGGGCTTTACCGTCGCAGAACGGCGTGAGGACGCGAACGCGCTCCTGATGGGCTTCGACACCGAGCTGACATTTCAAAAGCTGGAGGACGCCTGCATCCTGCTCGGACAAGGCATCCCCTACCTTGCGACCAATCCCGACTGGGTCTGCCCCACGGCCTACGGCTTCGTGCCCGACTGCGGGAGCGTGTGCGAAATGCTCTGGCGCGCGACCTCCCGCCGCCCCATCGTCATCGGCAAGCCCGAACCGCTGATGCCGCAGCTCGCAATGCTTGAGGCGAGCGTTTCCGCGCGGGAAACACTGCTCGTGGGCGACCGCATCTACACGGATATCGCCAGCGGCGCGAACGCGGGCATCGACACGCTGCTCGTCCTCTCTGGCGAGACGAAGGAAGAAGACCTCCCCACCGCTGACCCGCAGCCGACGTTCGTTCTGCCGGACGTCGCCGCACTGCTGAACATCTTGGAATCTTAAAAAGGAAGACCTATGGCAAACATCATCGAAATCCACGATTTTTCCGATCCCGCGCTCGACGTCTACGCGCGCCTGACCGAAAACCAACTGCTCAATCGCGCGGACCCCGACAACGCGCTCTTCGTCGCGGAAAGTCCGCTCGTCATCGGCCGTGCGCTTGATGCGGGCTGTGAGCCGGTGTCGTTTCTGATGGAGCGGCAGCATACTCAGGGCAAGGGGCGCGAAATTCTCGCCCGCTGCTGTCAAGATATTCCGGTTTACACCGCTGATGAATCCGTGCTGACACAGCTCACTGGCTTTCACCTGACGCGCGGCATGCTCTGCGCCATGCGGCGGCCGAAGCTCCAAAGCGTCGAGGACGTCTGCCGCGATGCGCGGCGCGTCGTCGTGCTCGAAAACGTGATGAATCCGACGAACATCGGCGCGATCTTCCGCTCCGCCGCCGCGCTCGGCATGGACGCGGTGCTGCTCACGACTGCGGGCAGCGATCCGCTCTATCGCCGCGCCTCGCGCGTCAGCATGGGAAATGTGTTCCTCATCCCGTGGACCTACCTGCCCGAAAGCGGAGACTGGACGCAGCTTCTGCGCGATCTCGGCTTCCGCACCGTCGCGATGGCACTGCGCAACGACTCCGTACGGCTCGACGATCCGCGCCTTGCCGCCGAAGAAAAGCTTGCCATCGTCATGGGCACGGAGGGTGACGGGCTCGCGTCCTCGACCATCGCAAGCTGCGACTACACGGTCAAAATTCCGATGTACCACGGTGTCGACTCGCTCAACGTCGCCGCGGCAAGCGCCGTGGCGTTCTACGAGCTGGGTCTTCCCCCGCTGAACGAAAAGGAGGACTGACATGCTGAACAATACCGGCTTCGACCTCTGGGCCGACGGCTATGACAAGAGCGTCGGCCTCTCCGACGAGAACGACCGCTACCCCTTTGCGGGTTACCGTGCCATGATGAACGCGCTCTATCAGCGCGTGCTCGCGCAAAGCGGGCATAACGTGCTGGATATCGGCTTCGGCACGGGCATACTGACCTCGCGGTTCTACGAACAGGGCTGCCGCATCTATGGGCAGGACTTTTCCGCGCGCATGATCGAACTGGCGCAGGCAAAAATGCCGGACGCGCGGCTCTATCAGGGCGATTTTTCCAAAGGCCTTGTGCCCGAGCTTTGCGCACAGCAGTACGACGCCATCGTCGCGACCTACTCGCTCCACCACCTGACGGACGCGCAGAAAATCGGCTTTCTTCGCGCGCTTCTGCCGCTTTTGAAGCAGGACGGCTGTCTTTTCATCGGCGACGTCGCCTTCCGCACGCGCGAAGAGCTCGAAGCGTGTCGAACTGCGGCAGGCGAGGATTGGGACTCAGATGAAATTTACTTCGTCTACGACGAGCTCCGCCCCCACTTCCCCGCGCTGACGTTTGAATCCTTCTCCCACTGCACCGCACTTTTGACGCTGCGCCGCTGATTCCCCGGGAAATACGATAAAAAGCCTCTGTATGGTCAACCCATACAGAGGCTTTTCTGTGAAGCATTATTCCTTTTCAGTCGTTCAAATGGTCGAGGATCGCCGCGATCAGTTGCTCCTTGCCCGTGCCCTTTTCGGCAGAGAACGGAATGACGAGCTCATCGTCGCGCAAACTCAGCGTCTCGCGAATTTGGGCAAGATTCGGCTCGATCTCGCGCGCTTTGAGCTTGTCGAGCTTGTTCGCCACGATCACGACGGGACAGCCCGTCTGCACGAAGTAGTCGTGCATCGTCACGTCGTCCGCCGTCGGCTTGTGCCGCGCGTCGACGATCTGCACACCGAGGTGAATGAGCCCCGCAGACTGGAAATAGCTCTCCATCAGCTTGCCCCAGCGGTCGCGCTCGGTCTTGGAGACCTTGGCGTAGCCGTAGCCCGGCAGGTCGACGAGGTAGAGCTTGCCGTCGATCTTAAAGTAGTTGATCTGCGAGGTCTTGCCCGGGGACGCACCCACGCGGGCAAAGTTCTTGCGGTTGACGAGCCGGTTGATGACGGACGATTTGCCGACGTTCGACCGCCCCGCAAACGCGAGCTGCGGCATTCCGTCGCGCACGAACTGCTTTTCCGACGCCGCCGAGAGGATGAATTCGACCTTGTTGAAGTTGATCGCCATGGTTTTCGTTTCCTTTCAGCTCATTTCGCCCGCACGCAGCGTGCTGTGCGCGCTCTCCTGCACGGGAGGAAGATAGCTCTCGTGCGCGGCAGCGGTGCATTTTTCGGGCAGCACGAGCGCCTCGGCAAAGACGGCGTCCACCGTCTCGACCGGTACAAAGCGCAGCTTTTCGCGCACCAGCGGGTCGATCTCGTCGAGGTCCTTTTCATTCTCCTTCGGGAGAATGACCGTATGTACGCCCGCGCGCAGCGCGCCCATTGTCTTTTCGCGCAAGCCCCCGATGGCGAGCACACGGCCGCGCAGCGTGATCTCGCCCGTCATGGCGACATCGCGGTGTACCGCCTGCCCCGTCAATGCGGAGAGCACCGCTGTCGCGATGGCGATACCGGCGCTGGGTCCGTCCTTGGGGATGGCCCCCTCAGGGAAGTGGATATGGATGTCCTTCGTCTTGTAGAAGTCCGGCGCGATGCCGAGCTCCTGCGCCCGCTGGCGCAGGCACGAGAGTGCCGCGCGGCAGCTCTCCTGCATCACGTCGCCCAGGTTGCCCGTGAGCTCGACCTTGCCGCTGCCATCCATCACGCCGACCTCGACGGGCAGAATTTCGCCGCCCACCTCGGTCCACGCAAGGCCGTTCACCACGCCGACAAGGTCCTTTTCGGGAATCTTCTCCTGTGCAGCACGCGGCGCACCGAGGAAGTCCTTGATGTTCTTCTCTGTCACGGTGACTCGCTTTACATCGCTTGTGGCAAGCTGCATTGCCGCCTTGCGGCAGATCTTGCCGAGCTGACGCTCAAGCGAGCGCACGCCGCTCTCGCGCGTGTAGAGCGCGATGGCCGCGCGGATGGCGCTCTCGTCCACGCGCAGGCTCGAGGCCGTCAGCCCGTGGGCCTGACGCTCCTTGGGCAGCAGGTGCCGCTGCGCGATCTGCACCTTCTCCTCGTCCGTGTAGCTGGGGATTTCAATGATCTCCATGCGGTCGAGCAGCGGGCGCGGAATGGTGTCGAGCGTGTTGGCCGTCATGATGAACATCACGCGGCTCAGATCGACGGGAATTTCAAGATAGTGGTCGCGGAAGGCGTAGTTCTGCTCGCTGTCGAGCACTTCGAGAAGTGCGCTCGCGGGGTCGCCGCGCCCGTCGCTTCCCATCTTGTCGACCTCGTCGAGCACGAGCAGCGGATTCATCGAGCCGCTGCGGGAGATAGCCTCGATGATGCGGCCGGGCATCGCGCCGATGTAGGTCTTGCGATGGCCGCGGATATCCGCCTCGTCACGCACGCCGCCGAGCGACAGCCGCGCGACCTTGCGGTTCATCGCCTTGGCGACCGACAGCGCGATCGACGTCTTGCCGACGCCCGGAGGGCCGACGAGACATAAAATCTGCCCCTTCGCCTCGGGGTTGAGCTGGCGCACGGCGATGAACTCTAAAATGCGCTCCTTGACCTTCTGCAAGCCGTAGTGGTCGCGGTCAAGAATCTTGCGCGCGGCGTCTACGCTGGCGCGCTCCTTCGTCTCCTCGCCCCAGGGCATTTCCATGCAGGTGTCGAGATAGTTGCGCAGCACACTCGCCTCGGCGCTGCCGAACGGCTGCTTGGCGAGCTTGTCCACATCTTTCAGCAGCTTGCGCTCCACTTCTTCGCTCAGGTGCGCCTTGCTGATCTTCTCGCGGTACTCGTCGAGTTCTTCGTCCTCCCCGCCCTCACCGATCTCGTTCTGTAAGACCTTGATCTGCTCGCGCAGGACAAAATCCTTCTGAATTTTTCCGACGCGGGAGCGGACCTTGCTTTCAATGTCCTGCTCCATGGCGGTAACTTCGATCTCGCGGCGCAGAATCTCGTTCATGCGCTGCAATCTCGGCAGCGGGCGCAGCTCGTCGAGGATATCCTGTTTGTCCTGATAGCGCAGGTTGAGCTGCTGGGCGATAAAGTCAGCGAGATAGCCGGGATCGTTCGTTGATAAAATGGCGGCGTAGACATCGTCCGGCAATTTCTGCGCGAGCTCGGCGTATTCCGTCACGCTGGCGTAGGTCTGGCGCAGCATCGCTTCCGTCCGCTTGCTATGGCACGAGGTGGCCGGCTCGTCGATGAGCTCGACCTGCGCCTGCAAAAACGGCTCGCGCTGCCACAGCCGCTTGAGGCGGGCGCGGCACGCGCCCTCCATCATCACGCGCAGCACACGGTCAGACACGCGCAAAATCTGCGTCACGCGCGCGACCGTGCCGATCTCGTACAGGTCTTTTTCCTCCGGCTGCTCCACGCCGATCTCACGCTGGGTGACGAGAAAAATCTCCTCCCTGTTTTCCATGGCGCGCTCAAGCGCGTGCACGGAGATCGGACGCTCGAGGTCAAAGCTCGTGTTCATGCGAGGGAACACGTTGAGCCCGCGCATGGCGATGACCGGAAGATTTTTTGTTACAGGTTCCATGGGGTTTCTCCTTATGAAGCGGAGTCTGCCGGCAGCGACGGCTGCGGCGCCTCCCCTTCTTTCTCTGTGCGGTGGGAAATTTTCGGCTGTTCCGTCCCCTCCACGCAGCCCGGCGTGATGGTCACGCGGTCGATCGTGCGGTCGGACGGGATGTCGTACATCACGTTCATCAGCAGACCCTCCATTACCGCGCGCAGGCCGCGCGCGCCGATCTTGCGCTCGATGGCCTTGTCGGCAATCGCTTCGAGCGCCTTGGGCTCGAACGTGAGCTCAGCGTCGTCGTAAGAAAACAGCTTTTGATACTGCTTGACGAGCGCGTTTTTCGGCTGGGTCAGGATCTTGACAAGGTCGTCGCGCGTCAGCGCGTCGAGCGCCGTGATGACCGGCAGTCTGCCGACCAGCTCGGGGATGATGCCGAACTTCAAGATATCGTGCGGCTGCACCTCGCGTAAAATCTTGCTTTCATCCACGTCGTTTTTGCTCTTGAGCTCCGCGCCGAAGCCCATCGACTTGCGGTCGAGACGGCTCTCGATGATCTTCTCGATGCCCTCGAACGCGCCGCCGCAGATGAAGAGGATGTTGTGCGTGTCGATCTGGATGAACTCCTGCTGCGGGTGCTTGCGGCCGCCCTGCGGCGGCA
>OLFW01001347.1_pt1 | contig 14793 bp, 9 predicted proteins | sample 1605351 | NCBI WGS metagenome assembly OLFW01 (sample SAMEA3888918, study PRJEB22519) | human gut metagenome | biome: human gut; feature: human-associated habitat; material: faeces | place: Denmark | collected 2010 | reverse complement strand
TATTCTTTACAGTGTGAAACAAGTTTCTTGAAAACGTCTTCTTGTGCCATTTTTCTTTCTTATTTTTTGATGTATGTTATTTTCATTACATAGTAGGCCACAAAGATAGGTATTTATAAGCAAAAAAGAAGAATAGCTGTCTTAATTTATCTTATGAATAGAGGGAATCTGTAAGGAAAGGTGGTTATTTTTTTCTACTTTTGCAGAAACATCCGTGAAAAAACAATGAGTACGAAAGATAAATATACACTTATGACCACAGCTCCGATTCCCCGTCTTATCGGTTCACTGGCTGTGCCTACCATCATCAGCATGCTGGTTACTTCTTTTTATGTCATGGCTGATACTTATTTTGTGGGGCAGATTAACACACAGTCGACGGCTGCGGTTGGAATTTCGTTCTCTGTTATGGCTATCATTCAGGCTTTTGGATTCTTTTTTGGGCATGGATCGGGTAATTATATTTCTCGTAAGCTGGGAGCCAAAGATTACGAAAGTGCAGAAAAAATGGCATCTACAGGCTTTTTCTATGCTTTCATGTCGGGAGCCATTATAGCCTTGTTCGGGCATTTGTATCTTTCTCAAATATGTGTTGCTCTGGGATCTACGCCTACTATCCTCCCTTATGCAGAGGAGTATTTGGGGACTATTTTGCTGGGCGCACCTTTTATGGCTTCTTCGCTGGTACTGAATAACCAGATGCGTTTTCAGGGGAATGCGGTATACGCCATGGTGGGTATCATTGTAGGAGCGGTTCTGAATATCGGGCTCGACCCGCTGTTGATCTTTGTATTCGATATGGGTATTTCGGGAGCTGCGTGGGCTACCTTGCTGAGCCAGATATGCAGTTTTCTGGTGTTGCTCGTAATGGACAGCCGAGGTACAAATATCCGCATCCGTTTCAAAAATTTTACCTTGAAACCGGCATATTTGAAAGAAATCGTATTCGGCGGAAGCCCTTCGCTTTGTCGTCAGGGACTTGCCAGCCTTTCTACCATTCTGCTGAACGTGGCAGCCGGAGCTTATGGAGATGCGGCCATTGCCGGAATGTCTATCGTTACCCGTATCTGTATGTTTATCAACTCTTTTGTGATTGGTTTCGGACAAGGTTTCCAGCCGGTATGCGGATTCAATTACGGAGCAGGCATATACCGTCGTGTACGCGAAGGCTTTTGGTTCTGTGTCAAGACAGGAGTTGTGTTTCTGGCTGTCTGTTCGGTTATCGGTTACATTTTCTCTCCCGAGATCGTATCGTGGTTCCGCGATGATCCGCATGTTATCGAAACCGGAACACGTGCCTTACGCTGGCAGCTCATTACTTTACCTTTAGGAGCATGGGTCATTTTGTGTAACATGATGTTGCAGACTATCCGCAAGCCTGTGCGTGCCGTCACCTTGTCTTCCGCGCGGCAGGGACTGTTTTTCATCCCTTTCATCCTGATTCTCCCTCATTTCTTCGGTTTGCAGGGGGTGGAAATGTGTCAGGCGGTGTCCGATCTTTGTTCGTTCCTGCTTGCTATTCCGCTTACCATTCCTGTTTTGAATGAGATGAAAAAATAAAATTCTCATTGCCAGATGGTGCAGGGAAGCCTTTGCTGCCCACTGTCCGCACACTGATTTTCTGTACAAATTTTCCTGAAAATATGCTGATGTTTTTAGGAAAAGAAGCTGATATTTTCTTGAAAACAATAGCATCCGTATGAAAGATTCGTTCGACTAAATACAGGTTTATTTTCAGCAATATATATAATAGGAATATTTTTTTTCGTATTTTTGTCTGTTGTTTTTCCACTAAATCACTTATATGAGCGAAGATACTTTCGAAAAAGACGATATCCAATCAAGCGATAAAGAAGCACATTCTGACTATAAGCCTGTCGACCAGGGCGACGAAACTGTAAAACACCAATTGAGCGGTATGTACCAGAACTGGTTTCTGGACTATGCTTCGTATGTTATTCTGGAACGTGCGGTCCCTCATATCAACGATGGACTGAAGCCTGTTCAGCGACGTATCCTGCACTCTATGAAGCGCCTGGACGACGGACGCTACAACAAGGTGGCAAATATCGTAGGACATACCATGCAGTTCCATCCTCATGGTGATGCGTCCATTGGTGATGCGCTGGTACAGCTGGGACAGAAAGATCTGCTTATCGACTGTCAGGGAAACTGGGGAAATATCCTTACCGGTGATGATGCCGCTGCTCCCCGATACATTGAAGCACGTCTTTCGAAGTTTGCGCTCGATGTGGTGTTCAATCCGAAGACAACCGAATGGCAGGCTTCTTACGACGGACGAAACCGTGAACCGGTGACGCTTCCCGTCAAGTTTCCGCTGCTGCTGGCTCAGGGAGTGGAAGGTATTGCCGTAGGTCTTTCATCGAAAATATTGCCGCACAACTTCAACGAGCTGTGCGATGCGGCCATTGCTTACCTGCATGGAGAGGAGTTTCATCTGTATCCCGATTTCCAGACAGGAGGTTCCATCGATGTGTCGCGCTATAACGACGGTGAGCGTGGGGGAGTAGTGCGTGTACGTGCCAAAATCTCCAAGATAGATAATAAAACTCTTTGCATCAGTGAAATACCGTACGGAAAAACAACTTCTTCACTGATTGATTCTATCCTGAAAGCTATCGAGAAGGGTAAGATCAAGGTACGGAAAGTGGACGACAATACCGCCGACAAGGTGGAAATTCTGGTACACCTGGCTCCGGGCGTTTCGTCGGACAAGACACTCGACGCCCTGTATGCCTTTACCGACTGTGAGGTGAATATTTCGCCCAACTGCTGCGTCATCGACAACAAGAAGCCGCATTTCCTTTCTGTCAGTGCGGTACTCCGTAAGTCGGTAGACAATACACTTTCGCTGCTTCGTCAGGAACTGAACATCCAGCGCAACGAAACGCTGGAAACCTTGCATTTCGCTTCGCTGGAGAAAATCTTCATCGAAGAGCGTATCTACAAGGACAAGCAGTTCGAACAGGCTGAGAACATGGATGCCGCATGCGAACATATCGACGAACGGCTGACACCTTTCTATCCGCAGTTTGTACGCGAAGTGACTAAGGAAGATATCCTCAAGCTTATGGAGATAAAGATGGCGCGTATCCTGAAGTTCAACAAGGATAAGGCAGACGAGTTTATTGCCAAGTTGAAAGCGGATATCGAAGAAATAGACAATCATCTGGCTCATATTACTGAATATACCATTGACTGGTATACACGTATCAAGGAGAAATACGGAAAGAATTTCCCGCGGCGTACGGAGATACGAAACTTCGATACGATTGTGGCAACCAAGGTGGCCGAGGCCAACGAGAAACTGTATATCAACCGCGAGGAAGGATTTATCGGTACGGGACTGAAGAAAGACGAGTATATCTGCAACTGTTCCGATATCGACGACGTGATTATCTTCTATAAAGATGGAAAATATAAAATCGTACGTGTTTCGGACAAGCTGTTTGTAGGTAAGAACATTCTCTACGTGAATATCTTCAAGAAGAACGACAAGCGTACGATCTATAACGTGATTTATCGTGACGGGAAAGAAGGATTCCACTATATCAAGCGTTTCAATGTAACGTCGATGATACGCGACCGTGAATACGATGTGACACAGGGAACTCCCGGATCGAAAATTGTATATTTCACAGCCAATCCGAACGGGGAAGCTGAGGTTATCAAGGTGACACTCCGCCCGAATCCGCGTATCAAGAAGCTGATATTCGAAAAAGACTTCAGTACCATCAACATCAAGGGACGACAGTCGATGGGTAACCTGCTGACCAAATATGAAGTGCATAAAATCAGTCTGAAACAGCGTGGAGGCTCTACACTGGGAGGCAGAAAGGTGTGGTTCGACCATGATGTGCTTCGTCTGAATTACGACGGTCGCGGACAGTATCTCGGAGAATTCCAAAGTGGGGAAAGCATTCTGGTTGTGCATAAGAACGGTGAATTCTATACAACCGATTTCGACTTGAATAACCACTACGACGCCGATATACAGTTTATTGAGAAATTTGATGCTGAGAAGGTCTGGACAGCAGTGCTCTATGATGCCGACCAGCAGAATTATCCATATCTGAAACGCTTTACGTTCGAGCAGACAGCCAAACGTTTGAACTATCTGGGCGAAAACAAACACAACCAGTTGATTCTGCTTTCGGGTGAAGTTTATCCCCGTTTACAGGTTGTATTCGGCGGACACGACAGCTTCAGGGAAGCGTTGATTATAGAGGCAAGCGACTTTGTAGGTGTCAAGAGCTTCAAGGCAAAAGGCAAGCGTCTGACTACATTTACGGTAGACCGCATCGAGGAGCTGGAGCCTACCCGTCGTCCGGAACCACAGGAAGATATGGAAGATGCAGATACACCAGAAACGGAAAACGATAATGTTGCGGAAGAAGACAATGAACAAATGACATTATTTTAAAACCGGAACAATGAAACGAAAGCTTATTACGCTGTTCATCGCACTCGGGGCCGTTTTTTCTTTGTATGCGCAGGAAGACAGTTTGCGGGCCACGCGCTACGTAATGCGCTCTACAATGGCAGGAGTGGGACACAGCAACGTATTCGAAACATATCTTTCTCCGCTGGAATATAGCGGAACGGAAGTCAGGTTTATGCACGAAAGCATGCGTATGACACGTATGCTGGGAGGAAACGTATCCGGGCAAAGTCTGTTTCAGATCAATGCCTCGTATAACAAGAATATTTCTCAGACTGCTGAGATGTATGCCGGACTGGTAAACTGGAGCTATGCCCTGCATTATCAGTTCCGCATGAACGATGATAAGCTGAAGATTCTTGTAGGACCGATGCTCGACCTGAACGGCGGTGTGGTTTATAACCGGCGTAATTCCAACAATCCGGCTCAGGCTAAAGCATACGGAGGGTTGGGAGCATCGGGTATGGTTATCTACAAATTTCACATCGCACGCTATCCGCTGACGGTGCGTTATCAGGCAAATCTTCCGCTGCTGGGCGTTATGTTCTCGCCCGAATACGGTGAGTCGTATTATGAAATCTTTTCGTTAGGCAATGGAGGACGGAATGTACTGTTTACTTCACTGCACAATAATCCTTCACTGCGACAGATGGTTACACTGGACTTTCCGATACGCAATGTCGTGATGCGTGTAGGATATGTGTGCGACATTCAGCAGGCAAAGGTCAACAACCTGAAAAGCCATACCTATTCACACGATTTTATGATAGGCTTCGTGCGCAACCTGTATTTGCTTCGCGGGAAGAAACGTATCAGCATGCCACTTAAAGTAACTCCCTTTTAGCTTATGAAACGATTTGCGTGTATTGTATATATTGCTTTGTCCGGACTTCTGATTTTTAATTCCTGTATACGGGAAGATATTTCCGGCAATACGCCTGAAGATAACTTTGAGGCACTGTGGAAGATTATAGATGAACAGTATTGCTTTCTCGACTATAAGAACCAGGAGTATGGACTCGACTGGAATGAAGTGCACGAACGGTATGCCCGTCGTATCACGTCGGATATGACTTGGGAAAACCTGTTCGAGGTCTTGTCGGATATGGTAAACGAGTTACGCGACGGCCATGTAAATCTTTCCAGTTCACTTGCTACGTCACAGTATCGGGAATGGTTCGACAGTTATCCGCGCAATTTCAGCGACAGTATTCAGAGTATTTATCTGGGAAAAGACTATACGAATTCTTCCGGACTGACTTACAGCATCTTGGAGAACAACATCGGGTATATTTATTGCTCCAGTTTCTCCAATGGGATAGGCGATGGTAATCTGGACCAGACGCTGAACAAGCTTGCTATTTGCGACGGGCTGATTATTGATGTGAGGAATAACGGGGGAGGTAACCTGACGACAGCCCAGAAGTTGGCTGCACGGTTTACAAACGAGAAGGTGCTTGTGGGATACATGTGTCACAAGACAGGTCCCGGACACAGTGACTTTTCCGAACCAAAGCCTGTTTATATAGAACCGTCCGACGGTATACGCTGGCAGAAAAAGGTAGTAGTGCTCACCAACCGGCGCTCTTATAGTGCGACAAACGATTTTGTCAACAGCATGAACCAGTTTCCGAATGTCACAATCGTAGGCGATAAGACCGGAGGAGGCTCAGGGTTGCCGTTCAGTTCTGAAATACCTAACGGCTGGTCTATCCGCTTTTCTGCCAGTCCGATGTTCGATCCGGAAATGAATCAGCTGGAGTTTGGTATCGATCCGGACGTGAAAGTAGACATGACAAGCGAAGATGTGCAGCAAGGAAAAGATACTATTATAGAAACAGCATGTAAAATATTAAAGAATTAGCTCTAATATTTTGCAAATTCAAAAATATAGTCTATCTTTGCAACCGCAAAAAGGAAATATATACTGATTTAAGTTATATTTTACTTCGCGCCTGTGGCGTAATTGGTAGCCGCGCCAGACTTAGGATCTGGTGCCGTGAGGCGTGTAGGTTCGAGTCCTATCAGGCGCACGAAAAATGGATTTAATAGATTTCTCTAAGCAGAATTTATTAAATCCATTTTTTTGTGCATTGGGGAATTGATTCTGCAAGGTTGAATTAAATTCAACGTTTTACTGGCTCATAGAAAGGGGTAAAATTTCTTATTGGATTAATCTGAAAATCAGGTGAGTATAATTATACTTCGTGTTTTACTCATTTAATCATTTATTTAAATTACTTTTGTCATGTAGTTTTATTAAAGGAGAAAATGCTATGGGACAGCTAAAACCAAGTCAAGTATTAAGTAAGGCATATCGACAGGTTTCAATTGAAACTGAGGATTTTAATCATTTTAAAGATGCTCTTCGTACATTGTTACTTACTGTTTCAGACGGTCAAAGAGAAGAAACACAAAAGGGACATTTGAGGAATTTTTTAAGTGATACTTTTTACAAACCATACTATATGGCTCCAGAAGAAGACATTGATTTGGCTGTAAGATTAGATAAAACAAGTAAGTCGAATATTGGTTTATTAATTGAGGTAAAGAGTACAACCAACAAAAATGAAATGATTTCTGTTGGTAACTTGAATAGAAAAGCTCTTCAGGAACTTTTGCTTTATTATTTAAGAGAAAGAATATCCAAGAAAAATTCAGATATTAAATATCTGATAGCGACCAATGTATATGAATATTTTATCTTTGATGCCCAAGAGTTTGAGCAAAAATTCTATCAAAATAAGAAACTGAAAAAAGAGTTTCAGGATTTTGAGGACGGCAGAAAAACAAGTCGTAAAACAGACTTCTTTTATTCTGAGATAGCTTCTTTATTTATTGAAGAAGTTGCAGGTAGTCTTGACTATACCTATTTTGACATCCGCTCTTACGCTAAATATTTAGATGGGGATACAGCTCCCAAAAAACTTATTGAATTGTATAAGGTATTCAGTGATGTGCATTTGCTGAAACTACCTTTTCAGAATGACAGTAACTATCTGAATAAGAAGTTTTATGCAGAGTTGTTGCATATTCTAGGTATTGAAGAGAAAAAGGAAAACAATAAGATTGTCATTGTACGTAAAGCCGTTGGACGGCGTAATGAAGCTTCTTTGTTGGAGAATACAATCAACCAACTTGATGCAGAAGATTGCTTGCGAAAAGTTCCAAATATTGCAATGTATGGAAGCACACAAGAAGAACGCTTGTTCAATGTGGCTATGGAGTTATGCATCACTTGGATTAATCGAATCTTGTTCTTGAAATTACTGGAAGCTCAAATGTTGAAATACCACAATGGAGAGCAATGTTACAAATTTCTTTCTATACAGAAAATACGTGATTTTGATGATTTAAACACTTTATTCTTTCAAGTTTTAGCTCGAAGTGTTCATCAAAGGACGGCGTCCGTATTGAAAGATTTCGAGTATGTCCCTTATTTGAATAGCTCACTCTTTGAAGTTACTGAACTGGAAAGTAATACAATAAAGATAAATAGTTTATCGCAGCGGTCTGAATTACCACTATTTACTAATAGTGTATTAATTAATCGTAAAGAAAAACAACAGTTCAATAGCCTTCCAACTTTGAATTATTTATTTGCTTTTTTGGATGCATATAATTTTGCAAGCGAAGGCAGTGAGGAAGTTCAAGAAGAAGCCAAGACTTTGATTAACGCTTCTGTTTTAGGACTTATATTTGAAAAAATCAACGGACATAAAGATGGTTCGGTGTTTACTCCCGGATTTATTACAATGTATATGTGTCGTGAAGCCGTTGCTAATTCGGTCTTGACTAAATTCAATAATTTTTATAACTGGAATTGTACGTCTGTTACAGATTTGTATAATAAAATAGATGATATATTACAAGCTAACCAGCTTATAAACAGTATCACAATTTGTGATCCGGCTGTGGGGTCAGGGCACTTTTTGGTATCTGCTTTAAACGAGTTAATACGTTTGAAATATGAACTAGGAATTTTAGTGGATTCCGAAGGTAAACGTATTAAAAAATCAGATTACACACTGTCTATCGAAAACGATGAACTGATTGTAACGGATGCAGAAAACAATTTGTTTGAGTATAATCCATTGAATGAGGAAAGCCGACGCATTCAAGAAACATTGTTCAAAGAGAAAAAGATAATTATTGAGAATTGTTTGTTTGGCGTAGATATTAATCCAAACTCTGTGAAAATATGTAGGTTACGTTTGTGGATTGAATTGCTTAAAAATGCTTACTATACAGCAGAGAGTGATTATAAACAATTGGAAACCTTACCCAATATTGATATAAATATCAAATGCGGAAACTCTCTTTTGCATCGTTTTGATTTAACGGATAGCATTAAGTCTGTATTAAAAGAAACTGGTATTTCTATTGGCCAATATAGAAATGCTGTGAACAAGTATAAGAATGCTCAAGATAAAGCTGAAAAGTGGGAGTTGGATTCAATAATAGCAGAAATTAAATCTAAGCTTACCACTGAAATCGGAGCAAAAGACCCTAAAAAACTCAGATTAAATAAGCGTAGGGCAGAATTGGTGAATTTACTTGCGCCTCAGCTGTTTGAAATGAGTAAAAAAGAACAAAAGGATTGGCAGAAACGAGTGGATGCTGTTAAAAAGGAAATAGCAGAACTTGAAAGTTATTTTGAAGAAATCAATTCCAACAAGATTTATTTGGGGGCTTTTGAATGGCGTATAGAGTTTCCAGAAGTATTGGATGCGGATGGAAATTTTATAGGATTTGATTGTGTTATTGGCAACCCTCCTTATATTCAACTGCAATCTATGGGTACGGATGCTGATGTCTTAGAACGAATGAAGTATAAAACTTATGTTCGTACTGGAGATATTTATTGTTTATTCTACGAGCAAGGGATGAATTTGCTTAAGCCCAATGGTTGCCTATGCTACATTACATCCAATAAGTGGATGAAAGCCGGATATGGAAAAGAATTGCGCCAATATTTTGTTACGGAAACAAATCCTGTTTTGTTAATAGATTTTGCAGGAGTAAAGGTCTTTGATACAGCTACTGTTGATGTGAACATATTGATGCTTCAAAAAGCTATAAATGTCCAAAGAACATTTGCTTGCATAACACAAGGAATAAATGGCTTACAGAATTTGAGCGATTTTGTGCAGCAGAACGGGTCGGAATGTGATTTTAGTAGTGCTGATTCTTGGGTAATACTGTCGCCGATTGAGCAAAGCATTAAACGTAAAATGGAAACTGTGGGAACGCCATTGAAAGACTGGAATATAAATATTTATCGTGGTGTTTTGACTGGTTATAATGAAGCTTTTATTATTACTACTGAAAAACGTGATGAAATACTTGCTAACTGCCAATCGGAAGATGAGCGTACCCGCACAGCTGAACTTATACGACCGATTCTACGTGGCAGGGATATTAAACGATATGGTTATGATTGGGCGAAGTTATATCTTATTGCGACTTTTCCTTCCCGTCACTATGACATAGAGCAATACCCTGCTGTGAAGCAACATCTTCTTTCATTCGGCAAGGAACGGTTAGAACAGACTGGCAAGACCTATTCTGTTAATGGTGAAAAGGTCAAGGCTCGTAAAAAGACCAATAATAAGTGGTTTGAAACGCAAGACAGTATCAGCTATTGGGAGGATTTTTATAAGCCAAAAATCGTGTGGAAAATCATAGGAAATCGATTGGGTTTCGCTTTAGAAAATAAGAACATGATATTGAATAATGCATGTTACATATTAACTTGTAGCGACGGAGGATTGGAGTATTTGGAAGCGATGCTTAATTCAAACGCTATTTTATGGTACAGTTTTGTTACCAATATGAATAAAACTGGAGTCGGCGATATGCAAGTTGGTGCACAAAATATCAATATTCTCCCTATTCCAAAATATCCAAAAGAGAAGCAAACACTATGTGAATATGTTAATGTGATTCATAATAATATTGACCAAGTTATTATGAATAAGATAGAATCTATTATTTGTAAAATATTCGGTTTCTCAGAGGTTGAACAGCAATATTTGTTACAATTTGCCAAAGATATTTATCTATAAGAATTGGAGTTCTTTGGAAATTATTAATCAGAAAGGCAGAAACAATTATCTGCCTTTCTGATTAATATACAGTATTTCTTCTTCAGTAAGTCCATAGAACATATACACAGCCTTATCTATTGCAGTTTCGTTTTTTGAATCTACATAGGATTCTATGTCAGTTACAACTTTAGCATCTACACTTTGGGGAACAGGAAGTTTTTCTACAAACATAGGTTTGTATTCAAAATACCCACCATTTCGTGTAACTCCAAGATGACGAATGTAATAATCTGCTAATTTTGAGTTTAATACAGCTAACAAAAATTTGCTTGCCGGCACAATCATAGGTGAAGGCGCATTAATAAAGCTATTGTCTTGAATCATTGCATAACTTGCTGTAAGGTTAAGATTACCCCACACGATTTTTGGCTTATAAAAATCCTCCATATAAGCGCAGTTGCGGAGATTATAAGGGGTATCACCTTTATCTGCTCTTGTAGAGATTTTATCCCAATATTGGTCTAAATGAGCCTTTATAGCTGGATATTCATTTACATCAACTCGTGGCAATTTCCCTTTGATGCCGTTATGGGTATTGATAATCCATAAATCCGCCCAATCATAACCATATCGTTTAATATCCCTGCCACGTAGAATCGGTCGTATTAATTCATCCGTTCTGATACGTTCCTCCTCGGTCTGACAATTAGCTAATATTTCATCACGTTTTTCAGTAGTAATAATAAACGCATCATTAAAGCCAGTCTTAATTCCATAGTTAATTTGAATATCCCAATCTTTAAGTGGAGTACCTATGGCTTCCATTTTACGTTTGATACTTTGTTCTATGGGAGATAGGATAATCCAACTATTTCCATTGGAAAATTCACAATATACCCCCTGTTGCTGCACAAAATCGCTCGTTATGTTTCTGCCAAAAAAGTTTTGATGTAACGTGCCAACGTATTTCTATCAACTTTACATATTACAGCGATTTTCCGCTGAGATATATTTGCATTTAAAAGTTCCAGAATCAAGTTCTTTTTTTTGTGTAATTTGTATTTTTCTGGAGAACTTTTCTTTCCCTTGGGACGACCTAAGATTACACCTTCTGCTTTTTTTCGTGATAACGCTTCTTTGGTACGTTGGCTAATGAGATTACGTTCAATTTCTGCCGATAAACCAAAGGCAAATGCTAATACTTTGCTTTGAATGTCCTCACCTAAACGATAGTTGTCTTTGATTGTCCAAACCCTGCACTCTTTACTCATACAAAGATTAAGAATTTCCATTATCATAAAAAGATTCCTTCCTAATCGTGAGAGTTCTGCACATATTATAAGGTCGTCCTTTTTGATTTGCTTAAGTAGTTTACCTAACTCTCTTTTGCTATAGGATTTAGTACCGCTGATGGTTTCTTCTATCCAACCATCAATTTTTAAATTTTCACGTTCACAGAAATTGTTAATTTCGAAACGTTGGTTTTCTACAGTCTGTTTATCACTGCTAACTCTAATGTATCCGTATATCATAATAAACTATTGTTTTGTTCAATAAAACATGAAAGTTTTTACATACACTAATGAAAAGAGTTATAGTAAATGGATATGAAGAGAAAGAAATATCTTCCTATTCATTTTGTTTATTGTAGAGGTAGAAATGTTGTAAATTTGTTGTAAGGGAAAAGAAAAAGGAGCTAAGTTTATTACTTAACTCCTTCATTTTCACCAGTCGGGGTGACTGGATTCGAACCAGCGACCACACGCCCCCCAGAGCCTTCCTTTTATTTTCTATATTTTTGTATTTATCTGAAATTCAATATATTTGTAGCGATTAAAATATGGCGTAGTAGCTTCTGATTATACTAAATTGGATGTATTAGGACTAAAAACGTCAGTAATCCGTCAGTAAAATGTATCGCTTATGAAATATGCTTCGTTTAAGATGTGGATAGCAGATAAGTACCATTATAAAGATGGTTATGCTATTTGGCTGGTTGTGCGAAAAGATAATAAGCGTAAGGTCATGGCATTAGGCATTTACGCAGAACCACACCAATGGGATGATAAACAGGAACTGTTTATCACAGATAAGCGTGTGCCTAAGTTGCATCCAGACCGTAAATATCTGAATGATTGGCTTACTCAGAAGAAATCTGAGATACTTCATATCATCGCAGAGTTTGATAAAAAGAAAATAGATTGGACTTTAAATCAGTTTGAACAAGAATTTTTTCATTATTCCAATAAAGGTAATGTCAAAGATTATTTTGAAAAACTTATCTTAACCTATAAAGATACCAATCATATAGGGAATGCCACTTGTTACAATCGGACCCTCCATATGCTTGAATTATTTGATGATAAGTTTTCAGAACGGGTATTTCCTGAAATTGACATTAAGTATGTAAAAGCTTTCGATGTTTTTCTCCAGAAAAGAGAATGTAAAGGCAATACGAGAAAGTTTTATTTTAAAGCTTTAAGAGCCGTTTTAAATAAGGCTATCCAAGATGGAGAAGCATCGGAATCTACTTATCCATTTGGAAAAGGAGGATTTAGTGTTGCATCTTTAGAAGAAGAAACGATGAAGCGGTATTTACCACATGAGGATATGGAGAAATTAAAAAATACAGTAGTTGAAAGTGCGGCTCAAGAGTTGGCTCGAAGATTATTTCTTTTTTCGTACTATTGTTATGGTATTTCTTTCATTGATGCAGCATTATTAACAAAGAAGAATATCGTCCGTTATAATGGGGGTAACTATATCGTATATAAACGAAATAAGACAAAGGAGGCCAAACGGGTAAAACCAATTCAGATTAGAATTACACAAGAAATACAAAATTTATTGGATTGGTTTTCCGCAAATACATTGTTAGTGGAAGATTATTTGTTGCCGATTGTTTCCATTGCTGGGTACAAGGGGGAATGACTATATATAATCATATTCGTAGCCGTTTTGGACGTAATAACAAGAATTTGGCTAACTTAGCGCAGACTTTGGGGATTACGGACATGAAGCTGACCAGCTATGTGAGTCGTCATACAATGGCTATGACTTTACAGGACAATCAAGTACCACGTGAAGTTATCTCACAGATATTAGGTCATAGTGATTTGGCAACGATCAATACTTATTTGGATAGTTTTGCCAGTAGTGTAATAGACGAAGCGGTAAAGGTATTATAAAAGAAACGGTATGCTATCAACAGATAAAATAAAGGACTTGCTTTTGCATGGCGAGAATAAGCAAGTAGAATTTAAGAAATGCACGGATAAGGTTTCTGCTTCTGTGTATGAAACAGTATGTTCTTTTCTGAATGCAGAGGGAGGATATATCTTTTTAGGGGTGGATGATGATGGTACAATATTGGGAATTAACCCTAAATGCGTAACAGATATGACCAAAAGTATTATCAATACGCTGAATAATCCTGAACAGTTTCTTCCTCCAATGCCAATTACGCCGGAGCAGACAGAGATAGACGGTAAGATTATCTTGTATCTGAATGTGCCGGAGAGTGAACAGGTACATAGATATAAGAACCGTTTTTTTGACCGTTGGGGTGATGCAGACAATGATGTGTCAAAGCATACTTATCTGGTTAAGAACATGTTCATGCGAAAAGAAAAGGAGTCTTCTGAAAATGAAGTTTTTCCCGATGTAACATTGGAAGATATGGACGAAGAATCGTTCAAGATTATGCGCAGCCATATTTCCATTCATAACTCCAATCATCCGTGGCTGAGCATGACAAATGAAGAATTCCTGAAAAGTCTGTTTTGGGGTAAACAACGGGGAACAAACAGAGAAGGATATAAGTTGGCTGCCATTCTTTTATTTGGCAAGGAACAGACTATTTTAAATTGTTGTCCGTGGCATCGTACGGATGCCATTTACCGTAGCATATCTTACGAGCGTTTCTTGCATCCGCTTCCGACTGACCCTGATATTCGTTACAATGACCGGGATATGATATGCGTAAATTTGATTCAGTCATATATCCGTTTGCTGAATTTTGTGCAACGCAACATGCCTGATAAGTTCCGTTTGGCAGATAATGGTATAGACCGTTTGGATTTACGGGTAATGATATTCAGAGAAGTAATTTCAAATACCCTTCTGCACCGTGAATATATCAGTTCATATACCAATAAGTTTCTCATATTCCGTGACCGGGTCATAACGGAGAATTGGACGAAACCTTTCCAAACAGGGGATATAGACACTACTGTCCACTAAAAATGGACAAGGTTAAAAGTTAAATAAATTCGGTTCACT